>MDTG01282357.1_pt1 | contig 12946 bp, 10 predicted proteins | sample 811421 | NCBI WGS metagenome assembly MDTG01 (sample SAMN05326645, study PRJNA326480) | marine metagenome | isolation source: seawater | place: Pacific Ocean: South East | collected 2011
GGGGCGATTACAGTGGTAAAATAGACAGCAAAAACAAAAGTTGCATGTAGGGTGGGCAGAGGTGATGAGGCCCAGTCATATAAAATCCAACTTATCCACGCGGCCCGTCGTGGTTTAGGTTGCACGGCATTCATCAGAATTCGTAATGTTGCAGCGCAACAACATCACAAGGCAATTTTTCCCGGCCGTTTAAGCCGGTTAGCTCGACAACACACACTGCCCCTGCCAAGGTTCCTCCTGCCCGGCTGATTAGCTTGGCTGAAGCTGCTAATGTGCCGCCTGTCGCCAATAGGTCATCACACAGAATAACACGCTTTCCAGCCAGCGCTCGTGACGCCTGAACAGACAGGCTTGCGGTTCCATATTCCAGAGCGTAAGCTTCTTCTAGAATTTTTCCCGGCAGCTTACCTGCCTTTCTGATCATCACTGTTCCGCAATTGAGGTCCAGTGCCAAGGGCATGGCAAATAAAAATCCGCGTGCATCAATCCCCGCAACCATGTCCGGCCGAAACCCGTGGGCAGCCTCTGCCAAGTGGCTTATGAGTTGGCGGAGGACAACAGGATTTTCCAAAGCGGGACTGATGTCATAAAAGGTGATCCCCTCTTTGGGAAAACCAGGCGTTTTTGAGATATGCGGATCAAGCGAGAAAGTCGATGTCATAATGATCTCATTTGGTTTTTTTTCTCCAGCCGTTTCTGGTGCAGAACAGGCTCTGTATAGCCGGATGGCTGAACTCGACCCTCAAAAACCAGATCACAGGCAGCCTTAAAGGCAACCGAACTGTCAAAATCTGCAGCCATTTGCTCATAGGATGGGTCATTTTCGTTTTGCGCATCAACTTTTATCGCCATTTTCCTCATCACAGTCATCACCTGATCTTCAGAGCAAATATTATGATGTAGCCAGTTCGCAATATGTTGTGAGGAAATGCGCAAGGTGGCCCTGTCTTCCATTAGGCCGATGTTATTAATATCAGGCACTTTTGAACAGCCTATACCCTGATCAACCCAGCGTACAACATAGCCCAGTATGCCTTGCACATTATTTTCTAGTTCTGCTGTGATATCCGCATCTGACCAATTCGGCCGCTGGGCAACAGGAATGGTCAGGATGTCCTCCAACTTAGCCCGTGCCTGTCCGGTCAACTCAGCCTGACGGGCAAATACATCAACCTGATGGTAATGCAGGGCATGTAGCGTTGCCGCTGTGGGTGAGGGTACCCATGCACAATTTGCTCCTGACTGTGGATGGCCGATTTTCTGTGTCATCATTTCGGCCATCATATCTGGCATGGCCCACATGCCTTTGCCAATTTGTGCAACGCCAGAAAATCCACACTGCAGGCCGATATCCACATTCCAGTTCTCATAGGCTGAAATCCAAGCAGCCTGTTTCATATCTGCCTTGCGGATCATTGGGCCTGCTTCCATCGAAGTATGTATTTCGTCCCCTGTGCGATCCAGAAAACCAGTGTTGATGAATACGACTCTGCTGGCCGCTGCTCTGATACATTCTTTTAGATTAACTGTTGTGCGCCGTTCTTCATCCATGATGCCAATTTTGATTGTATTTTCCGGCAACCCCAAAAGACCTTCGACAGCAGTGAATATATCACAGGCAAATGACACTTCTTCGGGCCCATGCATTTTTGGTTTCACAATATAAACAGAACCAGTGCGCGAGTTTCCTTTACGAACACGGTCTGGCATTGCCCCAAGTACAGTCATAAAAGCATCTAATATACCCTCTGGGATTTCACTTCCGTCTTTCAATAGAATTGCGGGGTTTGTCATCAGATGACCTACATTGCGCACTAGCATCAATGACCGGCCATGTAAACAAAGTTCAGTTCCATCAGGGGCTGTATATTCCCGATCAGCATTTAATGATCGTGTGAAGGTTTTTCCGTTCTTTTGCATCTCAACAGAAAGCTCGCCTGTCATCAGTCCCAGCCAGTTGCTGTAGGCTAAAACTTTATCCTCACCATCGACAGCCGCGACTGAATCCTCACAGTCCATTATCGTAGACAAAGCTGACTCCATGAAAATGTCATTGATGCCAGCTTGATCAATCTTGCCTATCTTGCCGTTATGGTTTATTTCCAAATCAATATGCAGGCCGTTCTTTTTTAACAGAACAGAAGAAGGATTTTCTGGTTTGCCAGTATAACCTGCAAACTGTTTAGCTACTTCCAGTGAAGTCTCACCATTAGGCGTCATCATTTTCAACACACCATCTGCGCAATTTAGGCTAGTGATATCCGCCCATGTTCCGCTGGTTAGAGGGACTCGCTCATCCAATAGGTATCTGGCTTTGGCAATTACCTGTGCCCCGCGTTTCGGGTTATATCCCTCCCCTCTTTCAAGGCCGTTTTCTTCTGCAATGATATCTGTGCCGTAAAGCGCGTCATAAAGGCTGCCCCATCTGGCATTTGCGGCATTCAGGGCATAACGGGCATTCATGACGGGCACAACTAATTGCGGGCCTGCAATAGTCGCAATTTCAGCATCAACATGATCAGTGGAAATAACAAAATCATCACCCTCATCCACGATATAACCAATCTGACGTAAAAAGGCCGTGTAGGCAGCCTCATCAAAGCCGCTTTCTCGGTGTTTCTTAAGCCAGTCGTCAAGCTCGTTCTGCAGGGTTTTACGGCACTCTAGAAGTTGAGCATTGCGCAATGCCAGTTTATGAACAGCTTTATCAAATCCAGTCCAGAACGATTCTTCGTCGCTACGCGCTGCTGGCAGCAAAGTATCATTAATAAAGTTAAAAAGCGCAGCGTCTACAGACAGGTTCCCTTGTGCGATGTAGCCCATAATATTTATCTCCGGTAAAAAGTAATTACGTGTCGAAAGTACAGGGTTGAAACATTCATTCGGTAAATCTGAACAAGGACTATTCTTCCGTTGTTTCAATATAACTATTTGTTGGATACGTTATTTCAGCCGAAAGCATAATCAATCTTTTCGAATCATGAAATTTTGTTTTAGTTTGTGCAAAAGTGAATTCCGGGGCCGACTAAGGGCCGTTCCATGAAATGCCCGCCGCTTTAAGTTGGTTGCGCAGAAATTCAATCATTTCGTCCAGTGAAGCTTGATTCTCACCTTCTGCACGGGCAACAAGAGCTGGTTCTGTATTTGAAGCTCGGATCAAACACCAGCCCGAAGCGGTGGTCAGTCGCACTCCATCGACAAGATTTATCTGTTCAGGCGTCATCACGGCACTGACTTGCTGCGACAGTCGTTCGATAACTTCGAACTTTTCATTATCTGGGCAATGGATATAACATTCAGGTGTCGTAAAGCTGGGCGGCAACTGGTTAAGAAAATCTACCAGACTTTCGTTTCCCTTCTGTTTCATATGGGAAAGCCGGGACAAAACTCGGCAGGCTACATATAAGGCATCATCAAAGCCATAAAAATCATCAGCAATGAAAATATGACCGGACATCTCACCAGCCAAGGGAGCGCCTAGTTCTTTCAAACGTTTTTTCATATGGCTGTGACCAGTTCGCCAGAGATGAGGCTTGCCGCCGGCGTTGCGGACAATATCAAGTGCTGTTGAACTTGATTTCACGTCAAACAAAATGTCTGCACCGGTGTGACGATCCAGAATATCAAGGCTGAGAAAAGCTGTTAGCAGATCGCCGCTGATTTGTCTGCCAGTTTTGTCAATCACGCCGATGCGATCGCCATCACCATCGAAGCCAATGCCGCAATCCGCATCTGCTGCCTGAACTTGTTCATTCAGGAACTTCAGTGTAGCTGGGTCAGCTGGGTTAGGGTGATGATTGGGAAACCTGCCATCTATATCTGTGAACAAGGTTTTATGTGTTCCGGGAATCCTTTTAACGAGAGCATCTATGGCCGGACCGGCAGCCCCGTTTCCGGTATCCCAGACAACTGAAAAATTGCCAAAATCAATATTCTTGCGTAAACGGTCAATATAATTGTCAAATACAGAAATCTGTTCAGACGTGCCAGCGCCTTCCAATGACAGTCCAAGGGCACAGGCCTCGCCAAGTTTCTGAATATCTTCACCAAAATAGCTCTGGTGACCACGCACCATTTTAAAGCCGTTATAATCAGGCGGATTATGGCTGCCTGTCACTTGAATGGCCCCATCACAGTTCAAATGTCTGTCTGCAAAATACAGCATTGGTGTTGGCCCGATGCCGATATCATAAACATGGCAGCCTGCCTGTTTCAGGCCGTCTATTAAAGCAGCTACTAAATCTGGAGATGACAGGCGTCCATCCCGCCCGACGGCAACGCGCCCGGCTGAAGATGTTTTTATCTGATGCCCAAAGCCAGCCCCTATGGAAAAGGCGTCATCTGTATTCAGGGTTGTCCCAAATTGGCCGCGAATATCGTAACTTCTCAAAATTGTAGTATCAAATTCATGTTTCATGAAGAGATCTGTTCTTTGAGCCATTGCTGAAGCTCTTCGCGCAGTTCAGGGCGCTCAAGCGCAAAGGCCATATTCGCTTTTATAAAACCGATTTTTGAGCCACAGTCATATCGCTGGCCAGAAAATTTAAGACCAGTAAAGGCAGCCTCCCCAATCCGCGAGGCCAATGCATCAGTAAGCTGAATCTCACCCCCGGCCCCTTTTTGACCTTCAGCTAATTTAGTTAAAACGCTAGGCTCAATAATATAACGACCAACAACAGCGAGGTTTGATGGGGCCTGCCCAGGAACTGGTTTTTCGATAATGCCCTTCACGTCCATCAGGGGGCCATTTTCCCACCCAGGCGTTATGATCCCATAGGCACTGGTTTCCTCGGGTGCAACTTCCATAATCGCCACCATATTGCCATCCTCATAGGCATCTACCATCTCCTGCAATGCTGGCGTTCCCAAAATTAGGTCATCTGCAAGTAAAATTGCAACCGGCTCATTTCCGACCTGATTGCGTGCGCACCAAACAGCATGGCCGAGCCCAGCAGGCTCTTGTTGACGCACATAAGATACAGAACCAGGTTCGCGCATCATCTGCTGTACGGTTTTTAACGCTTCTGATTTTCCTTTTGCCTGCAGCACATTTTCCAGTTCAGTGGAATGATCAAAATGATCCTCAATCGCTGATTTGTTGCGTCCGGTCACGAAGATGAACTCTTCAACACCTGCTTTGGCGGCTTCTTCAACAGCATATTGGATAAGGGGTTTATCAACGACAGGAAGCATTTCCTTTGGCATTGCCTTTGTGGCTGGCAAGAAACGCGTGCCAAGGCCACCAACAGGGAAGATTGCTTTTTTAATTGTCATTAATGCACCTGTCTTTCATCACCCTGTCACAGTTCTTGCGTTCAAAATCATAAAGGTACATAAAGATCGGGTCAAGAAAAGCAAACAGGGCTCAGCTTATGCCAGATGTCATGATTTCTGAAATTCTTCACCGTTCAGCACAGGTGAAAAATCAAATGATTTCAGTTTGTTCTGGTCCAGCAGAGAAGGCTGCACAGATGATTGCTGCCTCTATGCGAAAAGGTGGCAAACTGATGTTATGTGGAAATGGCGGATCAGCAGGTGATTCGCAACACTTGGCAGCTGAATTTGTGGCAACTTTGGACCATACCAAGCCCCGCCCAAGCTTGCCAGCATTGGCACTGACTACAGATACATCTTTTTTGACAGCCTATGCAAATGATTTTGGGTTTGAGGGTGTTTTCGCACGACAGGTTGAAGCCTTGGGCCAGCAAGGCGATGTGTTGTTGGGGATCTCAACAAGTGGCAATTCAAAGAATGTGTTGGCTGCGGCAAAGGCAGCTCAAGAGAGACAAATCAGCTTTATTGCGCTAACAGGTGAAACAGGGGGGCGGATGGTAGACTCTGCGGATCTAGTGATTGCTGTTCCTAGCAGAATCACCATGCATATTCAGGAATGTCATATTGCGTTGGGCCATGCTATTACGGCACGGGTTGAAGTTCTTTTGTCTAAACAAAAATAGAATGTTTGCAGAATATTTCGATTTTAAGAGTGAGGTGTAAATGAACATTGTTGTCATTGGCACAGGATATGTTGGACTCGTTTCTGGCGCTTGTTTTTCTGAATTTGGGTTTGCTGTGACCTGTGTTGATAAGGATTTAGAAAAAATCAACTCTCTTGGACAATCGCAAATTCCTATCTATGAGCCTGGCCTTGATGATCTGGTTAAGCGTAACTCTGCGGCTGGGCGTCTCCAATTTACAACCGAATTAGGAACAGCTGTCAGCGCGGCTGATGCCGTTTTCATTGCGGTGGGAACGCCAACGCGCCGCGGCGATGGCCATGCTGATCTAAGCTTTGTGTTTGCAGCCGCTGAAGAAGTGGCGGCTCATCTGTCCAGCTATACAGTCGTGGTAACAAAATCAACAGTGCCTGTGGGCACTGGCCAGCAGGTTGAACAAGTGATCCGAAAAGCCAATCCAGATGCTGATTTTGACATTGCCTCAAACCCTGAATTTTTGCGTGAAGGCTCAGCTATCTCTGATTTTATGCGTCCTGACAGGGTGGTTGTTGGTGTGCGTAATTCAAGGGCAAGAGATGTTATGCGGCAACTTTATCGTCCGCTCTATCTTATCGAAAAACCGGTCTTGTTTACCGGATTAGAAACAGCTGAGTTGATCAAATATGCCGCGAATGCATTTCTGGCTATCAAGATTTCTTACATCAACCAGATGGCTGATTTATGTGAGAAAGTGGGTGCGGATGTCCATGATGTGGCCAAGGGCATGGGTCTTGACAATAGAATTGGTGCCAAGTTCCTGCATCCTGGCCCGGGGTATGGCGGGTCGTGTTTTCCTAAAGATACGCTGGCTCTGGTCAGGACTGCAGAGGATTATGATAGTCCAGTATCGATTGTCGCAGATGTGGTCGCCTACAATCAGGCCCGTAAACGGGCTATGTCGAAGAGAGTTGTCTCCGCATTTTCTGGGAATGTGAAGGGACGAAAGCTCGCTATCCTTGGCCTGGCGTTTAAGCCGGAAACAGATGATATGCGTGAAAGCCCGGCTATTGATCTTATTTCGGAATTGATGGAAGCAGGAGCAGAAATAGCAGCTTATGATCCGGCTGCGATGGAGGAAGCAAGGCAGATTTTTTCGGATAACATCTATTATGAGGATTCAGCTCAAGCCTGTCTAGATGGGGCAGATGGGGCAATTGTAGTTACAGAGTGGAATGAATTCCGCGCCTTGACCGCGCACTTATTTGCTGACCTGATGAAAGGGAATATCCTTGTGGACTTGCGTAATATATATGAGCCTGAACAAATGAAAGCTGTTGGGCTGAGCTATCACTCTATCGGACGCCCTTAAACATGAGTTAAGCTCTTCTGCTTTGTCTTCTTCCCTGCTGCAATTTGCTTCTTAAACCAGTCCACGATAACGTTTATGGAGGTAAGCTGTAAAAGTGAGGCCAGTAGTAAATGAATCAGACAGGGTTTTTCTGGCATGAAAGATGTTTCTGGCATGGTGCTGGTAATTTTGCATTTCTTTTACCTGCAGGTGGAATGGTCGAGCCGTCAGGCACATCTCAACTGCCTGAGACCCCAGAAACAAAACGAAGACTGAAAAACCTGATAGATGTTTCCGGATTGGCAGATGAGCTTTTTTGTTCAACAGCCATCACCCCAGCAGATGAGGATGAATTAGTCGCGGTACACTCCAGCTCTTATATTGCAGACTTCAAACGATGCTCTGCAGATCAGGGTGGTGATCTGGGCCTGCGCACGCCATTTGGACCTGGTGGCTTTGAAATTGCCTGTCTGTCTGCTGGTATGGTTAGGCAAGCTCTATTTGCCGTCTTGAATGGTCAGCTTGATAATGCCTATGCCTTGTCGAGGCCGCCTGGACATCATTGCCTACCTGATTTTCCGAATGGGTTTTGTCTGTTGAACAATATTGCGATCGCTGTTCAGGCTGTCCGGCATGCCGGTAAGGCTGAACGGGTTGCAATTGTTGACTGGGATGTGCATCACGGCAATGGCACAGAGCATATTTTTTATGATGATGCAGATGTATTGACCATTTCTGTGCATCAGGAACGTAACTATCCTCTTGATACCGGTGATGCCAACGATACGGGTGGCCAGTCTGCCGCATTTTCAAATTTGAATATTCCACTTCTGCCCGGTGGGGGTCATCTGACTTATCTTTATGTTATGCAGCGCCTGATTTTGCCAAAATTAGCAGCTTTTAAGCCAGAGATCGTGATTGTGGCTTGTGGGTTTGATGCGTCTGGTGTTGATCCCCTTTCGCGGATGCTCTGTGGGTCTGATACCTTTCGTGAAATGACAAAAGCATTGATGGACTTTACTGGAAACCGTCTGGTGATGGCGCATGAAGGGGGCTATTCAGAAGTTCATGTCCCTTTCTGCGGTCACCATGTATTGCAACAGCTCTCAGGTTCAGAGATAACAGTATATGATCCGCTCAGCTCTCGAATTACAGCACAGCAGCCAGATATCAGCCTGAATTTGCTTCAGGAAAAACGGATAAACGAAATCGCCGGGCTGCATCAGCTTTAGGCACAATTGAAGGGCAAGTTCACAGGTAGGATCAGATGAACTATAATCAGCTTTTTTCGTCTTTTCAGGGTCAACAGATCGCTGTTGCTTTAATTGGGGCTGGCCAGTTTGGCCAAACATTAATCCGTCAGTGCAGGCGGGTGTCCGGTATTCAAATAAGGTTAGTTTGTGACCTCCAGCCTGAACGGGGCAGCGCGGCCCTGCTTGCAGCAGGATATGACAAATCTGCTTTTGTTTCAGCTAGCAGCAAAGAACAGGCAGCAACAGCTTTTGACCATGGTCAGATCATTATCACCTCAGATTTTCACCTGATAGAGGGATTGGACTTTGATTGTGTGGTTGAAGCAACAGGCAGTCCCGAAGCTGCAGCCCAGGTTGGCCATATCACGCTGATGTCCGGATTTCATCTGGCAATGATCACAAAGGAAGCAGATATTGTAGTCGGCCCCTATTTACATAAGCTGGCAAAGACTGCGAACAGACATATCACTCCAGCACACGGTGATCAGCCTAGCCTGTTGATCGCACTGCTGTCTTGGGCTGACACACTGGGTATGAATGTGGTCGGTGCTGGCAAGTCTAGTGAATATGATTTTGTGTTTAACCTTGACGAAAATGAGGTCAGTTGGCGTGGCCGTACGGAGCTGGTTCCGAATTTGCCTGAGATTTGGGAACTTTCTGGTGCAGTTGAAGCTACAGTTCAAAGGCGGGAGGCTGCGCTATCGGCTTTCCCAAAACGGACTGTACCCGATCTGTGTGAGATGGGCATTGTCTGCAATCATACCGGCCTAATGCCAGCTGCAGCTGCGTTTCATGCCCCGCATGCAAGGGTGACTGAATTATGTGATGTTTTCGCCCCACAAGAAGCCGGCGGGATTCTAAACAGCACTCCCTTTATTGATGTCTTTAACTGCATGCGCCGCACAGATGAGCAGAGTTTTGGCGGTGGCGTTTTCATCATTGTGGATACAGAACAGGATGACAGCTGGGAAATACTAAGAGAGAAAGGCATTAGCGTGAGTCAGGATGGCAAGCGCGCACTGCTTTACAACCCGTCTCATCTTCTGGGGTTGGAAGCGGCAATTTCAGTCATGTCTACAGTGTGGCTTGATAAACCAACAGGAAACCGAGATATTCGGCATCATGTTGATCTTCATGCAAGAGCCAGCCGGGACTGGTCAGCTGGTGAAGTGCTGGCGATTACAGATCATCACCATCATGAGATTGACGGGCTGTCAGCTGAACTTAACCCAGCGACACATGCAGGGGAAAGCGGTCCTCTGCCCTACTATATGGCAGCAAATAACCGGTTAAGTATTGATGTGAAAAAAGGTCAGCTGATCACAGCAGACATGGTTATACCGCCAGAAAGATCAACTTTGTGGACATTAAGACGGCAGATGGAAGCTGATGATACAGATGCTGTTTCATCACAACAAATAGGAGACTGATAGTGACCTCTTCACGGATCTATGGACCGCAAGAATGTGAAGCTTCGAGCTTATGTTTTGGGACCATGCAGTTTGGTGCCGGCGCTTCAGAAACAGATAGTGCTCAAATGTATGAGGATTGCCGAGCGGCAGGCATTAATTTTTTTGATACAGCTTATGTGTATACTGATGGGCAGTCTGAGCAGATACTGGGTCGTCTGATTGCGGCAGAGCGTGAGCAGATCATTTTAGTTACCAAGGCAGGTGCGGTTGGCGGCTCATCTGCAAACACCATCCGCACCCAGCTTGAAACAAGCCTGAAACGCCTTGATCAGGACTTTACAGATATCTTTTTTCTGCATCGTTTTGATGAGGATACCCCTTTGGAAGAAACTTTTGAGGCTCTGGCTCAGTTGAAAGAAGAAGGTAAATTCTTTCATCTTGGCGTTTCAAATTTTTCAGCTTGGCAAGTTATGAAGGCACAAGGGCTGGCCTTGCAATATGGATTTCCGCTGATAGAACTTCTGCAACCGATGTATAATTTAGTCAAGCGTCAGGCAGAGGTTGAATTACTGCCAATGGCCTTGTCTGAGAACCTTGGAGTGATCAGCTACAGTCCCTTGGGCGGGGGGCTATTAACAGGTAAATATGCAAACATATCACAGCCTGCGGATGGCCGCCTTAGTTGGGATAGGAAATATGCAGCCCGCTATGCTGAGAATTGGATGCATGAGGTAGCAGCTAGATTACAGAGTATAGCTGCCGATGCCGGCTTTAATCCTCTGACTCTGGCTGTTGCCTGGGTTGCCCGCCACAAAGCGATTACTGCACCAATTATCAGCGCACGAAACCGGGCACAGCTTGCCCCGTCATTGCAGTCAGCAAGCATTGACATTGATGAGCAGCTTTATCAGGTGCTCTGTGCACTTGCCCCCACGCCACCTCCGGCTACGGATAGGCTAGAAGAGCAACAGGCTTGAGTATTTTCTCTAATTTCTAATGTGGTTTTGCTTGGCAGTTCAGAAATTCTATTACCATGGCAGCTGTCCATGAAAAACTGTATCCACCACAACCTCTTCCATCCACTGGGCTGTAATATTCTGCAAAACCGCTTTGGTTGATCAATTTTATACTGTCAGTTTTTATCCGCTCAGCAATATCTTTTTGCCCAGATTGGCTCATGCCATCAGCAATCATATAATTGATAATAAGCCAGGTAGGTCCACGCCAATATCGGGTATGGTCAAATCTATTTGCTCGTATATCATGACTTGGCACCAGATAAGCTGCATCTTTATCAATGCTTTTAATGCGCTTTGCAAGGGCTAACATTCTAGCTTTTGGCAGTGGAGCAAAAGCGGGCAGTAAACCACCAACAGATAGGCTATTAACAAGCTCACCTGTCGTTCTGTCTAGACACAAATACTGCTTGTTATTTTGGCACCATAATTTTTCAAGTGCAGCTAATCCTTTTTCAGCCTGATGCGCAGATATTTTTGCTGTATCACTTTCACCCAATTTCTCAGCAAGTTGGGCAAGATCAGAACAAGAACGGATTAAAATCGCATTAAATCCTGGATCAACAACTTTAAAAGGTGATGCATCATGTAGGCGCGTATTGTCCCAATTTAACGATTTGAACAGCTGTACCAGCCATATATATCGTTTATACTGTTCTTGTGTTGGTCTGTGCTTTGGATCAGTGTGTTGCGTGTCTTGCCTAACAAAGGGCATGACCCCTTCCGTGGGCACACGCTCAAAGGCAATATCCCAGTCAATAGAGTTATCGCGGCCAGACTCCCAGGGATGAATAATCGCCACCAACCCCTCATCATTCGGGTCTCGATTTTTATAGAACCAGTTATGCCAGTTTAAGATTTTCGGGAGCAAGGTTTTTGCCCGCCTTGCCGCCATCTGTTTATCTCGTGCTCGCGTATATAAACGGTTCACGGCGAAGCCTGCTACTGCTGGCTGAGTTATGCCAGATGTGGGCACATCACTGCCTGTTAACCATATATTCGGTCCAGGAAAATAGCCGTTATTTTCTGAATGAAAAATGATATGTGGAACCATGCCATCTTCCCATTGATGATCAAACAACGTTTCAACTTCTTTCCATGCTCGATCTTCATCCATATGGGCTAAGCCAAGTGCTGTCAGGCAACTATCCCAATTCCACTGAAATGGATAAAGGCCATGCGTAGGCACAGTATAGTTGCCTAGGTCATTCTTTTTTAGAATCTCCACTGCTTGCTTAAGAAGCATCTGCGCCATAGCTATACTTCCTGAATATGCTTCAAGTAGCGGTGTTGGGAGTTTGCCAGCGTCATTGGTTATTCAATGGTGTAAGCGTGACCATATATTTTGTCTGCATTTCGTTTTTTCCTAATTATTCTGAACTTTTTTGAGGCTAGCTGGTGGTGTCTGGCCATCATGGAAACTGTTATTCAGGCGGTCCATTCCAATTTCCGCAGTGCCGTAATTACATTCATAGAGCCGATGATGAAGCTGGTGAAAAAAATCACCTAATCGCAGAATTCGTCTACCTTTAACCACTAGTCCCTCATAGCCTGAATGTGAGGTCACCGCCCCCAAAATAGATAATTGCTGTGAAAATAAAAAATGCACAGGATGGCAGGCTATTGGAATATAAATCAGAGCGCCAGCCATCCAGATAAGGTGTTCCAGTGGATGCATGGCATTGCCTGACCAAGGCCCTACACTGACATTACGGTGGTGGACATGATGAGCGATGCGATACAAGGGTGGCCAGTGCAAGGCTCTGTGAATACAAAAAAACCAGAAGCTGTTCCAGCAGGGGATCAACAAAAATAAGCCCATAAAGAGAAGCGGGTTGCCGGCAAAGCTTAGCCAAAAGCCAATATCATTTGCTTGCGCCCACAAAAGCAAAACTTCAAACCCTGTCCAGATAGTCACCCCGCTGACAAGTGTCCAGAACATATTATCATAAACCTGATTGCCAAAGGTAAAGCGCCGGGA
>MDTG01355931.1_pt1 | contig 12946 bp, 10 predicted proteins | sample 811421 | NCBI WGS metagenome assembly MDTG01 (sample SAMN05326645, study PRJNA326480) | marine metagenome | isolation source: seawater | place: Pacific Ocean: South East | collected 2011
ATCAGGTAAATGTCTTCTGAGCCCAAAAACACCGAGTTAATGATGGGTCCGACTGTAATTGCTAGAGGCTCGTCTGATTGCTCAAAATCACTGAAGTGCATGACGCTTGGGGCAGGGTAGCCAATGCGGCCGAGGATATCGTGCAGTGCTTCTTTTCGACCAGCAGACTCGGTCATAAATAATAGACGTTGCTGGCGGTTGATAGCATCCTCAATGAGTTGCTTAAGCTTGGCAAAAGGTTGTTTATTTTGGTGCTCTGCGGCGATATCAGTCACTGCGTTAGTATCAAAAGTGACTGCGCCGGGGGTCGGTTTACCAGCTGGGACGGCCGCACGTATGCGCCGCATATGTTTGAAACGGCTGTGAACTTGCTCCGCCAACATAAACACTTCGTTTGGATGCAACAACGGCTTTTGTTGATCGTATCGGCGCTGCTCGTAGCGGTGACTAATATCAGTCCAGAGCTTTTCAAGCGTCCCCTGAATGTCGCCAAAGGTAACCAATAGCGCGTCATCAGGTAGGTAATCAAATAGCGTTGCCGTCTGTTCGAAGAACAATGGTAAGTAGTACTCAATCCCGCCAGGCGCCTGTCCTTTGCTAACTTGTTGATACAGGGATTCGCGTTCATTGCTTATCTCGAAACGCTCGCGGAAAGCGGCGCGAAAGTGTTCGATACCCGCCTTAGTTAGAGGAAACTCGTGCGCAGGTAGTAACTTGACCGAATCGACGGGCTCTAGTGAACGCTGTGTCTCAGGGTCGAATGGACGAATACTGTCGATCTCGTCATCAAAGAAATCGACTCGAAATGGTGACTCACTTCCCATCGGGAATAGATCTAATATCGAACCGCGACTACTAAACTCGCCATGTTCCATGACCTGTTCAACCGCACGATAGCCGTTACGTTCGAGCTGCTCACGTAGGGCTAAGGCATCGAGCTGCTGACCAATACTGAGATCGAGAGATTGGCTTTGCACAAATTCAACAGGGGCGATACGTTGCAACAAGGTATTTAAGCTAACAATCAAGGCGCCTCGTCGTGCTTGCGGGAGGCGTGCTAGAACACTGAGACGCTCAGAGATAATATCTTGATGGGGCGAGAATGTGTCATAAGGCAGTGTTTCCCAATCCGGAAAGACCGTTATATCGTCATGATATTCGGTGTTCTCACCCGCGAAATAGCGTACTTCTTGCTCTAGACGATGCGCTTGGTTGGCATCTGCTGTGACGACCAGCACGCGTCCTGGCGTACGATCGATAACTTTCGCAAGCGCAAGAGCGGGTGAACTTCCATTTAACTCAGTCCAAGTAATGTCTTTTTGGGCTGAGTCTGCAAAAGGTGGATTGAAAACCGAAACTTTAGTCATGACTACCTAACGTTAACTGCAATTCTGTGCTGCATTATACTCAAAATAGACGTGATTTGGATGTTATCACTATGAGTTTTCTGGCTTATCTGCTTGCTTCCTCTGTTCCGCTCGTGCTTTAAGGTGACGGGTTTGGCTATGCAAACTATGACGTATCACATGCTCATGATCTTGCTCGCGGATTTGCAAAAACGAGAATGTAGCTTCGCGCGTATTCTCAGTCTGTGTCTCGCACTCGACGCATTCGACATAACAGTAAACCGCCAGTGATTCTTCGCGAAAAATTAAGTTAGCTTGAAACTTATCTCCCACAGTAAAGGGCTCTGCTACCTTCACACGAAAGCCGCCGCCACCGAACTCATGCGCTGTAAGTGAGTAATCGTCGTCATGGGTATGACTCAGAACGTAGCCCAACATCAACCCCATGCGCTGATTAATCAATGCAAGCGCGTCTATCAATGCCGGTGAATTAGGATTTTCTGAGCGCACACGCTGTAACGCAGACTGATCGCTTCCAGCGAGCTCTGAACATAGTTTAAAGAGCTCTGGAATTTCAGCCTGTAATGCGTCATCAGAGGGTATACGTTCCGCTGCGACCGGGTTGAGTTGCACAGGTAAGCTATCGGCTACGGTAAAATACTCACCAATAGGACGCAAATTAATGGACTGATTCGGCTGCATTTTTGTCTCGCAAAGTTGTCAGGCTGCTAACAACTCATTATCCTTGAGCTTTTCTAATAAGCAACCATCATTTCAAGGGCGTCGTTTGCGGTCAATTACATTCTCTATCGCGTTGAGGTATAGCCGAACAAAAGCATACTCTGCGTTCACTCGGTTTATTCAACGGTTTGCTTTAGGCGGAATCGCTGTCGGCGTAATGGCGCTCATTGTGGTGATGTCAGTCATGAACGGTTTTGAAGGTGAGCTAAAGCAGCGTATTCTCGGCGGGGTACCTCACATACAAGTGCAGGGTGAACAGGTACAAAGCGAATTAACCACGCTCTTGGAGCAGCGCGCAAGCGACGAGGTACAGTCGATATCACCTTATGCGTCTACTGAGGCATTGATTCAGGTGCCAGGTAACCTCGCGGTCGTGACGTTGCAGGGCTTCAATACAGGCGACTCTAAATCGCAGTCAATCCCACCGGCTTTGCAACGCGCGTTAATTGCAGGGCAATGGTCATCCTTAGCTGCAGGTGATTACAATATTATTCTGGGTCAAACGTTGGCGAATCAGTTGAATCTCGCTATTGGCGATAGAGTGCGTATTGTCTCTTCGAAAGGGGCTGTATACAGTCCGCTGGGCATGCTTCCTTCGCAACGCACGTTTCGCTTAGTGGGTGTGTTTGCTATGCAGTCAGAATTAGATAAACACCTAGCCGTTGCAAATATTGACGATGTGGCGCGACTTATTCGTAATCCTAAAGCGTCAAAGACGCATGTTCAGGTGCAATTACAAGACGCATTTAATGCACCGAAAATCGCGTCATTCATTCGTTCGAATAGTACGTTAATCGTGACCGATTGGCGACAGCGTTACGGACAGTTATTTGATGCTGTTGGCATGGAGAAACGTATGATGTGGCTAATGCTGGCGCTGATTATAGCGGTTGCAGCTTTCAATACATTGTCCGCGTTGGCCATGGTGATCGATGATAAACGGCATGACATCGCAATCTTACAAACCATTGGCCTCACGCAAGCGCAGGTGCGTCGAGTTTTTCTGATTCAAGGTTGCTACATAGGTACGGTAGGTACCCTGTTAGGCACCCTGTTCGGGGTGTTGATAGCGATCTTCATTAATCCGATTCTACAGGCTCTTGGGAGTCATTTTGTCGTTGGGTTAGGGCAACAACTGCCAGTGCAGTTTGAATGGCAGCAAGTGCTATTCATTGCCGCTACAGCACTCATACTTACTCTTGTCGCGGCGTTTTACCCCGCAGCGAAAGCCGCCCAAACTGAACCTTCTGAGGCGTTACGATATGACTAACGATTTAATTCAAGCGCACAACGTGAGTAAAACCTTCCGCGATGGCGATAATCAAGTGACGGTATTGAACAATGTGAGCTTAACAGTTGCCCCAGGCCAGCTTATGGCAATTGTCGGTAGTTCGGGCTCGGGTAAAAGCACGTTACTTCACATTTTAGCTGGTTTGGACGCTCCGTCTGAAGGGCATGTGTTATTTGAGAACACAGGCCTGACAGAACTCAATGGTTCGCAAAAAGCGCAATTAAGAAACCGAAACATTGGTTTTGTCTACCAGTTTCATCATTTGTTACCGGAATTTGATGCGCTAGAAAATGTTGCGATGCCGTTACGCATTGCGGGTGAGTCAGAACAACAGGCAACCGAAAAAGCGCGTGCGTTGCTAGCACGTGTCGGTTTAACCGATCGTATGCACCATCGACCTGCCCAGTTATCGGGTGGTGAACGGCAAAGGGTCGCGATAGCGCGAGCCTTTGCTAATAAGCCTAAATTGGTTGTGGCAGATGAACCGACCGGTAACTTAGACGGGCAGACAGCAGAGTCGGTATTCGAGTTGATTTTGGAAATGAATAAAGAGTTCGGTACGGCATTTATTATCGTGACGCACGATATGCAGTTGGCAGAGCGAATCGGCTCTATTTATCGTCTAAACAACGGCACACTGTCAGCCGTGGGTGAAACGCATGCTCACGCTTAAATTGGCCAGACGTTTCTCCGAGCGCCGCAGCCGTTCAGGCTTGTTTGCATTTATTGCATCGTCATCTACGGTCGGCATCGTGCTGGGTTGCGCAGTATTAATTGCTAGCCTTTCTATGATGAACGGTTTTCAAAATGTGTTAGAGCAAAAATTGCTTAAAGCGGTTCCTCATGTGTCGTTTACTAAAGTGGAGGGCACTTTTAGTAACTGGCAGGATATTGTTGAAATTGCTAAGCACGATCGTCGTGTTGTCGAAGCATACCCGGTCATTAAGCAAACAGCCATGTTGCGTTCAGGCGATCAGTTTAAAGGTATTGTTTTAGAGGGGATTGCTGCCGGCGGGCCGCATCCAAGCGCGACCGAATTTTTTAGCAACCACAGCTTGGCGCGCCTTGATGAGCCGAATACCATCGTTTTGGGACAAGGGATTGCTAAAAGCTACGGGATCGCTGTGGGCGACACGTTAGAGTTACTGGTAGCCGATCGAAGTAGCCAACAGTTTCGTTCTCCCCAACGTCATGCATTGAAGGTCGTGGGTCTATTCGAGTTCGGAGGCGAGCTTGACCATCAAATGGGCTATGTCAGTCTGGCCACCGCGCGCGCTGTGGGTGAGATAGAACGTGGTGTTTCTACCGTTGAGTTAAAAGTAGATGATGTTTTTCAGGCGCCACGAGTAGCCAATGAGGTCGGTAATCGATTACCGGAATTGGTCTATGTCGATAACTGGATGCGAACGCAGGGTCATCTGTATCGCGATATTGAGTTAGTTCGTACAGTGATTTACTTGGTTCTCGTACTGGTGATGGCGGTGGCTTGTTTTAATATAGTGTCCACGTTAGTGATGACTGTGACTAAAAAGCGTCCGCAAATTGCGATGTTAAAAACCATGGGGTTAGATAGTCGTCGAATCGTGGCGACTTTTTTCTGGCAGGGCACAATGAGCGGCGTAAAAGGAGCTGCATGGGGAAGCCTCCTGGGTATTTTACTCGCCTCAGTATTACCCGATATTATTTTATTGATGGAGCAGTTACTGCATTTTCAGGTGCTTTCTGACGATGTTTATTTTGTTAGTGAGGTACCCTCACAGTGGCGTTGGTTCGATGTCGCTTTAGTCTCATGTGTGGCCGTGATTATGAGCGCCGGGGCTACGCTCTATCCTGCATGGCGTGCTACTCAGATTGAGCCAGCCCAAGCGCTACACGAACATCATTAGTCGCACTCTCGGTTTCGATGTTGGCGCGCTTCCCAGGCGCGCACAACCGAGACGCGCCACATCACTCGAATAGCAATATAACTGACCAAGCTTGAGAGCGTCCCCATGATAAAGCAACCTAATAAAAATGCGGGACCAATGGTTTCGATACTGTAAATGAGCCAGTCCCAACTGAGCTCGAAGTTGAATGGGTGCGCGGGTGCGGAAAGAACCGCTCGGCCAACCTCGTAGCAGAAGTAAAACAGTGGCGGCATGGTGATAGGGTTGGATATCCAAACTAAGCCTACTGAAAGGGGGAGGTTAACCCTAAATAGAATAGCTCCCGCGGCCGCAAGCAGCATTTGAAATGGAACCGGAATAAACGCGCAAAACAGACCTACAGCAAAGGCGCCTGAGGCAGAGCGACGGTTTAGATGCCACAAATTGGCATCATGCAGCAACGAGCCGAATACTTTAAGTGCACGTGTCTGGCGAATTTTCTCATGATTCGGCATCCATTTTTTGATCATGCGTCTTGCCATTGCAATTCCCGTTTACATCAATTTGTGCGACTGAACTGGAAACACCGAATGGGATACAGCTCGTTTACTTTGCTCGCCGGAACAGTTATGGCGCTGTATTCTACTCACTTAATAGAAACGTGGCTAGTCGCTTTAGTGATTGTTGTAGCGATTTGTGCTGTACCGTTTTGTCGCCACACTCGAAAACTTCTTAATCAATTTATACTGCTGTGTATAGGGATACTGATTGGAACTCATTTTGTATCAAACCTCGCTCAACAACATACGCAATTGCCAGAACGGCAATGGCTTTCAGTCTATCTAACTATCGAACATATTGATTACCACAGTGATAAACGGAGTCGCTTTGTCGCTAGCTTGTCGCGAGTCCTTCACGGCAATGAACTAATAACTGAAGATTGCCAATGCCGGGTACAACTTTATTGGTACGAAGACCGATCACGAAACATACTGAGTCCGGGCCAACAGTATCGCGCGGAAATTAAGTTAAAAATGCCGACCACCTATTGGAATCAAGGATCGGAACGGCCCGCTCGCTATTTGTGGGCAAAACAATTAGTCAAACAGGGTTATGTGCGAGAGATGCAGCTCACACAGGTTGAACCGTCGGTGCGTTGGCGTGTTTACCGAACCTTCGAAGCGACTGAACTCGAATTTGTTGGAATGTTACAGGCGCTAGCTATCGGTTTCCGCGGCAGTATTCCATTTGAGCAACGTGATGTATGGCAGCGCAATGGGCTGCAACACTTAATGGCCATTTCTGGGTTACATATCAGTTTAGTAGCGGGGCTCATCTTCTTAACACTCCAACGCGGTATTGCACGACTGCCGCATAAGGGCACGTTTTTACGCAATCGCGAGCGTTTGTTATTAACTCCAGTTGCCGCTGTTGTTGCTTTGATCGTGGCATTGCTTTACACCAGTTTAGCGGGGTTTGCGATTTCGGCTCAACGTGCGTGGCTCATGTTGTTATTATTTTGGGGGCAACGTTGGCTGGGTTTGACGACGCGTAACTGGAAAAGGCTTTGGCATGCGGTTGTGATTCTGATCGTGATCGATCCTGGCAGTTGGCACGATATCGGCTTTTGGTTCTCAGTGCTGGCGGTTGCGGTGATTTTATTGTGCCAGTGGGGATGGCGAGTGAACTCGGCTGCCGGTTGGACTAAACGCTTACTTCAAACAATTTATTTACAGCTTTTGTTTTTAGCGTTGATGGGGCCGCTCTCATTAGCAGTATTTGGTGGAGTCTCCCTAATAGCACCAGTGAGTAATCTGCTGGTGGTGCCTATTTTTGCTTTCTGGGTTTTGCCGCTGACACTGATGGGGGCAATTGCCGCTATTGCGTGGGCAGACACCTTTGCTGCGAACTTATGGTGGTTAGCCGAACAGCCACTGATTGTGCTTCAGCCCCTATTGGAGTGGCTTGCACGGTTACCTATCGGGTGGTTGGGTACAAGTTCCATTGCCATAGAGAGTGTACTGCTATGGGCGTTTGGATTATTACTCTTATTACCGTTGTGGCTCATGCGATATTATTGGCTGATGATTGCCGTATCGGGGTTATTGTCTGCTGGTTTCCTGCTGTTGGGACGTTGGCATCAGCCAGACGTTATTTTTCATGTTTTAGACGTGGGCCAAGCTCAGGCACTAGTGATTGAGCGTGATAACGCGGCATGGTTGATCGATTTAGGGCGTCGGTTTCACATTGGGCGGAGTCATTTTGAATCGGTTATCGACCCCTTTATCAAGCAGCGTAGGTTACGTATCGAGCGCGTCTCTCTAACACATCAAGATGCGGATCATAGTGGCGACTGGCGTACGGCAAAAGCGCGCCTATCAGCTGTGGACTGGTCGGGCGCATTAACGCAGAAACCGTGTCAGGCGGGGGAGCAAGGTGTCTGGCGTGATATTCAATGGCAAGTCGTGTGGCCCAAACAGGCACGCGCTGCGGCGAGTAATTCGAGTTCCTGTGTATATCGGTTTACCTTCGGTACGATTGACTGGCTGGTCACCGGTGATATTGGGTTCGCCGAAGAGCGTATCTTGGTGGAAGAAAAGCGTGTCGGTGACGTCGAAATATTGGTTGCTCCGCATCATGGTAGCGCTTTTTCGCTTGGCTCCCTGATGCTGAAAGCGACTCAGCCGCAACTGACCGTAGTCAGTGTGGGCGGTGCAAATAATTATGGAATGCCAGACAAGTATACCCACCAGCGCGTACTTGAATCTGGTAGTGAGTGGGCCACTACAGCGGACTATGGGCAGTTATCGATTGAGATAGATGCCCAGTCATGGACACTCAAAACACCCCTGTTATTCGATAAAACGAATGCAAAGTCCTACAGTTCGACTAGCCAACAGTGATATAAAGCAGATAAAATAGTGGGGATTTTCAGAAACTAATGGCATTGCATGGATTCTAAAAAGGAAAAACCGAGTACGCTGAAGCGGCTCGCATCATATATCAAGCCTTACAGATCTGCTTTTATCGTCGCTATTATTGGTATGTTAGGTTACGCCGGCGTCGATACCCTGTTTTTCTCGCAAATTGAGACCCTGATAGATGAAGGATTAACCCAACAAGACTCGAGTGTTTTGCTTTGGGGGGCGGTATTCGTGCCAGTATTTTTTATTGTGCGCGGATTATTTAACTTTATTTCCACTTACTTTTTGAGCTGGGTGGGTTTCAAAGTAGTGACGCGGATGCGTCAGCAACTTTTCGAACACCTCATGAAGCTACCGGTTTCATTTCACGATAACCATTCGACCGGTGACTTGATTTCCAAAATCACATACGACACTCAACAAGTAGCCGAAGCATCGAGCCGAGCGTTATTGGTGCTTATTCGCGACGGTGGTTTTGTGGTGGGCTTGTTGTGTCTGATGTTTTATCAGAGCTGGCAACTTAGTTTGGTGTTTCTCGTAATTGGTCCTGTAATCGCCAAGTTTGTTGCGGTTGTTTCAAAGCGTTTTCGACTAGTCAGTGGCCGAATTCAAACTGCGATGGGTAACGTCACAACGACGGCCGAACAAATGATTAATGGTCATAAAGTCGTCGTGATGCACGAAGGCCAAAAGCTAGAGTCTAAACGCTTTGGTGAAATCAACAACATCACCCGCAACCAAAATATGAAGTTGGTAAGCACGCGCGCGATCAGTACCTCGGTGATTCAGTTTATTGCTTCACTGAGTCTAGCGATGGTACTGGTGATAGCCAGCTTTCCCGAAATGCTGCAAAACCTCTCGGCGGGGGCATTCACGACGTTGCTGACATCAATGATTATGCTGCTGCGACCATTGAAGCAGTTGAGTAACGTGAACAGTGACTTTCAACGCGGTTTAGCTGCAGCGACCAGTGTGTTCGGTATTCTCGATCAACCGATTGAAGTAGATAAAGGTACCCATATGGTGGATCGGGTGAAAGGGGATATTAAATTTAATCATGTCACGTTCCGCTATAATGACCATGATGATCCGGCACTAGAAGACATCAGCTTTGCGGTTGATGAAGGCAAAACACTGGCATTGGTTGGGCGTTCAGGAAGTGGTAAGTCGACTATTTCGAACTTATTAACGCGCTTTTATGATGTCAGCGAAGGTGAGGTCACTATAGATGGACGAAATATACAAGACTACCGCCTTAAATGTTTGCGTCGCCAAATTGCTTTGGTTTCTCAACACGTCACCTTATTCAATGACACGATTGCTAATAATATTGCTTATGGCACATCTAAAAACGTGTCTCGGGAAGATATCATCAAAGCCGCTGAGCAAGCTTATGTGACTGAATTTACAGATAATATGAGTCATGGTTTAGATACCATGGTCGGTGAAAACGGTGTGATGTTATCAGGTGGTCAGCGACAACGTATCGCTATCGCTCGGGCACTCCTACAAGATGCACCTATTTTGATTCTCGATGAGGCAACGTCAGCGCTAGACACCGAGTCTGAGCGGCATATTCAGAAGGCGCTGGGTGTGCTTAGAACGAATCGTACATCCATCGTCATTGCACACCGGTTGTCCACGATTGAGAATGCCGATGAGATTTTAGTGATGGATAATGGACACATTGTCGAACGCGGAAACCATCAGTCGCTACTTGATAACGAGGGTCCTTATTATCAGTTACATAACCTGCAATTTAGTGGGGTAAATTAGAATGTGGTTGGAGAGGCAGTGGTACCGAAAGCGTTTGCATCCACTGCTGTACCTGCTTACACCCTTATCACTGGTATTTTGGTTATTGACTAATCTGCGCCGGTCGTTGTACCGCTTCGGTATTTTAAAAATATACCAAGCACCTGTACCTGTACTTGTAGTTGGCAATATCAGTGTGGGTGGTACGGGTAAAACGCCTACGGTTATCGCGTTAGTTGAGCTGCTCAAGTCAGAGGGTTATACGCCTGGCATAGTGAGCCGTGGCTATGGTGCTAACGCCCAATACCCACACCTAGTCACCATGGATGACAGCCCAGAGCTCGCCGGTGACGAACCACTCATGATTCGACAGATAGCCGACGTCCCTGTGGTGATTAGTCCCAAACGTGCTGATGCGGTTAGGCAATTAGTTGCGGAGCATCCCAATGTTGATTTGGTGATTAGTGACGATGGTATGCAGCATTATGCATTAGGTAGAGACTTGGAGTTAATTCTAGTCGATGCTGAGCGCGGCTTGGGTAACGGTTGGCTGTTACCTGCTGGTCCCCTGCGAGAAGGGCCTTGGCGGTTGCGCGGTGCGCGTTGGGTGATTTCACTCTATGCACAACATCCATTTGCACATTATGTCGGCGAGGTTAAAGCACAGCCGTGGCGTCGAGTAATCGATGATGAAGAAGTTGAGCTACCCGAACGCACGACCTTTCATGCGGTGGCTGGAATCGGTAACCCGGAGCGCTTTTTTACCAGTCTTCAGCATCAGCACATCAAGCTTGAGAGTACTCAAGCGTTTCCCGATCATTATCGATTTACTGCGGATGACTTACAACAGTACCAAAATAAAACATTACTGATGACACAAAAAGATGCTGCGAAGTGTCGTGGCATAGCAGCCGATAATTGGTACTATCAACCGATATCTGCACACTTTCCTGAGAAATTTAATGCTGATTTGCTTGAGGCGATTCGGCATATTCATAAATGAGGTTTAACTGTGAGTTTTGATACAGGTTTACTGAATATAATAGCGTGCCCGAGTTGTAAAGGGCGATTAGTCTGGCATGAAGCTAGACAGTGGCTGGTTTGCCGTGGCGAGCGACTCGCGTTTGAGCTCGAAGAGGGGATTCCCGTATTAATGAGCGAAAAGGCTAAGTCATTAAATTCAGAAGAAATGGAACAGGTACCTTTATGAGTTTTACCGTCATTATTCCAGCACGCTACCCATCAAGCCGTTTGCCAGGTAAACCGTTAGCCGATATCGGCGGTAAGCCGATGATTCAACATGTATACGAACGTGCGATACAAAGCGGTGCTGCGGAAGTGATTATTGCGACAGATGACCAGCGTATTGCTGACGTGGTGGAACGCTTTGGTGGACGCAGTATGCTTACTGCCAGTGATCACCAATCGGGTACTGAACGTCTTGCCGAAGTTGTTGAACAACTGGCGCTTTCAGAGGATCAAGTCGTGGTTAACGTACAAGGGGATGAGCCTTTTATTCCGCCTGAAATTATCCGGCAAGTGGCTGATAACTTGGCGAACCAACGTGTTGCACCTATGGCGACATTAGCGGTGCCGATGGCGACCGCAGATGAAGTGTTTAATCCGAATGCAGTAAAAGTCGTGTGTGACTCGGCAGGGTACGCGCTTTATTTCAGTCGCGCGCCTATTCCGTACAACCGTGACCAATTTAAGTCATTGGACGACCAGCAGTCTGAACAGGTCGATGGTTACATGCGACATATCGGCATTTATGCCTATCGTGCGGACTTTATTAAACGCTATGTGGCTTGGAGTGAGAGCCCGCTTGAGCGTATCGAGTCATTGGAGCAGTTGCGTGTGCTATGGCATGGCGAGAAAATTCACGTCGCTGAGGCAATTATGCCGCCCGCCGCTGGAATTGATACGCCAGAGGACTTAGAGCAAGCCCGCCAGCGTATAAAATAAAGCGTGTAGCAGCGATGGTTAGTCCATCGCTGCCATTTGTGCATACTCGTCTTCGAAAAAGAACTTGTCCTCACCAAAGGCCGGTTTCAATTGATGTAACCACGTTGCTTTTGGGTCATACTTCGCAAAAAATGGACGTTGTACCCAGTCTGGATTGCGACCCTGAATAAAGCGCAACGCGAACACCTTCTCGCCCGCCACCTCAGTCACACCTTGTACCTCAACTTTACCTGGTCCAGCACTCATCGACGGGCCTCGAACCGTGCGCGCAATACCCGATACTTGTTGATAAGCTTGTTGGAATACTTCCCATGTACGCTCGAGCGGTACTTCAAAGTAACGTTTAGCACCCGTGTCACGCTCGACAAACATGTAGTAGGGGATCATACCGAGCTGCACTTCGCGCTCCCACATATCCGCCCATACTTTAGGGTCGTCATTAATATGGCGTAATAAAGGCGCCTGACAGCGGATCTGTGCGCCGGTGGCGCGTAAACGACGAATTGCTTCTTCGCAGACTTCGGTGCGTAGTTCGTTGTGATGGTTCAAATGCGCCATGATGGAGACGTGTTTACCGCCACGTACAAGCCTTTCAAGCAAACGCATTAATTCGTCTGCATCAGGGTCTGTAATAAAGCGATAAGGCCAAAATGTTAGCGCTTTGGTGCCAATACGAATCGTTTTAATATGGTCGAACTCAGGCTGCAGTAGCCCTTCTAAATAATGCTTCAACTTACGCGTGCGCATGACCATTGGGTCACCGCCTGTAACGAGTAAGTCAGTTACTTCTTTATGCTGTGCGAGATAGCGATGTAGTTGATCGGCATCATTGGAGTTGAAGCGTGTTGCTTTACCGACGAACTGAGCCCAGCGGAAACAAAAGGTGCAATAGCTGTGGCAATACTGACCTTGAGCAGGGAAGAATAACACTGTTTCGCGATACTTGTGCTGCATGCCTGGCAATGGCTCGCCATCAACGTGAGGTACGTTCATCTGCATTTGCCCGGCTGGATGTGGGTTCATCTCTTGGCGCAACTGAGTAGCGAGGTCAAAGACTTC
>MDTG01398715.1_pt1 | contig 12946 bp, 12 predicted proteins | sample 811421 | NCBI WGS metagenome assembly MDTG01 (sample SAMN05326645, study PRJNA326480) | marine metagenome | isolation source: seawater | place: Pacific Ocean: South East | collected 2011
CCATATATATTGAAAGGTCTTGCAATGACAATGTTCATCCCAAAATCTTCAGCATAAGATTGGCATAAGCTTTCACAAAGAAGTTTACTTCTTCCATAAGGATTATCTATATTTAATGGATGTTCTTCATTTACAGGCAAATAGATTGGTTTTCCATATACATAGGAGCTAAGGTAAATAAATTTATTTATACCTTCGCATCTCGCATATTCCAATAGATTTAAAGTAGATAGGAAATTTTCCTTAAAAAGAGTCTTGGGATTAATTCTGGAGTCAGGTACGTAAGTTTTAGCTGCTAAATGTATTAAGGCATCAGCAGGACCAACATCCTGTAGGCAGTCATCAGATAAGTCATACCCCTCACTCCGAGATAAATTTTTTATTTCAAGGTTTTGAGAACTAAGATGTTCTATCAAATGTCGGCCTATAAAACCATCCCCTCCAGATATAATTACTCTCATAATGGTAATTTACCAGTCCTGGATTATTTTACTGGCCTTCTCGTAATCCTCAACTTTTCCAATGTCTAACCACTTTTCCCCTAGATCAAATGTTAATAATTTCTTATTCTCTTTTTTTAAAATACTCAGTAAGTCTGGCATATCAAAATACTCTTTCTTTATGAAATTTGTTACGCCTGGATGAAAAAGGTAAATACCAGCATTAATCCAATTATAAGAAGTTGGCTTTTCGGTTATTGAAATTAATTGATCATTAGCATTGAAGTTTACAATTCCGTAGGGAGAGGTAGTAGCTTCTTTCTTTACGCAAATTAACAAATCAGCTTGAGTATCTTTGAATTTACCAAGCATCTTTGTATAGTCAATAGATGTAAATAAATCCCCATTTAAGAGAATGAAATTATCATCCAAAAAATCTTTCATCAAACTCAATGATCCAACTGTTCCCATCCTATCTTGCTCTTCAATCAAAGTTATGTTCACACCATATTTTTTTTCATAGGAATAACAGACATCGAATTTTTCTTTTAGATAGTTAACAGAAATAAAAATATCATCTATATTGTAATTACTTAATTCTTTTACTAGGAATTCGATAGAGCACATATCATTTACTGGGAGGAGTGGCTTCGGTGTGATATATGTAAAAGGTCTTAATCGTTGACCAAGTCCGCCAGCCATTATTACTGCTTTCATATATTGAAAAAGTCGGCTTTATATAAATTTATATTTTTTTCAAACCACTCTAATGTTTCAGTTAGACCGTCTTCTAATGAAGTATTTGGGGTCCATCCTGTTAATCGGTTTAATAATGTGTTGTCACATAGAAGCCTGTTCACCTCACTATTTTTAGGCCTCATTCTTTCTGTAGACTCGAAATTAATATTTATATTTGAATTTGCGATTTCTTTTATTAATAACGCCAAGTCTCTTATACTTATCTCTTTACCAAAGCCTATATTAATTGTTTTACCTATTGCTTCATCCGACTCAGCTAATCTTCTCAATCCAGAAGCTGTATCTTTAGCAAAAGTAAAATCTCTCGTGGGGTCAGGAGACCCGAGAGTTATTTCCTCTTTTCCAGCAAAAATTTGAGAAATAATTGTTGGTATAACTGCTCTAGCTGATTGACGAGAACCATAAACATTGAAAGGTCTTGCTATAGTAACTGGTAAATTGTAAGAAGCAATGAAACTATTCGTAATTGCATCTGAGGCTATTTTAGAAGCCGAATAAGGAGACTGAGCTTGCATTGGATGCCCTTCATCAATAGGTACATATTGAGCTGTACCGTAAGTTTCACTTGTAGAGACTTGGATTATTTTACTTAAATCAAAGTCTAACGAGAGCTGTAAAACATTTAATGTACCTTCCACATTTGTTCTCACATAAGATGAGGGTGATAAATAGGAATAGGGAATAGCTATTAATGCTGCCAAGTTAAAAACTACCTCGCTGCCCTTAAAGGCTTCCTTCAAACTATCTTGTGAACATACATCACCACTGAAAACTTCTATATTCTCTTTAATTTTTGAATCTATGGTATCTAGCCATCCCCAATTACCAAATGAGTTGTAATAAACAAAGGCTCTTACATTTGCTCCCTGCTCCACGAGCTCTTCTACTAAGTGACTTCCAATGAAACCGCAAGCGCCCGTAACTAAAACTGTTTTACCTTTAAGATTCATATATTTCCATTAAAAATTGGCATTATAAACTTAAAATTGAATCAACTACTCTATTCAAACCACATCCATCAAATACTTGAGTCGAATTTTTACTAAGATTCTTTCTCAATTCAGAATTGTCTAACATTTCAATTAGATTCTCGAAAATAAAATCTTTTGATTTAATCTTATCTAAAGAGATAGTTTTCAGTATATTGTTTTTTTCTAATTCCGAAGAAAAAATTTGCTGGTGTTTGTTTTGAGGTAATACCATGCAAGGTACTCCCAAGAAACATAATTCATACATTGTGTTTCCACCTGAACATACTGCCAAATCACTTTCCAACATTAGATCTATTAAATTGTTGACGTTAGCTTGAATTGTTAGATTTAAATCAGATTCCTCAGCTAATGATTTAATTTGAGTCAATTGTCCATTAGAAGGTCCTAAATGCACTATGATCTCCGTATTATCCTTATAAGGACCTCCAAAATCGTCAAGTAATTTTAAAAAATAAGTAGAGTAATTAGCAGGATCGCTTCCACCAAAAGACAATAATATTTTCTTAACCTGTGACTTAACTATTATGGGTGACTGTTGAAGCAGATCATTTGGCAAGATACAGAATTTTGGTCCAAGGCAGGAATTACTCAAATCAAAAGATTGGGTTAATGCACCTTGAAAGGAATTATAGTTTATTATTTTATTGGAAAAGGCATCTTCAATTTGTTTTTCGTGAAAAGACACTGTCTTAGAATCAGTATCTTTCAAAAATCTTTTATAATGTTCAGGGTAATCTAGAAGATCGCTGATTATAGTTTCTATGTTAAATTCTCGTAGAGCTTTGTTAATCAGTAAATTTTCTTCTTCGAAGCTGTAGTTCAGAGGTAATTGAATAAGCTCAAAATCCTCTAAAAGATTAGCCACAGTTTTATCTCTATTGACAATGAAGACACAGCTCTTTCCGTTTTTTTTAAGTTGAAATGCAAGTTCCCTGCATCTGAAAACATGCCCTAAACCTATTTGAAGTGATCCGTTTAATCTAAAAAGGAAATCATAAGATTTGGACATTCTTACATGATCATTTCAGGTGTTATTGTCTGATCATCCTCTATATCTATCTTGGCTATTTTGCCAACTACCTTATCAATCTCGTGGGGGTAATAACCAGTGCCTGGTCTCTTACAAGTGAGCATTTCAGAAGATATCAAGGCTCCCTTTTCTATTCGGACAAGTGAGGTTAAACTTTTTCTAGCTAAGTGATATGCAGACTTCTCACTTTCATATGGTCCACTTACAAATTCTCCCATTCCTTCTTCAGTTCGCCTGATTCTCTGAACCATAGACTTTAATCCTATAGGATCTAAAGCAAATCCATGATCTGGACTATCCGGTAATGAATTATCTAGCGTGAAGTGCTTTTCTATAGATCTTGCACCTAAAGCAACTGCAGCAGAGGGAATCTCATCTCCATACGTATGATCCGAATATCCTACTGGTATTTCTGAAAAGATTTCTTGCATTCTGACCATTTTAAGTAAGTTGGCATCCTTAAATTCACATGGATAACTTAACATGCAATGCTGAAGCGCAATTTGGTCATTATTTTCTTTCAATATTACTTCTATGGCCTGTTCCATCTCAGCGATAGAAGCTGTACCTGTTGATAAAATGATTGGTTTTCCAGTCTTAGAAACTTCTTTTATCAATTCGTGATAAATCAAGTCAGAGGAGGATACTTTAAATAAATCCATGCCTAGATCATAGAGAAAAGATACATCATCTAAATTAAATGGTGTGGAGCTGAATATTATCCCCCTATCTTCGGCTACCTTCTTCATTTCAGCATAAGACTCTATCGGTAAATCATCTATTCTAGAAAATGTGTCGTGTTGGGTCCCACCTCCATCTGTATCAAGTTTTGGATTCCAATATCTAGGAGCAGTCTTTGTTGTTATGGCATTTGCTTTATAGGTTTGAAACTTTACAACATCTGCACCGGCATCAGCAGATTTATTAACAAGGTCTATTGCTCTATCAGGATCATTATTATGATTAACCCCAGCATCAACCATTATTAAGCAAGGATCATCTTTTCCTATGTATTTATTTCCAACTTTGATTCTATTCATAACCATTCTTTAAAACTAACCTCTTTTAAAGACCCTTATAAAGAACCGGTCATCCAGACAGTCATATTCCTTGCAGTTTGCAGAGAAAATTTCCTTCCATTCATCTGATTCGAATACTTTTTTGTAATTCCTTTGAAAGTGTCTTTCGCTCCATGAAGTTACTTCATCCTCTATAGTTATTATGAAACCTGATGAAATCCTCTTTATATGATCAAAGATAAAATCGCTTTGAGATGATACGTGCTCAAGAACAGCCATCGAGAAGACTAGATCATAACTCTTATTTTCTATTTCAGGCAAGGCTTCTTCTAAGGAAGAAAGTGTGATGTTATCTGATATTTCTGGAAAAGACTCAGCAAGAAGAGACACTGCATTTGGGTTTATCTCTATCCCATGAACATTTTGATATCCTTTCTGATACAGATAATTCAGGTTTCTGCCAGCATTAGGGCCAAGCTCTATAATCTTTGAATTTTTACTATCTAAGAATCTTTCTATTATTTGATGGAGAACAGGTGACCTATTATCGTTGAAGGAAAGGTAATCTTTCGGAGCATTCTTTTCAACTTCTTTTCCTTCGGATACAACTGGATTTTTCCAAAATTCCTGAGCCTCTTTTGCAGAATATTTGTCTTCATCTGCAATAGGCTTAAGATCGCCTGAATAGTTATATTTCTTTACATTCATTACATTTACCGAAAAATAGTTTTCGATTGTTAATTTGTTGCATTGTATATTGAATTAAAATTAATAAAAGGCATTAAGATTTGGTTTATCTTCAGAAAATTGATGCTATTAAATTGTACTTAGAAAAACTGTGGGTAAATTCAATAGAAAGATGAAATCTATAACCCTTCTCATTAAAGGGCTTCTTCCTATGTAATCCTTGGTGGGCTCCTAAATATAGCGTGTTTGGTTTAAGGTTATTTAATTCAACTATATTATCTTTTAATTTGTCATTTAAAGGAAATTCGATATCATCGGAAAGCATCATAGCCTTCTTAAAATCTCCTTGCTGAGTATAATTTTTTGTAGATCTAAAAAAAGACTCGATATCTTCCCAATCTTTGTTGATTAAATGCGACCCTTTTATATAAGAAAATGGTGCTGCATTTACTCCAAGTGGGAAGTATAAAATCTTGAGTGAAGGTAAAGGTCTATCAATGTGCCATTTAGACAAGGCAGATCTGTAATCTGTGCCATCTTTAGAGGCATCCAACTCGTATCTGAAGATTGGTTTTATGTCTCCATAAAATATTTCTAAAAGAGGATTCATTAATTTAACCATCTCCTCTTCAAACTCCTTTACTTCATCATTTGCGAAATCCAGTTGAATCCTAATCTGTTTCTTATCACTATCTATATATTCACTTGATTTTAAGTAGTCATTAACTTTACTCTGAAAAATTTCTCTATACTTAAGAAAAGTCTCTTCAGTAAGAAAATTCTCTTCGAGGAGATATCCTTTTTTAAAAAGTTCATTCAGCCGTTCATTACCGGTGTGATTAATCCCTTCAACGTAAAACCCTTTAAAAGCTTGATTCCTTTTAGCAAAAAAATTCCAAAACTTTACCCTAAACCAAGAAAATCCCGACAATTCAGAGATACGTTGTAAGGTTGGATTATTATAGATGAGAGAGGGGTACATATCATTGTCTTTCCAGGTAGTATAGACAAAGTAGTTCTTTATAAAATTTTTTAAAGCTAACATCTAATTTGATCAGAATACAGCAATTGAAGGTATTAAAGCAATCTATCCATTTCTATTTCTTGGATATGCTGAAATTCATAAACTGGGCTGTCATGGCCAATGATCCTATGTATATTTGAGGGTAATTGCTTGAATAACAAGTCCGTACTCTCTAAATCAAACTTAGGTCTTAGGTAAAGAGGAAAGTTTAATTTAAAACTATGATCAAAAGCTTTCCTTAGTAAAAAATAAAATAGATAAAAATGGAACCTAGATTTAAATAAAGTAGTTACATTATCCTCAAAATTTCCTAGTAATGTTCCATCAAAACCAAAAAGGTAAATGTCCCTAATGCCCATAAAATTAAGGATGGGAAAAGTGGAAATTGCAGAAGTATTAGTAGATAGTCCCGGATTAATAATGCTCGTTCCATCTTTTTCACTTACTGTAAGGTATTCTTCAACACTAGTGGCTTGTTGTTCTGAAAATTCAAAGTAATGAAACTTGTTAGGTAATTCAAAATTTGGATATTCAAAGTTCATATCCTGTTTTCGGGCAATGATTTCACTCTCAGGGAAAAACTTAATTCTCTCAAAATGAGAATCTTGTAAATATACCCCTGACTTAAACTTTATCCTTTTATGAACGCCTTTTTGAGGTCTCCATTCCTCCAAAAGGCTTTCTCTGTTTTCTAGAATATAGTTAATAACACTGTGATGACTTTCCTGAAAGAAAAATAATGGATTTACATCTACTTTCATGGCTTGATAGATAAAATTTATTAGAGTGTTAACTTTGAACTTTGAAGCATAGGGCATTAAGTAGTAATCTGGCTCTACGCCATCTGCAATATACTTATTAGTTAGAGCTGAAGCCTCCAAAAAAAATACATATTTCTTTCTATCAATTCTCTTTAAATACTTGATTTTACTAAGAACTGACGGTCCTGCAGTAATCAATATGGCATCTTTACCTGAATGGATTCCTTGTAGCTCTTGCATTTATGATTTTGATTTAAAAAGCTTTTCTAATGGTTTAAGAGAGTCTTTCTTGGCAGTCAAGTCTAAAAAATCACCCTTGGGCTCAACTTTGATATCTTTTTTATAATAAGAATTGAGATATTTAACAATACCATAGATATCATCATTACGTTTGTAGGTTAAAAAATCTTTTCTAGGTCTATGAATGCCATTGAAAAACCATTTTTTATAACCTAGCCACTTTGGCATAAATCCCCAGATTAATTCTAAGGCAGTTCCTGAGAAAGGCCTATCTATAGCTTCATATAAATCAAACTCTTGTAATTTTTTATCCAAAGAATCTAAAAATTTATTAGAAAAGACGTGCTGACAAGAGCAACCAAAAAAATAAGGTGAAGTTTCTTCGTGGAAGATTAAGCCTTGGTGAATCCTAATGTCGCTTGAAATGGTATTAATGTTCCTAAAGTAAGCTTCACCATTATTTACCTCTAAAAATGAAGTTTTATTTGAACCCAACACTTTCCTTTGTTTTAAAATAGCTTTCAATTGAAACTTTGCCTTAGTAACCAGAGAGTAAATAGATGAAGGGACATGATGTTGGGTTATTGGCTTGAGATCTCTGGTACTTGAACTCGCTGATGACCATTCATCGTATAATATCCTAAAATCTTTGCATGCCCGAAAGTTATCTATGAGCTCCTGAATAGACTTTTGATGAAAAATATCCATATTTGAAGGTTCCCTATTTCTGCTTTTAAAATTAGTAAAAATTGATTTAGGTATAAAACGCTTTTCGTGACCTACGCTTAAGAAATCAAAATTCGTATCTCTACTGAATTCATTAATTCCGGAAAGTACATTTTCATTCGTAAGTATCGATCCTTCCATCAGAAACATTGAGTAATCATATTTTTTCCAAATACCTCTTAGAATAAATTTATACCAAGCTCCTGAATCAAGGCCATGATCATTATCAACTTCATGGAACTCTACACTTAGATCTAGATTTTTAAGCATTGAGAGTATTCTTGGATCATCAGGAGACATTTGAGGATTAAAGTCATCATTTTTGTCTGCTATTTCATAAAATTTTTTGTAACTCTCTCTATTTCTATTACCACCATCTCCCTTGATATAAATTATGTGAAGGTCAAAATTCTTGTATGTTTGAAGAAGCAAAGAGATCAACGTAGAAGAAATTAACCAAGGTTTATGGTGGGCAAGAACACAAATAGCTAGCTTCATCTATATTACTCTAATACTTTATTAACAAAATTTTTATTATCAAATATGAATTCTCTACCTAGAAAACGATCCTTGTATTGTTTTTCAGACATTAAATTCAGATTAAAAAAAGAAGGATTGGCTCCTGCAAAGTTGGATATAAATTCTTCGTAATTAAAATTATAAACAGCCCCCGGAATATTATAGATAAAGCCCTTTCTGGAGGTATGCATTTCGTAGCTATAACTACCGTAACCATAGAATTTTTTTGGAAAGCTTATGTTCACGAATGGAGTCTTGTAAAATATAGATTCCAAAACAGCTGTGCTAGTGTAGCCTATAGTAAGATCAGAGACCTTTGATAGTTCCTGAAATTCTGAAGGATTTTGTTCGTTGTTATCTCCCATAATAACTAAATCCGCTAGCTCATCTAACTTTTTAGGGATTGAAAATTTCTTCCTTTTTTTAACAACAAAAATAAAATTATTTACATCGCAAAATATTCGGATTTGTTCAATCACCTTTTCTTCATTGTTTCTATTAAGATATATTCTTCTTGATTCACTAAATCTAAAAATTAATAAAAAGTAATACAGCCTCCTTATTATAGAGAATATGTAAGCAGAAAGTTGATTCCAAAAAGAATCACCTTTATCTTTGATCCAATCGTGATTAATGCCGGAGAACGCCGCATGAAGGGCATTTGATATAGGTTTCTCATACCTACCTCCAGAAAAAGGGAAAGGTAGATATACCAGTACTTTTTTGGTTGGGTCTAAAAAATATTTCTCTTTAATCTTATCTGTTTTAAGTTTAGCGGAAGTTTCTTTTAAAAAGGGAGCCTCTGAGAAGTGTATGAAAGTTTTTTTTGATGATAGAAAATCGCAGTTCTTTCTGGAATCGTCTGTTCTATGTTTTTCTAGCCAGTCTGTTCCGATTTCATAAAGATGATTAGTATAAGGAAAAAAATGACGTCTATAATCATCCTCGAGGTACTTATTTTGATATTTTAAGTGCCAGTCTCTTATTTCAAGGTAAGAATCTAGACCATGCATTATTATCATCCATCTATTGTCAATTTTAGACTTGATATCCTCATCAAGCTTTCCTGAAAAAGGATGTAGACTAAAGAAAAGATCAACATGGACAGATTCTTTGATCTTTCGCGATAAATCATCTTCATCACGAAATACAGAGAGATTTATATTACTATTAATTTTATCTGAAAAAGGCGGATCAATAAGATCATCAGAATTGCTGTACCAAATTTCAATTAAAATATTATAACTAAACAGAGATTCTATGATTCTAGAGAAAAATCTATAATAATCACTCCGGTATACTATAAATACGGCCTTCTTCATCTAAAAAACATTTCCCTTTTTTTTAAGAAGTAAGCTGCGCTTTAAAGATTGATTCAGCAATGATCCAGTCTTCTTCTGTGTCTATGTCAATAAGACTGGATTGAGGGTGTTCTACTGGGTAAGTGCTATTTGAATAAAAAACATTTTTATTCAACCAAAATTCTGGTTCTGCTAGATAAAACTGAGCTGCATCATGATAAGTCTTTTCTAAGTCCTGCGAGCGGGAGTTATATTCATCAGGAAAAACCATGCGCAATCCTCCACTTTCTGAGATATATAAAGATCTAAAAACTGAATAATTAGATGCTACTACTGACATAGAGGCTTTCCATCTTTCTGCTTGAATATTACTTATACCTTTTTGTAACAAGAGAGGATTTAAGAATACCGATGTAGCATAAGCGCAACAGACTATTTGGGCATCAATTTTTTGATCAATCAGCCATTGAACAGCATGTTGCATGACATCGAGAGTTGTAGAATGATCATCGGCTAATGTTTTAGGTCTCATAAACGGCACTTCAGCCCCGTTTTGAACTGCAACAGAAGCTATTTCTTTACTGTCTGTAGAAACAATTATTTTATCGAATAAATTAGAATCGCCTAGTTTAGATATAGTCCAAGAAATTATAGGTTTGCCACAAAATTCTTTTATGTTTTTTTTAGGAATTCTTTTGCTGCCCTCTCTGGCGAGAATTACTGCAACTTTCACCCCTCAAGAACTCCATTAATTTCTTCGACTAAATATTCAGATTCTGAGTCATTTAGGTTTGGATAAATTGGCAAAGAAATGGCCTTCGAATAGAACTCTTCCGAATTAGGAAAATCACCTTCTTTTAAATTAAGATTTTTCTTATAGTAAGGCTGGAGATGAATGGGAATGTAATGCACTTGTAAATTTATTCCTTTTTCTCTGAAAGAATAAAATAAGTCTTCTTTTTTCAACCCCATGTCTTCAAAGCTTATCAATAAGGGATATAAGTGATAAGCAGACATAGAGCCTTCTCTTATTTTTAGCTTTTTTGAACAGTCAGTATCTGCAATATTTTTATCATAGTACGCTGCAATTTCATTTCTTCTTTTAATAAAAGTATCTAATTTCTTCAATTGGCTAATACCCAGGGCACATTGAATTTCAGTTATTCTATAATTGAACCCCAGATCCTGCATTTCGTAATACCAAGGTCCATGTTGTTGTTCCATTTTGGAGAAATCCTTGGTAATTCCATGCGTTCTGAGGTCACAGATCTTCTTATTTATAGAGGCATCATTGGTAAAAACAGCGCCCCCCTCTCCAGTAGTGATATTTTTTACTGGATGATAACTCTGAGTAACTACATCGGCATATTCAGCTGCGTATTTTTTATTGCCTAAATAATGCGCTCCCATAGCATGGCAGTTATCATTGATTAAAGTAAATCCATAAAAATCTGCTAACTTTCTTAATTCAACCCAATCAGAAGGATTGCCGGCATAATCCACAGCTATGAGTGCTTTTATTGATTTGTTCTCAGATTGAAGTTTTTTTAGCTTTAGTTCTAAAAAATTAAGATCAATCTGGTATGTATCCAAATCTATGTCAACAAACTCTACACAAGCACCCGCGTAAAGAATGCAGTTAGCAGTAGCCACAAATGATATCGGAGTTGTTAAAATAATATCATCCTTTTTCCAGCCTAATGCTAAAGCCACCAAATGTAATGCAGCTGTTCCGTTCGAAACAACACTGCAATACTTTGACCCAAAGTAGTCTTTTAAATCATTCTCGAATATTTCAATTCGTGGACCTTGTGTTAGCCAATCGCTCTGAAGGGCCTCCTTTACGGCCAGTAGGTCCGCTTCATCTATCGTCTGCCTTCCATACGATATCATTTTAAATTTGGTTCTCAATTAAGTCCTTAAGCTCCTGGACATTTAGGAAATTTTCATTTTTGTAGCTATTATATTCAAATCCCTCTGAACATCGCGTCCCACCATTCATGGAGCTTAAGAAATCTTGCATATCCCAAGATAAATATTCTGATACAGGCAATATTGCAAAATAATCTATGTATTCAATGGTGTTTACCGCGTCATTCACAGAAATCATTTCTTCGTGAAGCTTTTCACCTGGCCTGATACCTACAACATTAGTGGGTAAATCTGGAGCAATTGCCTTGGCAACATCGGTAATATTGTAACTTGGTATTTTCGGAATAAATATTTCTCCACCCCACATTCTCTCAAGAGAAGATAAGACAAAATCAACACCCATATCTAACGTTATGTTAAACCTAGTCATTCTTTCATCCGTAATAGGTAGAAAGCCTTTACTTTTGTGTTTTAAGAAAAAAGGTATAACCGAGCCCCTGCTTCCCATTACGTTTCCATAACGTACTACTGAAAACTTAATATCATTTTTCCCTTTATAGTTATTTGCAGCAACAAAAAGTTTATCTGAAGTGAGTTTAGTTGCGCCATAAAGATTGATGGGTGAGCATGCCTTATCGGTACTTAAAGCAATGACCTTCTGAACTCTGCCTTGCATCGCCGCTTCAATAACATTTTGGCCACCAATGATATTTGTTTTCACTGCTTCAAAGGGATTGTATTCTGCAACGGGAACTTGTTTCAGTGCAGCAGCATGTATAACTACATCTACACCATCCATGGCCATTTTTAAACGTTCTAAATCTCTTACATCACCAATAAAATATCTTAAAGCGCTGGAAGAAGGAAACTGTTCTTGCATCTCAAATTGTTTGAGTTCATCCCGGCTATAAACAATTACTCGTTTAGGCTCTTCACTAGACAGAATTCTTTCAATAAATTTTTTTCCAAAGGAGCCTGTGCCCCCTGTAACTAATATTGTCTTATCTTTGAGCATTAAAAATCTCTAAATTGTCTGAGAAGTTTTAAAGATTTATCATAAAAATACCCGAAAAATAAAGCAAACATACAGCCAAAGAATGTAAATATGATACAAAATCTTGCTCTAGAGGGTTTGAATCTCTTTTCGGCTACTACCGACGGCTCAATAGTTTCAAATATAAATTCTTCTTTCACACTCGCAAGCATCAGCTTAGTGTGTTGTTCTTTCATTAGATCTGAAAAAACCTTTTGCATACTTAGGATATTTGTTTTTTGTTTCTCTGATTCAAAATATTGTAATGCCAAAGTAGCTTCTAGCATTTCTTTTTCTCTCATTACTAAGTTAATTCTATCAACTAATAGATCTATCCATTGTTTTGCCACAAATGGGGAGGAATGTTCAGCTTCAATCGTAACCATACCTGTTAAGGGATTTTCTGTAATTATTACAAGATCAGAAAAACTATCATGAGCCTCTTGTATTGAAGGTAGATTTTCTAGACTTCCCTCTTCATAAAGAAGTGTGTTGGAAGCTTTATCCCAGCTACTGCTTGCAAGCTCTAGAACGATATCATCA
>MDTG01437726.1_pt1 | contig 12945 bp, 13 predicted proteins | sample 811421 | NCBI WGS metagenome assembly MDTG01 (sample SAMN05326645, study PRJNA326480) | marine metagenome | isolation source: seawater | place: Pacific Ocean: South East | collected 2011
GATAAAATGTATGAGATTATAAACGATATGTTTGAACAATCTTTAGAAACAATTAATGATTGTAAAGGTAGTTGTAAACGTAATGATTTACTTGCGATAATTGATAGTACAGAATTAACTAATGCAATATTAAAAGATGTTGAGAAAGATTTAATAAAAAAAAGTTATACGCAAGATTTATCAAAAGTTAATATAGAAAAATTAGGGGAAAAAGAAAAAGAAACATTAACTTTATCTTCTTTAAGTTCTAAACATCAAAAAGCTATAAAAAAAAATGAACTCAAAAGTTCAGTATTAAACTTAAATAACAAAAATTTTCCAGTTTCTACATATTTAGACAAATTTAAAGAGGAAGGAGTTGAAGTTAAATCTATAACTGCTTCATTTGATGGTATTGATAATATTAAAAATTGGACAGCAAAAGATTGGGCAAATTCATGGAGGGGAGATCTGCCAACTGATGAATTTAAAGACAAAACGGGTAATTTAATAAAATTATCACAAGAAAACATCCAAGATCTTAAGGCTCAATTGGCCTTGAATGATTTTAGCAATATGATTGATGTGCCTGCTTCAGAAATAAATGATTCTTTAAGTGAGATGGCTCAAGTTATTAAGGAGTCAGGTGGATTTAATTTAGATACATGGTTGAATCAGGATTTTTCTATAACTTTGGACAATTATGTAAAAATCTCAGTTGAAAGCCAAATAGCAAGTTTTGGTAGTTCGCTTAGTTCAGATGCAATAAAATTAATTAGAGATAATGCTAATTTTGAAAATTTAACTCATTTAACAAATTGGGAATATGGAACAGATATGAGTGCAGATGAATATGCAAGCTATTGGGAAGGAGCGGCTGTAGAAGGATCTACGTCTACTTGGGGTGATATAACAAGAGGTGTGGATTTGTTAAGCCAAGTTGGATCTTTTGAAGCAGCATCAATAGCAAAAGATTTAGGAACTGATTTACAAACTATTGCTGATAGTATCGCTTTAGCAGCGTCCGTTGGTGTTTCAGCAGACTTAGAAGCTGTTGCTTCAGGATTGGGCTATAGTAGTTTTGCTGATGCAGTTGCTGCTTATAATAAACAGTATGGAACAAATTATACCGTTGAAGAAGCCGCTGAATCTCTAGGACAATAAATTTAAATAAACTATTGAATATTTTGTGAATTTACTTTTAAATCTATATCTTATTAAAAAATATTTTTTTTATTTTTTTATTAATGATATCGAAATATATCAAAAAAATTATATAGAATAAGATTAATTTAGCTAAAGAATTTATAACGCCACCAAAAAACCCAAAAACAATTAGTAACTTTTGTAATTCTAAAGACAATATTATACAAAAAAGAGCAAAGACTTTAATAATGTTATTTTTCAGATTAAGCAAAAGTGGAATACAAAATATTAAAAACATCATTCGGTAATCATGGTGAGTATTAATTAAAAATGTGAATACGAAAATTCCTCCACCTATTAAAAATATATTAGTATATTTGAATTCTGCGTTTTTAAATTTACTTTTTGAAATAAGATAGATTAAAAAAATAAAAATCAAATTTAAAGTTATAACAAACATATAGTTAAGATCGATGCTTGTATAGACTTTCATATTGGTTATTAATGATAAAAAACCGTATGAGCTATCGCCTGTTATTGGATTTACTAAGTTTATGTTTCTAATATCATCTTGTGTTAAAAACAAATAAATTAAAAAAATAGATGATAACAAAATTATTTTTATAATAGATTTTTTATTTTCTAGAAAGAACAATAGACTAAATGCTGGATAAAATTTTAAAAATGAAACTAATAAGTATCCAAAGTAATTAAAAAATTTTAATTTACTAAAAAACGAGTAAAAAACTATTGTTATTAATATAAAATCTACATTTCCTCTTTCTAATAGTAATAAATTTGACCCACAGAAAAATAAATAGACAAAAAAATAAGAGTTAGAAATTTTTGTAAAATAAAAAAAAATATAAGAATAAAGGATAAAAAAAACTATGTAAAAACTGTATAAAATAAAATCAGATTTTAAATTTATAAAATGAGATATAGCTATCCATATTCTTGGATAATTCACTACCATGGTACTATCATGATTTTTGTATAGGTTATAAAGTTGATCAGAAGGTGAATAAATATTATCAAAATAAATTGAGATATATTGCAAGTATCTTAAATCATAAAAATCATGTGATTTAATTGCTCGTTCTAATCCCTCTGGGATTTTACTAATTATTTCAGGCTTAATATATGGCGTTAATGAAATTTGCCAAAAAAAATCTGGCGAGAATAGATATAAAACAACACTAAGTAAAATTAATATGACAAGTTGATTTTCTTTTTTTTTTAGAAAAGTCATTTTAAAAGTAAACTTAGATGTACATCTTAATTTTTATAAAACAAATGTTTTTTAAGAAAATTACTAATTAATAAAATCTGTTTTTTTTGATTTATTTTTTTTTTAACGAATTTATGTACTTTTACATCTAAACAAATATTAAATATATATTTTTTAAGATATTGTTGAAAGCTAGCTAAGTGAAGATTTGTGAATTCTGAAATAAGATTTTGGATTGAAATCTTCTTATCTCTAATTCTTTTAATTTTTCTAATTAAGGAAATATATATATTTTCAATAATTAAAATTTTAAGTATATTTTTTTGACCAGGTTTAAAACTTTTAAGAGTGTATAAACCTTCATATATTATTATATTAGGTCTACTAAAATTAAATATTATTTTTTTAATATTTTTTCCAGAATTTCTATCGTACATGGATTTAAAAACTATTTTTTTATTTTTTTTTATAGCCTCAAATAATTTTTTTAGTTTCTGCTGATTATAATGTAATTCATTTTGATTAAAATTTGTTTGTTTTTTAAGTTTAGGTAACAATCTAATTCTTTTATCACGCGACAATAAAAAAATATCTTTACTTATTAACAATACATTCTTGTATTTTTTATTTAGATGTTTAAATAATAATTTTGAAAAAAAACTTTTTCCGGAACACGTAATTCCATCTATACAAATAAATTTCTGCTCTTTTTTTTTGCAATATAAATCAATTTTTTTTAAAATAGCATTATCTATCATTTTCAATTAGACCATAATTTAGGAAATTTAGTACATACAGCATCAATTTCATAATTATTTTTATTTAATTTTATTTTCAAAAATTTTATTTTATTTTTTAATTTAATATTTACTAGCTCTGGAGAAACTATACATATTTTAATATTATTTTTTTTTAATATTTTATAAAATTTTGTGTTTAGTGGAAATTTAGTAAAATGATCAATCCAAATCCATTTTATATTTTTAAATAAATAGCTATAATTTTCCAATTTTTCAAATTCAGAATATCTAATAGAAACTTTCGTTTTTTTTTTATTTTTTAAAAGGCTAGAAAATGTTTGATCGTGAAAGAAAAAATTAGATATTTTATTTTTTTTTAAAATATTTATAATTTTTTTTTCTAGGCCCTCTTCTTTGACATTTAAAACAATTAATTTATGTTTAAAATATTTAATCCATTTAGAGAATTTAATACCTTTTTTAAATGGATCATGATTTAAATAAATTGTTTTTAAGTTTGACCTTAAATCTATCTCTACACCATAATTTTTAGGTGTTTTAATAATTTTATTAATTGTGTTTACTCTATGTTTTATAATTATCAATTTGCTACAAATTTAATTTTTTTACTAATTTTACTGGTTAAACTATTATGAATAAAAAAAATATTAAATACTTTTTCATTTTTATGTTTACAAAGCATTATTTTGTCTGCTTTAAAATAAAATTTTGAATATCCTATCTTTTTTAATTTTTTGTCAATTTTATTGATAATCTTATTATCAAATTCAATCATTATAATCGGTCGACATTTATTTATAGTTTTTAAAGCTCCAATTATACATTCAAATTCATGACCTTGAACGTCAATTTTAATAAAGGAAGGTGATAACTTAAAATCATCAAGTTTTTTTAATTTAATTAATGATTTTTTAATATTAATTTTTTTTTCTATATCTTTTATGAATAGTGAGCTTTTTAAATGTTTAATTACATTCTTTTTCAATAAACTGTCAAAAGGCGATAAATGGTATTTTTTATAATGCGCTTCATAAATATAAGTTTTATTAGAAGATTTATTTGATAATCCAAGGTTATACGTTATCAACGTTTTCATTCTTGTTTTTAATTTTGAAATTTTTTTGTAGTTAATTTTGTTTGGTTCAAAAGAAAAAATTTTATTTTTAACAAATTTTCTTATTGCTTTAATTGATATCCCATCATTTGCTCCAATATCAACTATGGTTTTTTTAGAAAAAAATTTAAAATGTTTTAAATAAAATAAAATTTTAAAATCTGTTTCATAAATAATTTTTGCAAATAATTTATTTGTTAAATATCTAATAAAAATAAATAAATAAATATTTGATCGTACTAAATTTTCAATTATGCTAAGTAAATTATTTTGCTGAGTTATTTTTTTCATCTAAAAATTTTAGTCTAAAAAGGTAAAAAAAGTTATTATAAAGATGTTTTATAAATACCCAAAAATTATTTTTCCATTTAGACTGGCCATATAATCTTGATTTAAAAATTACATCTATTTCGAAAATTTGAAAATTATTTTTGATAGAAATATAATAAAAATACGTATCTAATGTCGTCCAATTTTTTGGTGGATTCTTAAAAAAAATTAAATCTTTTTTATTGATAATTTTTGGTTGTGCATTTATCTCATTTAATTTTTTTCCAAGTATTAGTTGAGCGCAAACTTCATGCATCCTTGTAATAAAACTGTCAAAACCTCGATTATTAACTCTTTTACCTTTTGCAAAAACTTTTTCTTTTCCTTTTATCATCAAATATAATTTACAAAAATCATTTAATGGAGTTTGTAAATCAGCATGCGTCCATCCAATATATTCTCCTTTAGCTATCTTGAGACCTTCCAAAATGCCTCCGCCATAACCTAAATTATTTGTAAGTGTTAGTTTTGTAATAAAAAAATTTGAATTTTTGATTTTTGATGAAATTTGAATTATTTCATCAATTTTATCTCCTGTACCATCTTTAGACCCATTGTCTACAAAAATTATTTCAAAATAAGAATTTGCAACGTCTAAATTTAATATTTCATTATATAGTTCATGAATATTTTCACTTTCATTATAGCATGGCAGAATAATTGAAAAATTTGTATGCACAATTAGGAATAATAAGTTAATGATAATAGAATTTTTTTAATATGCAAACTTTAAATTTAATATTACCTATGGCTGGAGCAGGTAAAAGATTTATAAGTAAAAATTATAAAACTTATAAAACATTATTGAATGTTGATAATAATATTACTGTCTATGATAGAATTATATCAAACTTTAAAACAAATAAAATTTGCATAATTGTAATTCTTAATAAAAATATTTATTTTAAATTTAAACATAAATTTAATAAAAAAAATGTAAAATTAATTTTTATAGAAAGTCATAATGGTGGGCCATTATATACTCTTTATAGAGCATCCTTCGAATTAAATAAAATTATTAAAAGAGATGAAGGGCTATTTGTATGCTATGGAGATATAAACTGGAAATGGAAATTCAAAGAAGTTTTAAAATTTATTAAAAATAAAGATGCTTGCGTTTTCACTCATAAAGGTTTTCATCCACATTTAGAAGTAAATGCAAAATCAGATTTTTGCAAAGTAAAAAAAAATAATGTAATAAAAATTCTTCAAAAAAAAAAATTTAGTAAAGATTATAAAAAAGACTATCTTGCTATAGGATGTTATTATTTTAAAAAAATTAAATTTTTAAATGATTTTTTTAAAAAAAAAAAAATTAATTTTAAAAAAAAAGAATATTATTTGTTATCTTTAATTAATCATTTAATTAAAGATAAAATAAAAGTCTCAATTTATAATATAAATAAATTTGTACATCTTGGCACGCCTGATCAATATGAAGATTTTATGTCATGGAAAATTGAGCTTTCTAAAAATTTTTATATTAAGAAGAATAATTTATTAAATAATAACCCTTGCATAATGTTAATGGCGGGGCAAGGAGAAAGATTAAAAAAAATAAATTCAAAAAAATTTTTACTTCTATATAAAAATTTTGAAATATTTAAATATATACTTAAGTTATATAATGCAGAAAAAAACATAATTGTAACAAATAATCATTTAAAAAATCAAATTCCAAAACAAAATAATACTGAATTATTTTTAGTTAAAAAAAATAATTCTATGTTTCAAACTATTTTGGAATCTTCAAAGTTATTAAATAATTATAAAAAGTATGTTTTAACCTCTTGTGATTGCCATGGAGAATTTGATTTAAATAAGTTTTCAAAAATTACTAAAAAAAATATCGATTTATGTATGTTTGGTTTTAATTTTTCTAATTTACAAAAAAATTTAAATAACGCACATACACAATTAATATTTAAAAATAATATGGTAAGTGACCTAAGAGTTAAATCAAAGTATGACAATAATCTGTTGGGCCATGCGGGATTTTTTTGGATTAATAGCAATAAAGTTTTTTCTTATTTAGATAATTTTTTAAAATCTAAATATTACAAATCATTAAATAGAGAAATAATTATTGATGACTATTTTAAATTTATAATTAAAAATAAATTAATTAAAGCATCTATCTTAAAGCTTAAAAATTATGTACATATTGGATCATTAGTGGAATATCAGGAATATACATATTGGCAAAAATATTTTAAATGATACTCAAAATTAATAAAAGCTATCCTTCTTTATGTACCTCAAATTTTGATGTTTTAAAATTAGCTATGATATTTGCAAAATATAACGATTTACCTTTGTTGATTGAGTCAACATCAAATCAAGTTAATCAATTTGGTGGCTACACACATTTAAAACCTAAACAGTTTTATAAAAAGTTAAATATTTTAGCAAAAAAAATAAAATTTGAGAAAAGTTTTTATATTGGTGCAGATCATTTGGGCCCACTACCCTGGAAAAATTTGAATGAACGTGTGGCAATGAAAAATTCTATTAAATTATTTAAAGATGTGGTCAAATCAGGTTATAATAAAATTCATATTGATACTGGTATAAAGCTTAAAAGTGACAAAACCTTATCTAAAAAAACTATAATTAATAGATGCAAAAAAATCTTTAATTCGATTAACACAAAAAAATTAAATAATATTTTTTTTGTTTTTGGAACTGAAGTTCCAATTGCAGGAGGAGGCCAACTTTATACAACAAAAACAACATCTCTTTCATCAATCAAAGCTGATTTAAAATATTATTCTAAGTTACAGAAATCATTTTCTCTAGTAATAGAACCAGGTCTAGGTTTTGATAACAATAAAGTTTTTAATTTAAAAATGAATTATTTTGAAAATAAAAAAAGTTTAAGTTATTTGAACAACTTTAGTTATGAAGCACATTCTTCAGATTTTCAAAATTCATTTGCATTAAAAAAACTAGTTAAAAATAACTTCAAATTTCTTAAAGTAGGCCCTGAATTAACTTTTTTTTATATGAAGGCTATTTTACAAATGCAAAAAATTGAAAATATGAATAATTTTAAAAAAAAATCTAATATAAAAAAAATTATTTCTACAGAAATGCATAAAGATAATCGATATTGGGTGAATTATTATCAAGGGAGTAAAAAAAAAATAGAATATTTAAAGTTTAACAGTCTTCTAGATAGATCAAGATATTATTGGAGCAAAAAAAAAATAATCAAATCTTTAAGTTTATTAAAAAAAAATATCAATTCTCTTGATATAAAAAGTATTTTCACAACTTCAAAAATTTTAAAAAAAAAACTTCATTTACAAGATAAATTAAAATTAAATAATTTTGAGTTTTTTATTTTTTGTTATTTAAATAAGACACTTTGTAAATATTATAAAGCCTGTAATTATAGTTTAAAAAAAGAAATTTAATTAATTTTTTTATTTTTCTAAATATTATTAGTGGAAAGAATCCTAGAAGTATTATTTCGCCCAACATAAATTTATCTTTTCATAATATTTAAGATAATTTTCTATTAATTGAATCTTCAAAAAAATGCTGAATTGGAACTTTTTTCTTTTCTCCTTCGCACGATCTCTCAATATAATATGATGGTCTATCTTCTGTAATGGGCACTGTTATTTCTGATGTTTTGTAGTTTTCTTTGTGTATACTTATACGCTTCATTGAAAGATCATAACCTCCATTTTCATTAAAAGTTTTATAGGGATATATAAATGTTTTAAAATTATTAATTTTAAGCATTTGATCCCATTCCTTAAATATATTCCATATTTTATTAAAAATATTAGACTCATTATTATTTAGATCTAAATTAGACAGATGTTTAGTGGAAATAAGTTGTTCAAATTTTCTATTTTTATTGTTCTTATAGAATACATCTTTATCATCTATTAAAAACCTAGATATCGTCAATTGATCTATCAAAGGTGTATTTTCGTTGTCTATTGACTCAAAATAATATTTCCCATTTTTCAACTTTACGCTCGCATAGATTGGTTTACAAATAAATACTTCATCCTTCGCATAGGAATTTGCAGTAATTACTATTAAAATAATTAGCATGTGGGGGAAAAAAAATAAAAATAAACGCTTCATATTTTTATTTTCTTATTTAATTCTTTTATTTTTTTATATTGCCAATGAATAATTGTTATTAAAACAATAATAAACAATGGATACCCGATTATAAATATTAAAATATTGATAAATTCATAAGAAGTTCCAGTAACTTTTGCCAACCAAACAAGAATATCAACACATAAATAAAAAATGTAGTCGACCATATTTAAATAATTTTACTTATTTAGTTGGTTTTATTTAGACTGAAATGTGTTTTTAAGATGATATTTTTAATTTTTCTAAAAACTAACAATGGCAAATATCCTAGCAATATAATTTCACCCAGCATTTGCTGGGAGTGATTAAATGCAGAAAAAACAAATTTATTCATATTTCTTTAATTCTATTTCTATAACTTCAATTTCTTTAACTGCTCTATTGTAATTAAAAATACCCCTTAAATATCTGTAATATTTGTAAACATTTATCGGTAGGTTTATTATTTGTGAAAAAAATAATAATATTTTTTTATCTTTGTAAAATTCTCGCTCGACTTTTTTTTGAAAATTTACACTTCTTATAATATTAGAAGAATCTAAAACATAATCGTGTGCATATTCCAGCCTATCTTTTAAAATATAATAAAAATTATCTTTATTCATTAATTTCCCCTTTCTTTGTATATAATTTAAAAACTCCACTATTAATTTTTTTACTTTCTTTTATTTTTTCGTCCTTTCTCCAAGCTTGAACTTCCTTAATCCTTGATAATTTAGAAGTTTTTCTTTTAATAAATTCGTTTATCTTAATTGGAAAATATTCGTCATTTAAAAAATTGGTTTTATTTTTATAAACAGCCAATATACAAAATTTTATAAATGAATCTTTGTCTGTCTTTAAATCAGCATTTTTATTTTTATATTTTTTTAAAGTTTTATATGTTATTAAGCTACTGTTATTAGAGAGTCTTAAGAAAATATAATTTCTCTCACTAGTTAAGAATTTTTTGAAAGCAATTTTATATTTTTGAATTTTTTTAAATAATTTTGCTTCTATCTGACGAACTCTTTCTCTTGATGTATTAAATTTATTTTTTCCAATAAAATCTAATGGCTTGCCTTTTATAAGTCTTAGATCATAAATAATCTTTTCTCTTTCATTTAACTTTTTATCTAATATTTCTTTTAAGCTTTGAAAATCGATTTTAATATCTGAAGATATTTCATAACTTTCTACTAGTTTTTCATAATTTTCAGGAGGCCAATTTGGAATTTCCATTCCTAAATATAATGACTTTGTTTTTAAAAAGTCTTCAATTTCATTAAGTGACGTTTTTCCAAAATTTGGTGTTCTTAAAAGTTCGTTTCCTTTGCATACTACCAGATCTCCAAGACAAATTATATTTAGGTTTTTAAGACAGTTTAAAGTTCTTACACTGAATTCAATTTTATCAATTGGCAATAATAATTTTTTTAAATTGTCTTTTAAAAAATTATTTGCTTTTTCTTTTTTTTTTCCTTCATCTTCAATTTTTGGATTATTTATATTAGACCAATCTATTACCATCCCAAGGTGAAGATTTAATCCAGAATTTAATGAGAGACTTTTTAAAATATCTTTAATTTCCGCTAGTGCTTTTTTTCCAAATTTTGGAATTCTAAGTAAACTATTTTCAGTTTGTTCAACTAAACTTCCAATGTTTGTAATATTTAAAAATTTAAGTCCATTAAATGTACGTGTTGAAATACTTAATTCTGTTATTGGTTTAAAAAAAATATTCAATTTTTCAATCATTTTTAAATTTAATGATATCAAATTACCTGGTTGTTTGGATCCATTTAATAGTTCGCTCATAATAGGATTTTTAATTCCCCAGTAGAGAAAGAATAAGCTACTGGGGAATTCATATTAAACTCCCTTCCATTGTTGAATGTAAACACACTGGATAGCAAACCAAGGAATAAGAGGCAGTGTGCTTACTTTAAAGAGATCAACTTCCCTCACAAAGACCCTCTTTTCCTAACTTTAAAAGCATTAAAATTTATTTTTTTATTCATAAATTATCGAGCCTGCGGTAAAGATTTTTCATTATCAGGATTAACCTCTATATCAATACCGTGGCCTTCATTGTAAGCTTTTCTGACAGCTAGTTTTTTATCATCGGACATTTTGCTTCCTAATAAAATCCATGACATTAATAATGCCATTCTTCTTTTTCCTTCGGCACCTCCGTCAATGGCTCCACTAGCTTTGATTATAACATTTTTCCATAAAGGATCAGTCATAGACCATTTAATTTTATTACTCTTTTGTAGAGCTTCCTGAACTGTAAGTTCTGGATCTTCTCCTGACTGTGGTTCACAAGCTGTCAAAATTCCTTTTACAAAAGCCTCTTGAGCAGCTGGTTTAAATAAAAGTGAATTTAGAGCTTCTGCTTTTCTAGCTTCTTTAACTTTATCGCTAAAGTCAGATCTATTTTCAGTAACAAAATTATAGGCCTTAACTTCACTTAGAATTAAACTCCACATGCTACGAACATAATCATATGCTCTATCTAAAATTTCACCAGATGGTCTAATTGTTGGATCGAAATCATAATCATCTTCTTTTGACCCTTTAAGCATAAGTTTAACTGTTTCATATAAGACTTTGATAGTTGTAAATTTATCAGATTTATCTGTTAGAGTATTGCTCCTCCAGTTAACAACTGACTCCTTCATAACACCATCTTCAACTTCTATTAAACGTCTTGTTAATATTGCGTAACCGTCATCTTCACTTGTAATTATGTTATCTCCAGCAGATGTTGGTTTTGCATATTTATTTACTGTATTAAATATGCTTCTAGTCTTAATATTATCTTCATGTTTAATAAAAATTACAGACACTTCATCATTTCTTACATCGGCTGAAAAATCGCCTTCAGTTGGGTTTTCAACTACTTCTTTCAGAGCTAGTAAACGATGTTGCCCATCTAAAGCAATGAGTGTTCCTCCGTCTATAGTAAGAAAGCCCATTTTATCACCTTGACTTTGATAAGCATTCGGTACTCTTGCATTAAACTCACTTAATTTTTCAAATGATACTGAACCTTCATAAACTAAAACCATTATAGATCCAAAAAAACGATCCTCATGTCTTTTAAAATATGGAGCTATTTGAGTTTTTATTCTTGACCATGATGGTTCCCTTTGCATTTTATCACCAATGGACATATTTGCCCAATCATCAATTTCACTTGCTGATCTTACTGACCTTACAAGTTCGTCTACTCTCATCATACATTGAAAATATTTTGTGTTCCCCATTTGGCCTTCTATTGCTGGTATTACTACTGACATAATTTCCTCCTTTTTTAGTTATTATAATAAAATATGTCGTTGCAGATTGGTTTGAAAATTCTAATCCACTTTTTTTCAAGATTATCTGCAATTTTTTCGTTTTTAGTATTCACCCAACTAAATTTAAATTTTCCAAAAGGATTTTGAGAGAGTTTGTATAAAACTCTATTTTTTCTTATCCAAGAGTGTTGGGTAAATCTTTTATGGATGTTGCTAGCTTTGCCAATATATAAGATTCCTCTTAAGTCATGTATAAAGTAGACACCCGAGTTTTTAGGAGCATAAATATTTTCAAAAATACTAAAGCCTATTGATCCATCAAATTTAGGATAATCGGATTTTTTTGCTGCAGATAGTGAACTTACAACATGCCCTCTAAAATCTCCTAAAAGTTCTTTTCTTGAACCAACATTCTTTCTATATAATTTAATCATTTTCTCCTTTATTTTATATTTAAATAATAATATAAGTATTTAAAATTTAATTTCAAGTATTTAAAAATGGTTTTAAATAATTTTATCATTATTTAAATAATATCATAGTATTTATTATTCGTCAATACTTTTTTTAAAAAATAAATAAAATTTTTAAATATTATTAAATTATCATGGAAATTAGGCTATATTAATAAAAGCCCCCTACCAATAGGTGTAAATACCCTATTTATGGCAGATCAAGCAGGATGAGGAGACGTCGTCAAGAGAGATATTTTCCTCAATATTGAGGTTTTTTTCATCTTTAAGAAAAGGATTGTTTTGGAGGCTTTTATTTCTTTGGTTTTTCAGCTTTTCAAGTTGTTTTTGATGATGTTCTTTAATCTTTTTAATATTTTCTGGTTTTTCCAACTCTTCAAGTGGTTTTCCCTTAATCCATGTAAAAGGGCTGTCATGGTCTCTAGCCAGCTTCTCTAGGCTCTTAGCGTAGGCAAATTTCTCTGGGTGATTTTCTAGAAGCCCCACCCACTCAATACCA
>MDTG01282475.1_pt1 | contig 12944 bp, 9 predicted proteins | sample 811421 | NCBI WGS metagenome assembly MDTG01 (sample SAMN05326645, study PRJNA326480) | marine metagenome | isolation source: seawater | place: Pacific Ocean: South East | collected 2011
CCGTCCCGGGTCCGGCAGGTCGTCCCGGGTACGGGGGGTCGTCCCGGGTACGGCGGGCCGTCCCGGGGGGGGCGTCCCGGGTAGGGCGGGTCGTCCCGGGTACGGCCGTCCGTCCCGGGTACGGGGGGTCGTCCCGGGTACGACAGGTCGTGCCGGGTACGCTAGGTCGTCCCGGGTACGGGAGGAGGGGGCGCCCCGGGGACGGCGCCAGTCCGATGTGCCCGAGCGGCGCGCTCAGGCGTCGAACTCGTCCTGGTACGCCGCTGGCTCGATCCCGTGCGCGCGCAGCGGCTCGAGCAGGCGCTTGCGGTTCGGCGGCGACTGGGCGCTGATGAAGGCGCGGATGGCCAGGTCCCGATCGATGTGTCCGTCGGCCCCGGCGCGCTCCTCGGCCTCCTTGACGACCTTGCGCCGCGCGAGGCCCCGGAAGAGCGCGGGCACGGTCTTGAGGAGCGACTTCACCAGCTCCTCGGCCTCCGGGCTCCAGCCCTTCTCCTTGGGCAGCTCGGGGACGAAGTCGTACTCGTCCTCGGTCAGCGCGCGCCAGACCGTGATCGTGTTGCCGTCCGCGTCGCGTACGACCCCCTCGATGGTGAGCTGGTCGGTCCGCGTCGGCGCATAGAGCACGGTGGCGCCTGCCTCGGCCAGCGCTCCCACGGCCGCCTCCACGTCCGGCGCCTCGACGCGGAGCGACGCCAGCTTCTCCGGCGCCGGGCTCTCCACGAGCCGGATGCGCGCCGAGGCCGCGTCGAGGTCGACGAACCCCTCGCCCTCCTCGGCCACGGGGAAGCCCAGCACGGACTCGTAGAGGGTGCGTGCGCGGGCGAGCTGCCGAACGGGGACGTCGACGTGACTGAGGCCGAAGAACATGCGCGGAGCATACCGGAGGACGTCCAGCGACGAGCGGGGGATCGGACCCGAAGAGCCGAGTCGTCTCGGGTCGGCGAGGGAGGCAGGCGCGGCGGGAGGGCGCGCGGGAGGCACGCCGGGCGCCCGCCCCTCAGGCCGGCTTCCAGCCTCGCTTCACGCCCTTCTCGATCATCTCGTCGGCGATGGCCGCGGCCGCCTCCTCATCGGGCGCCAGGCGCACCTCGCGCTTGAGCGGGTCCTTCCGCCCCGGCGAGTAGTCGGTCCAGTGGACCACCCAGGCCGGCCAGCCCTCGGCGAGCTTCTCCTTGTTCGTCTTCCACACGAGCAGCTTGCGCACGGCCGTGTTGCCCTTCGTGGTCTTCGCCCAGACCTCGCGCCGCACCAGCTCGCTCTTCGGTCGCTCGATCCGCTCCGCCTGCGCGTCGACGTCCTCGATGTAGACGCGCTCGAGCACCTGCGCCGCGCGCACGTCCGTCGTGTTCACGTCCTTGTCGTCGCGCACCCGCTCGAGCACCGGGTGGAGGATCGAGACCCCGCGCATGGGCGCGATGGGCACCCAGCGCTCGTCCTGCATCTCGAGCACCATCCGCTTGATGGGCTTGCCGTCCGAGTCCTCCGCCTGGACGTCCGTGACCTTCACCTCGACCACGATGGTCGGCTTCACGAACTTGAAGAGCGCGCCCGAGCTCGAGGCGTAGGAGTAGCTCGAGGGGATGGCGTGCGGCGCGAGCTCCTCGTGCATCTCCTTGCGGAACTCGCCCGTGCCCATGTTCCCGCAGCTGCCGATGATCTGGAACTGGCCGTTCTCCTTCATCACGGCGAGCAGCATCGAGCGCACCTGCTCGGGCTCGTCGGCGCGCTCGGTGAAGGCGATCACCGCCGCGTCGATGGTGAAGATCGGCTTGATCTTGTAGATGCGGCCGATCTCCTTGGAGCGGGCGACGATGCCCTCGCCCTTGCCGCCCTCCACCCACTCGGCGAAGAGCTTCTTCACCGCGTCGGCGTCCTCGACCTCCTCGGTCTTGATGCACTGCAGCCGCTTGCCGCCGTCCATCAGGCGCTGCATCGCCGCGAGCCGGTCGCCGTAGTTCGGCATCGGCCCCTCGTTCTCCGCGTCGCCGCCCGTGAGCAGGTCGAAGACGTGGAAGCCGATGCGCTGCACCTCGGCGTCCTTGCCGCCGCCCATGGCCTTGGCGAGGTCGCCGACGCGCGGCCGGCCGCCCTTGCGGAGCGCGAAGAGCTCGCCGGCGAGCACCAGGCGCCCGCGGGCGCGCGGCACGGCGAGCTTCTTCGCCTCCTTCAGCACGGGCAGGTCGCCGACGATCACCTTGCCGTTCGGCGCGACCAGACCGACCTCGTCCCCGTCCACGACGAGGAACCAGATCTCCCCGTCGATCTTCGGCGAGACCCAGAGGCCGCCCTTCGGCAGCACGTCGATCTCGTCGGGAGCGAGGGAGCGGTAGCGGCTCGCGATGGTGCGCTTGTAGCCGCTGACGAGCTTCGCGAGCTCCGGGTCGGCGATGCTGCCGGCCGGCGCGAGCTGACCCTCGCCGAGCGGCGAGGCCTGAGACAGATCGAAGAGGCTCACTTCCCCTCCTCCTCGGCCGGGGCCGGCCGCTTGAGCTCCATGTTCGAGAGGTGGAGCAGGAGCTGGTAACGCTTGCCGTCCACGCGCCCCTCGAGGAAGCCGCGGTAGGGCGTGCCGTTGGTCTGGAAGACGAGCGGGTCCTTGCCCTTCGGCCCACCGCCCATGAGCACCATCTCGCCCGACTCCGCGAGCTCCGAGGCGATGCCATAGAGGTAGTCGTAGGTGAGGCCGTCCGAGTGGGCGATCTGGATGGTGCGCGAGAAGACGAAGCGGTGGAGGGCGTCCTCCTTCTTCATCTTCCGCCCGGTCCAGCGGACGGGCAGCTCGTCGTTGACGTTCGCCTGCTTGTCCTCCCAGTCGCGGCGCTCCTTCTCCTCCCCCTCGGGGTCGAGGATGACCTCGACGAGCTTCGGCGGCGCGTGGAGCACCTCGCCCTCGGCGCTGAGGTAGACCTGGCTCGTCTCGCCGATGGCCCGGCCGACCTGCTCGAGGTCCACCTCCGGGTCCCCGTCGATGAGCGCCTGGCCGTAGTCCTCGCCGTGCGCCTTCTGCATCTGCTCGTGCAGCCCCTCCGGCGTGGAGGCGAGGTAGCGCTCGAAGTGGACCGGCTTGCTCGGCAGCCCGAGCTGCGGCCCGGGCGCCGGCTTGAGGGAGCCGAACACGACCGTCGCGTTCCGTCCCTTCGAGTTGGTGAGGTGAAGCTTCCGTTGCGGTGCAGCCATCGTGGTTCTCGGAGTGTGTCTTCGTGCGGCGCCGCGCCGGAGCAGCGAAGCCGCGGGCGCCAGCGGAGATGGTTCGGGGGTCCGTGTGGGGCTCGAAGTGGGGCTCGAAGCGGTGCCGCGGAGCCCGAGCGGCAGAGCTTCAGGCGCGCTCGAAGATGGGTCGGTGTGGTGTGGAGTGGCCCAAGAGGTCGGCGGCCCCGCCCACGCTGGCGAGCCGGCGGCCTCCCCGGCGGCCTCCCCGGCGGCCTCCCCGGCCGCCTCCCCCTTTAGAACATCTCGAAGTCCAGCTCGTCGTCGTCGTCGTCGTCCGCCTCCTCGAAGGTCGGGAGCATCTCCTCCGGGTCACGCCAGGCCGGCTCGGTCAGGCGACCGATGAGCGCGAAGACGTCGCCGTCCCCGTTCATGAGCAGGAACGCCGTCTCCGCCTGGAAGTCCGCCCGGTAGTTGAACTTCAGCTCGTACATGGCGCCGTCCGCGAGCGCCTTCTTCAGCGCCTCGCCGACCTCCGCCGGGTCGAGCATGTAGACCGACTGCAGGCGCAGATCGAGGACGCGGCTCGGGTCGACGGGCCCCTTCAGGGGCTGCTCCTCGCCGAGCGTCGAGGGGATCTTCTCCACCTCGTGGCCTTCCTCGTCGAGGCCGACCAGCTCCTTGTTCGGGACCCAGTAGCCGTCGTCCGTGAAGTAGCCCTGGGCCGTCATCCCGCTCTGGATGAGCAGCGAGCCGTCCTCCGTGAGCGACGCGCGCGTGCAGGCATGCCCCTGCGGGTCGAGGGGCACGCGCTTGCGCCGCCCGTAGAGCTTCGAGCGCGAGAGCTTCTTGATGTCGAAGGTGCTCTGCTCCCCATCGAGCGACACCACGATCTGCCGGGCCATGGGCCTCCTCCGGATCCGTTCGCGTGAACGCCGCCGAAGGTACCAGACCCCCGCGACGCCCGACGACCGCCCCCTTCTACGCCTGGGCCCTGCCGGAGCTTCCGCCGCCCCTCGTCCGGGAGCGCGCGATGAGATCTCGCGACGACGGCTGCGGCTCGCGAACGCCCCGGCTCATGAAGAGCCCCGGCTCACGAAGGGCCCCGGTTCGCGAAGGGCACCGGTTCACACCGGTTCACGAGGAGCACCGGTTCACGAAGGGCGACCTGGCGCACGGCCGTGGCTCCCGCCCCGGGCCTCAGCCGCGCGCGTGGACGACGAACTCGAAGAGCTCCTTCTTCGAGTTGCGCTTGCGGAGGAGCTCGACCTCGGGCGCCACGAACCCGGCGCGCTCCATGAGCTCGGCGAGGAGCGCCTCGGCGGGGACGAGCTCGCCGTAGAAGCTCGCGTTGCCGATCACGTAGTGGAGCGAGCCGCCGCGGCGAACGTGGGGGCGGAGCGCGTCGAGGTGCGTGGCCATGTCCTCGAAGTAGCGGTCCACGTAGGCGGCGAGGAGCGGGCCGTTCTTCGGGTGCGCCTCGCGGACGCGCGGCAGCAGCGCTTCGAGGGCGCTCGGGCGTGCGGCGGCGGCGCGCGGGGTCCAGCTCGCCAGGCGGCTCGTCGCGACCCCCCAGGTCCCGCCGATGGCGCGCCAGTCGAGCTCGCCGGCCTCGCGCGCCTCGTGGAGGTGGCCGGTCCAGTACATGTACGGGCGGAGCTCGCGGACGTAGGAGACGCGGTTGGGGTAGGGCGGCGAGGTGACGACGAGGTCGTGCTCGCCCTCGAGGGGCGCGAGGGTGCGGGCGTCGCCGCGGAGGAGCGCGCCCCGGCCCGGCGGGTTCTCGGCGGCGCCGGCCCGCACGGCCTCGACGTCGGCCCGGAAGCGCTCGGCTCCGGCGGCCTCGACGTCGGCGGGGAGGGCCGGCTCCTTGAAGGACATGGAGACGTGGTCGAAGGCGGCGCCGCTCAGCGCGATCATGGTGCGGCAGAAGGCCACGCCGAGGAGCTCGCGGGCGACGCCCTTCTCGGCGTCGACGGCCGCGCGGAGGCGCTGGAGCCAGTCGAGGACCGGGGCCGCCCACCAGCGCGCGATGTTGTGGATGGGCGGCGCCGGCGCGCGGACGGCGTCCTTCGCCGCGACGGCCTCCAGGACGCGCTCGGCGGCCTCGGTCGTGCGCCGGGGGGTCGCCCGGGCGAAGCGCCGGAGCTTCAGCCGCCCGAGCTCGACGAGGAAAGGGTTCAGCTCGACGCCCGTGCCGTGGCGGCCGCGCTCGGCGGCGCAGAGGGCGGTGGTGCCGGTGCCGCTGAAGGGGTCGAGGACGCGCTCGCCGGCGTGGGCGTCGAGGAGCTCGGCGACGACCCGGCGCGCGTAGGCCGGCGTGAGGCGGAGCCAGCCGTGGCGCCCGGCGCTCCGGTTGGCCTGGAAGGTGAGCTCGGCGCGCCGGCGCGGCGTGGCGCGGCTCATCGGGCGCGGTCGGGCGGGCAGACGCGGCGGAAGGCGGCGAGGGCGCGATCGAGCTCGTCCTCGGTCACGTAGGGGGCCGGCCCGAAGCGGAGCTTGTCCCCGCGGGCGTCGACCACCACGTCCTCCTCGCGGAGCGCCTTCACGACGGCGCTGGCGTCGGTGACCCGCACGGTGACGAAGCCGCCGCGGGCCTCGTCGGCGCGGGGCGTGAGCACCTCGTAGCCCTCGAGGCCGTTCATGAGGTGCTCCGTCTGCGCGAGCGAGAGCGCGCGGAGCGCCTCGGGGGTCATGCCCTGGTCGCGGAAGAAGTCGATCACCGCCCGCGCGCGGTAGTGGCTGATGGGGTCGTAGGTGCTCCCGGCGAAGCGCTCGCCGCCGCGCTCGCCGTAGCCGATCCGGCCCCCTTGGGGCGCGGCGAGGTGCGCGAAGTCGGCGAACCAGCCCGTGTAGACCGGGCGGAGCGCGCAGCCCGCGGGGACGCGCATGAAGCAGCAGCCCTCGCCCCACTGGAGGTACTTGTAGCCGCCGCCGACGACGAAGGCCTCCGGGTCGACCGGCCGCCAGGGGAGGGCGCCGACGTCGTGGTAGCTGTCGAGGAGCACGGCCGCGCCCCTCGCGTGGGCCGCCTCGCAGGCGGTCTTCAGGCCGGGGACGACCGACGAGGTCTCGAAGAGCACGGTGCTCGCGAGGAGCGCCACCGTGTCGTCGCGCACGGCCTCGGCGAGGCGCGCGGCGAGCGTGTCGAGGGGCTGCACCGGCACGGCCTCGACCTCGACGCCCTCCTCGGCGAGGCGGCCGAGCTGGCGGCGGATGGAGTGGAACTCACCGGCGGTGGTGACGAGGTGCTTGCCGCGCGACCAGTCGAGGGCCGAGAGGAAGCGGGTGACGAGCTCATGCGTGTTGGCGGCGAGGGCGACGTCGGCCGGGTCGCCGCCGAGGCGCGCCGCGACGTTCGCGCGGACGGCGTCGGCGGCCTCCATGGCGGGGCCCCACTTGTCGTCCGCGAGGCGCGCGGCGTCGTCCCAGGCGCGGAGCAGGCCCGCGCGCGCGGCGTCGGGCCAGGCCTGGTGCGAGTGGCCGGTCAGCAGCACGCGGCCGGGGGCGAGGAAGGCCGCGTAGGAGGCGCGCAGGGTGGCGGGGTCGAGGGCGGGCACGGCGCGGAGCATAGGGGGAGCGGGCGGGCGCGACCAACGGCCGCGGGTGTATGCTGAGCGCGTGGGACGGATGGCGTGGGGGATGGCGGCGCTGGTCTCGGCGCTCGCCTGCGGGGAGAGCAGCGAGGCGCCGGTGGACGCGGGGGCGGACGCCGCGGAGGGAGTCGACGCGGGCGGGCGCGACGCCGCCGCCACTCCGGATGCCGGCGCCCTGGACGCGGGGGAGGACGGCGGCAGCGCCCGCGTGGACTCGGGGCCGCGCGACGCGGGCAACCCCTTCGGCGACGCCGGGGCGCTCGGCCCGCCCACGTGGGTGGAGCTGGACGTGGGGCCGCCGGGGACCTGCGCGCCCTTCGTGGCGTGCGGCGGCGACGTGGTGGGCACCTGGGACGTCGAGGGGGGCTGCGTCGAGGTCGACATCGACAGCCAGCTCGCGCGCTGCCCCGGGGCGATGGCGACGCGCTACGCGGGGCGAGTGCGAGGCCGGGTGGAGTTCGGGGGCGACGGCGTGGCGCGCCGGGTCGCCCAGTCCGAGACGGAGATCGACGTGTTCTGGCCGGCGTTCTGTGCGGGCTTCTTCGACTGCGGGATGCTCGAGGAGGCGCTCGCGATGGGCTTCGACGAGGTGAGCTGCCCCGCGGAGATGGACGGGAGCTGCACGTGCACGGGGCTGGTGGCGACGACCATCGACGACACGGACTTCTATGCGCTCGAGGGGAACGAGATCGTGTCGACGAGCTCGGGCAAGCGGTGGGCCTACTGCGTGGATGACGACGGGCTGTCGTACGAGGACACGAGCCCGAGCGAGCCGCGGGAGCCCGGGGTGATCGCGCTCGGGCGGCGCTGAGGGAGCGCGGGTGGGGAGCTGAAGCCAGGCCCGAGCGGGCGAGAGCAGGAGCCCGAGCCCGAGCCCGAGCGGGGAGCGGGAGCCCGAGCGGGCGAGAGCAGGAGCCCGAGCGGGGAGCGAGAGCGGGAGCCCGAGCGCCGAGCAGGAGCCCGAGCGGGCGAGAGCAGGAGCCCGAGGGGGGAGCGGGAGCCCGAGCGGGGAGCGGGAGCTCGAGCGGGGAGCGGGAGCTCGAGCGCGGAGCCCGAGCGCCGAGCGAGAGCAGGAGCCCGAGCGGGAAGCCCGAGCCCGAGCGTGGTGCGGGAAGCGGGAGCCCGAGCCCGAGCGGGAGCCACGAGCCCGAGCGAAGAGCGGGGAGCGAGAGTGGGAGCGAGAGCGGAGCCCGAGCCCGAGCGGGGAGTGGGAGCCCGAGCGGCGAGCGAGAGCTGGAGCGGGGGCATGGCCTGAGCTCGCGGGGCTTCTGGCGCACCGCTGCTCGCACCGGCGCGACGGCGGGGAGGGGGTCCCACCCGTCCGGGGGAGCGTGGGAGAGCGCGCACGGCGCGGGAGGAAGAAGTCTTCCGGGGCTCCCGTACGGGGAGGGGCGGTGCCCTCCACCGGGGCGCGAAGGGAGCTCATGTTGCGATGGTTTCGGTTCGGGTTGATCGCCGCGGCGCTGGCGATCGGAGGCTGCGGGGACGACGACGGTCCGAGCGGCGGGGACGCGGGCGTGGACGCCGGGCGCATGGACTCGGGACCGGGGATCGACTCCGGGCCGGGCGTGGACGCCGGCCCGGACGCCGGCCCCGATGACGCGGGCACCTGCGTCGACGACGACGAGGACGGCTACGGCGACGGCTGCGACCTCGGGCCGGACTGCGACGACACCGTCCCCTCCGTGAACCCGGGCGCGACCGAGAGCTGCAACGGCGTCGACGACGACTGCGACGAGAGCACCGACGAAGAGGTCGACGCGCCGGCCTGCGAGCGCTCGGAGGGCGTCTGCGCGGGCGCCGAGGCGACCTGCGGGGGCACGGACGGCTTCCTCGCCTGCGGCGCGGACGAGTACGGCGCCGACTTCGAGGACGTGGAGACGCTCTGCGACGGCCTCGACAACGACTGCGACGGGAGCATCGACGAGGGCGACTGCCCCTGCGAGGCCGGCGAGACCCGCGCCTGCGGCGACGACACGGGCGTCTGCGAGGCGGGCATGCAGACCTGCACGGACGACGGGATCTGGGGCGCCTGCGAGGACGCGGTCGGCCCGATGGGGGAGAGCTGCAACGGGCGCGACGACGACTGCGACGGCGACACGGACGAGGACCTCGTCGCGCCGAGCTGCCCGCTGCAAGAGGGCGTCTGCACCGGCTCCGAGCGCGCCTGCAACGGCGCCGAGGGCTGGGGCGCCTGCGCCGGCACGGAGAGCTACGGCGCCGACTACCAAGTGACCGAGATGGGCGCCTGCGACGGCCTCGACAACGACTGCGACGGCATCACGGACGAGCTCTGCGAGTGCACGGACGGTGACACGCAGTTCTGCGGTACGGACGTCGGCATCTGCGTCCAGGGCAGCCAGGTCTGCGTGAGCGGCGCTTTCGGCACCTGCATGGGCGAGGTCGGCCCCGAGCCGGCGGAGACCTGCGACGGCGAGGACGACGACTGCGACGGCACGACCGACGAGGACCTCGTGCTCCCGGCCTGCCCGCTCCAGGAGGGCGTCTGCGCCGGCTCCACGCAGCGCTGCGCGGGCACGGACGGGCTCGTGGCGTGCGACGCGAGCAGCTACGGCTCGCAGTACGAGGCGGACGAGACCCGCTGCGACGGGCAGGACAACGACTGCGACGGGGACGTCGACGAGGGCTGCCCCTGCTCGCCGGTCGGCTCCACGCAGGCCTGCGGCTCGAGCGTGGGCGCCTGTGAGCGCGGCACCCAGGTCTGCACGGCCGACGGCTACGGCGCCTGCGAGGGCGGCGTCGGCCCGGAGACGGAGGTCTGCAACGGCGCCGACGACGACTGCAACGGCGCGAGCGACGACAACCTCACGGCGCCCCTCTGCGCGCTCCAGCTCGGCGTCTGCATGGGCGCCGCGCAGACCTGCGCCGGTGCGGACGGCTGGGAGAGCTGCGACGCCGCCGCCTACGGCCCGAGCTACGTGGCCGAGGAGGACGGCGAGGCCGACGAGGCGCTCTGCGACGGCCTGGACAACGACTGCGACGGCGAGGCCGACGAGGGCTGCATCACGGCGCCGCTCGTCACCTCGGACGCCTTCGACCTGGTCTCGCCGAGCCTCTACGGGGCGCACCTGGCCTTCCTCGCGAACCCGGACGGCAACTTCGACGTCTACGTGCGGAACCTCCAGTTCGGCACGGACACGCGCCTGACGACGACCGCCGAGGACGAGGGCAACCTCCACGTGCACGGCAGCCACGTCGTCTACACGCGCGGCGCGGACGCGGCGGCCCGGGGCTACGTCTTCGATCTGCGGACCGGCACGGAGACCATGCTCGTCGACCTCCCGACGGCGGCGACGCGCGTGGACGGCTCGCTGGTCGTGCTCCAGGTGGACGCCGGGGCCGACGACTTCGAGATCTACGCCTACGACCTGCTCGTGGGCGGCCCGGCCACGCCGCTCTTCACCACGGGCACGGACACCACGGCCGAGTACCACCCGGACGTGAAGAACGGCCGCGTCGTCTTCATCCGCGACCCGGGCACGGGCATCGGCCAGGTGAACAGCATCGACCTGACGACGAGCGGCGCGGCGCTCGAGCCCCTCGGCCCGACCCCGACGGCGCAGCACATCCTCCCGCGGATCGGCGAGTACTTCTTCGTCTCCTACATGGACGCGCGGAGCTCGAGCGACCCGTCGGACATCTTCTCGAACTGGGACTACTACGCCTGGAACGAGCTCGGCGACACGCCGGTCGAGACGGCCGTGAGCACCGCCATGGGCACGCAGGTCAGCGGCAACAAGGCGGACGGCGCGGTGATGGTCTGGAGCGATGACCAGGCCGGCAACCTGGACGTGGCCGTCGACGTGATCGGCAGCGGCGGGCCGCCCCTCGTGCTCACGAGCCACCCGGGCGTGCAGGCCGAGCCGACCGTGAGCGGGCGGCTGGTGGTCTGGACCGACAACCGGCTCGGGAGCTACGACCTCTACTTCACGACGCTCACGGGGGCCTTCGCGCCCTCGAGCAGCGACCACGCGGGCTTCGCGCAGATCACCGAGATCCTCGCGGACCCGGGCTCGGTGGTCGACGCGAACGGCGACGGCACGGCGGACTCGACGGAGGACGAGCTGGTGGAGATCGCGAGCGCTGCGCCCTTCACGTTGGACCTGAGCGGCTGTGAGCTCGCGGACGCGACGCGCGTGCGGCACACCTTCCCGGCGGGGACGACGGTGCCGCCCGGGGGCGCCGTGGTGGTCTTCGGCGGCGGGAGCCCGGCGGGGCTCTTCGGCGGGAGCTTCGTGGAGACGGCGTCGACGGGGAGCCTCGGGCTGAACAACTCGGGCGATACGCTGACGCTGAGCTGCGGCGGGGCGACCATCGACACGGTCACCTACGGCAGCGAGGCGAACATGGACGAGGCGATCGTGCGGGTGCCGCCCTTCGACGCGACGAGCTTCGAGCGGCACTCGATGGTGACGGGGGCGGACACCTCGGTCGCCGCGACGCCGGGCACGCTCGCGAGCGGCCTCGGCTACTGAGCGACGCCGATTCGATGGCGCCGGCGTCCGGGCTCTCCGGGCGCCGGCGCCGTCGTTTCCGAGGGCGGCGCTCGTGCGCGACTCGGGGCGATCGGGGATGCGGCCGGGCGCCGTTCTTTCGTCTCACTCACACGAACCCATCGGCTCGCCTGTGGCGTTGGTGTGAGCGATCTCACTCACGCGATCTTTGACGCGGACTCTCTTCGTTCTTAGAAGTGTTCGCGCAACGGAGGCCGGGCTCCTGCGACGGAAGAACACGCCCTCGCGCGATGCACCGTCGGCCCAGCCGCCGTCCCCGCGTTCGCTCTCGGCGAGCGCGCGAAAGCCCCCCATGACCATGACGAACGTCGAAGTCGTCTTCCGGCAGCTCTTGCCGGACGACACGCTCCTGAAGACCGTGCAGCGCTGGTGCCGCGCGCTCGACCCGCACGAAGAGGCCCACTGGCACGTGGCGCTCGAGAAGAGCGAGCGCGGCGTGGCGGCCCGCATCGCGCGGCGCCTCGGCGGCGGCGAGCGGCGCGTGCGTTCGGCCGCCCCGGACGCCGAGCGCGCGGTCGAGGACGCCTTCGACACGCTGCGCGCCCAGCTCGCGAGCTGAGCGGCTCGCCCCCTTTCCCGGCGCCCCCTTTCCCGGCGCCCGCTTCCGAGCGGCCCGCTTCCGAGCGCTCCGCTTCCGAGCGCCCCGCTTCCGAGCGCCCCGCTTCCGAGCGCCCCGCCTCCGAGCTCTCCGCGCGTCCGCCATCCGCGCGTCGCCATCCGCGCCCGCGAGGACGCGGGCGCGCGACTCGCCGGTCGAGCGCCGCCGTCCTTGCGGCCGGGCGCCGCCCTGGGGCACAAGCGGCCCATGGACGCCCCGCCCCGCACGACCCACCGCGCCGAGCTCGGGAGCCGCGCGCTCTTCCCGGACCTCGCGGCGCGGAGCTACCTGAACCACGCCGCCATCTCGCCCGCCTCGCTCGCCGTCCGCGAGCAGGCGAAGGCCGTGCTCGACGACTACGCTCGCGGGGGCCTCGCCGGCCTCGAGGCCTGGCTGCCGCAGAAGGCGCGCCTGAAGGAGACGCTGGCGGCGCTCCTCGGCGGGGGCGTCCGCGGCGAGGATCTCGGCTTCGTGCCGAACACGACGGCCGGCGTGGTGCAGGTCGCCTTCTCGCTGCCGTGGGAGCGGGGCGATCGGGTGGTGCTCTTCGAGGGCGAGTTCCCGGCGAACGTGACGCCCTGGCAGCAGGCGGCCGAGCTCTTCGGGCTCGAGCTGGTCTGGGTGCCGCTCGCGCCCTTCTACGAGAGCGTGGAGGCGGGCCTGGCGGCGACCGAGCGCGCGCTCGCGGGGGGCGCGTGGCTCGTGGCCGTGAGCGCCGTCGAGTTCCAGACGGGCCTGCGCATGCCGGTGGAGGCGCTCGGGGGGCTCGCGCATCGGCACGGCGCGGAGCTCTTCGTCGACGCGATCCAGGGGCTTGGCGTCGTGCCCCTCGACGTGGCCGAGGTCGACTATGTGGCCTGCGGAGGGCACAAGTGGCTGATGGGGCTCGAGGGGGCCGGCTTCCTCTACGTCGACCCGGCGGCGGCGGCGCGGATGGTGCCGCGGCTCGCGGGCTGGCTCGGTCACGAGGACGCGCTGAGCTTCCTCTTCCAAGGCGCCGGCCACCTCCGCTACGACCGGCCGCTGCGCCACGAGGCGAGCGTCGTGGAGCAGGGCGCGCCGAAC
>MDTG01348452.1_pt1 | contig 12944 bp, 10 predicted proteins | sample 811421 | NCBI WGS metagenome assembly MDTG01 (sample SAMN05326645, study PRJNA326480) | marine metagenome | isolation source: seawater | place: Pacific Ocean: South East | collected 2011
AGGAATTTCAGAGCCATTTCTTCATACTCTCGTAGATTTAGTGGTAGATGAAATGGAAGGCTCTTACCCGGAACTAAAAGGTCAAAAAGAAAATATTATCTCTATTGTATTAAACGAAGAAAAGAAGTTCTTAGCAACTATAGATAGAGGATTTGATCAACTTAAGGAAGCTATGAGGGTATCTTCAGATACTAAAGTTCTTTCCGGGAAAGATATATTTAGACTTTATGATACATACGGCTTTCCACTTGATTTAATTGAGGATATATTGAGAGACACAGATTATACGCTAGATATAAATGCTTACGAAGAGGAAATGCTTAATCAGAAAAATTCTTCAAAAAAAGCATCAAAATTTAAAAATGCAGTAAGTGACAGTGTTGATCTAACTAAAATATTAGATGTCAATAACCTAACAGACTTTGTAGGATATAGTATGTTAAATACTGAATCGAAAATTGTGGCAATAATAAAAGACAATGAAATTGTTGAATCTGCCAAAGAAGGACAAAGAGTAGGAATTATTCTTAATTCCACACCTTTTTATGCCGAATCAGGTGGACAAATAGGTGATAAGGGATTTATTAATTCCAATTCATCTGTGATTGATATATTTGATACTCAAAAGACTAAAGAAGGTTTTTTTGTGCACAGTGGAATAGTAAAAGAAGGTGAAACTATTAACGGTGAAAAAGTTAACGCTATAGTCGATAGTGGTTTACGATATAAGATATCTGAACATCATTCTGCTACACACATACTCCACTCAGCACTTAGAGAAATTCTTGGTACACATGTTAGACAAGCTGGATCTTTAGTGAGAGATGACAGGTTGAGATTTGATTTTAGCCATTTTTCTAATATTGATTCCGATCAATTAAAAGAGATTGAAGATTTATCTAATGAAAGAATCCGGATGAATAATGAAATTATTATTGAGGAAAATGTAGAATATAAGAAAGCAATTAAAAATGGAGCAACAGCGTTTTTTGAAGATAAATATGGTGATTTAGTAAGAGTTGTAAAGATAGGTGACTATAGCATGGAGCTATGTGGTGGGACACACATTGAAAGTTCAGGTCAGATAGGCTCTTTATTTATTTCATCAGAGTCATCAATATCTTCAGGGATTAGAAGGATAGAGGCGCGAGTCGGCGATTCTGGGTTGTCATATATTAGAAATATAAAGGATATCTTAATAAGCTCTTCATCAATTTTAAACTCTTCAACTGATAAGCTCACGGATAGTATCAGAAGAATTCAAAAGGAAAACGATGCTTTAAGGTTAGAACTTTCTAAGTATGAAAAAGAAGCTACGAAAAATTTAGCTGATCAAGTATTGTCAAACTCTGAAATAATAAATAATGTTAAAGTAGTTTCATATTTAGCTCAAGGTATGTCCTCTAATGATTTAAAAAGTTTATGGGATGACCTAAAAAAGAAAAAAAGTATCATTGGATTACTTGCTTCAAATAATAAAGACAGCTCTTTAATGATATGTGCTGCAAGCTCTGACATAAAGAATTTTGATTGCAAGAATCTATTAAGCTCTATTGCAAGTAAGATTAATGGTAAAGGCGGAGGAAAACCTAGCTTAGCTCAATTTGGTTGTGATAAGATTGATAGTCTAGATGATATAGTTAATCTAATTAAAAGTCAGCTGTAATTCCATTCTTAATAAGAATTTTTTTAATTTTCTTAATTGCAGATTTTTCAATTTGCCTAACTCGTTCACGTGAAATCTTAAACTTATCACCCAATTTCTCTAAAGTAACTTGCTTGTCTGATAGAAGTCTATTATTTATTATAAAAGCTTCTCTTTCATTTAGTGTTAGTATTGCTTCTTTAAGGCTTGTTTGTAATTCTTTTTTTTGTTCATCTTCGATTATTAATTCTTCCTGAGTTCGTGAACCTGAGGGTAAGAAATCAATTTTAGTTTGTTTTTCATCAGTTTTAATTTGATCATCAAGCGAGTAGTCTTTTCCAGCCATTCTTTGATCCATTTCCTTTATTTCTTTAATAGAAACCTTCAAATCATTTGACAGTTTTGCATAGTATTCTTCTAATGATAGTTCTCCAGCGTTATACAGACTTTTAGCTGACCGTATTTTGTAAAAAAGTTTTCTTTGCCCTTGAGTAGTTCCTATTTTTACTAAACTCCAATTTTTCATTATAAAATTCTGTATATATGCTCTAATCCACCAAACACCATATGAAATTAACCTATATCTTTTTGTTGGATCGAACTTTGTGACAGCTTGCATTAGGCCAAGGTTTCCTTCTTGAATTATATCCATTAGATTAAGACCATAGTTTTTATACTCCATAGCAATTTTTACAACGAATTTTAGATTCGCCGTTATTAGTTTTCTAGCAGATTGTATATCACCCGATTTTCTGTACTCTCTAGCATATTTTGCCTCATCTTCTCTTGATAAAATTTCATAATTACTTATCTCTGTTAAATATTTCTCAAGAGAATTTGCAGGTACAGGCAGATTCTTATTATTATTTTTTTGTTTTATATTACTTTTGCTCATAAAAATATTAGTAATCATTATACTTTTATAGATTTATCTTGCCAATTAATAGTCAATATGCTTGACTGTTATAAGCATTTACATTAAATTGTTAGTTTTATAGTTCAATATTTCCGGAGTAGCTCAGTTGGCAGAGCAGGTGACTGTTAATCACTTTGTCGGGGGTTCAAATCCCTCCTCCGGAGCCATACTATATACAAATTTCCATTTAATTTGTATACTTATATCAAATATTTTTAAATCTTTATGAAAAATTTATTTTATTCTTTCTTTATATTATTATTCTTCTCTAACACATCATATGCTTATATTGATCCCGCTTCAGGTAGCGCAATAATGTCTGTAATTATAGGTGCAACGGTCTTGATTGGGGTATTTTTAAAGACTTTTTGGTATAAGTTAAAATCATTGGCTGGTTTTAAAGAAAATAGGGAAACATCTTCTAAAGAGACTAAGAATAATAAAAATATTTAATGATTATTACTAACATTTATATATTAGGCGCTTCGTATCCGGTAGCTGGGGAAAAGCCAACGGTTCTTCAAGAAGTAAGCGAAAACACAAAAGTACTAGATTGGCAGCTAGATAGCTTTAAGAGAATAAGTAAAAAAAAGATTAATTTTTTGGGCGGCTATCATATAGAAGATATTGAGCGACAATATCCAGAAATTAATTATGTACATGTGAAGAATTGGGAGTCAAATACAATTCTGGACACTTTTTTTCAATGCCCTTTCACAAATTCCCCATCTGTATTTACTTATGCTGATACAATTTTTCGTGAGGAGGCTTTAGAGAAGATTACCAAAAGTAAGGGTGATGTCGCAGTTGCGATAGACCTTAATTATAAGAATCGGTATTATAATCGTTCAAAAGCAGATTTGAATATAGCAGAGATAATAATTCCAAAGAAAGGACATTATGCAGGAAAAAAATCTGAATTTACTGGTTTATTTTATATTAAGCCTGAAAAAATAGATGAAATTATTTCATTAAAAAGCAACTTTAATGGTACAAGCTTGTTGGGCTTTATTTCATTTCTGGAGAGCCTGGAATTAGATGTAGATTTTATAAATGTTGGAAGCGATTGGACTGAGTTGAATGAGCCAGAGGACTTAGCAAGATTTATTTTAGGGAATAAGGCTCAGACTTTATCGAGGTTAGCCCCTATGGTAAAGAAAAGTATAATAGGAAAACAAATTAGTTTTTCTGTTAAAGAATGGAATCTCGAGAATAATAAAATAATTTCACAAATACAAAAAGTTTTTTCAAAAAAAAGGGTTATTGTCAGAAGTAGCACGTCACAAGAAGACGGATGGGCAACCTCGAATGCTGGCAAATATACTAGTATTGGGGATGTTGATAGTGCTTCGTCTAAATCACTAGTTGAAGTTGTGAATCAAGTAATTTCTTCATATGGAGAGGTTGAAAATAGCATTGATAATTTTGTATTAGTTCAGGAGTTTCTTGATAACTTACAACTTTCTGGCGTAGCTTTTACATGTCAATTAGAAACTGGCGCACCATATACTATTTTAAATTTTCAGGACAATGAAGGATCTAGTGAAAGAATAACTTCAGGTATTTCACAGGATGACAGAACTATAATTTTATATAACAAAGAGGAAGAGTATTTAAAAAAATTGGAGCCAAAGCTTGAATCTGTCCGTGAAGCTATAGATGAGCTTAAAACTTTATTGTCGTTTGATAAATTAGATATAGAATTTGCCGTTGATGAAAGAGAAATGGTTTATATTTTACAAGTCAGACCGATAACATTAGATCACAGATTCTATGATGATGTTTCTAGTGTATTTAATGAAAAGTTAGAAAAAACAAGTAATTTATTTAGTTCTTTTCAATCTCCAAGAAACAATCTTTTAGGTGATAGGACTCTTTTTAGTAATATGTCAGATTGGAATCCTGCTGAAATTATTGGAACCCATCCCAATCCATTGGCTTTTAGTTTGTATGCTTATTTAATAACAGATGAAATATGGGGAAAGCAGCGTTCCGAGTTTGGATACCGAGAAGTTCAAGGATACCCATTAATGATTCAATTCTGTGGCCAACCTTATATAGATTTACGTGCATCCTTTAATTCATTTATTCCTGCAACGATTAATAATAATTTAGCTAAAAAGTTAGTTAATTCATATTTAGATAATTTATCCTCAAACCCAGAGTATCACGATAAGATTGAATTTGATATCGCTTTTACTTCCTGGACCCCATCCTTTCTAGAGCAAGCAAATGAGAGGCTGATTAGAAAAGGATTTGATTCTCAAGAGGTTAGCGAATTAGAAGCAGCGCTAAAAGATTTAACAGTTAACGCTATGCTAAATTTCAAGAAACATGTATCGATGCAGACCTTAGTTAAACGTAGAACTGAGATTTTAGAGAGTAATATGGATTACATAAATAAATTTCAAGCTTTGTTGTTTGATTGTAAAGCAAACGGTACTTTAGGCTTTGCGCATGCGGCAAGACATGGGTTTATTGCTGTAAGCTTCTTAAAGAGTCTTGTGGATAAAAAAGTTTTAACTAAAAACGAAATGGACAAATTTATGTCTTCAATTTCTGGTGTTTCGAGTAAAATCCAGGAGGATCAATATCGCCTAGCAAAAGGAAAGATGTCCTCAGAAGAAATCATAGCGAAGTATGGCCATTTAAGGCCGGGTACTTATGATGCATCTGCTTTTGCTTACTGGGAAGATCCAGAATATTATCTAAAAAAAGAGAACTCTATAAGCATAAAGCCATCACCTTTTAAATTATCAATGGATAACAAAAGCGCAATAAGAGCAATGTTTGATAATTCAAATTTAAGTATAACACCTGACTCTCTTTTTAAATACATAAAAGAGGCAATCATATTGAGAGAGGAAACAAAGTTGGAGTTTACACGAAATTTAAGTTGCGCTTTGGATTGTTTACTGAAGTTTGGTGAAGATGTTGGCATTAAGAGAAATGAGATTATTTTTTTAGAGTTTAACGATTTACAAAATCTAATCCTTGATAGGATTAATTTAACTCAAATTAAAGAGATAATTCAATCCCGTATAAGGCTAGATAAGCTGAATCGAATGTTTGAAATTCCTGTATTGATTAAAGATAAAAAAGATTTTTATTGTTTTGAACAGTATGATGCACAAATAAATTATATTACTAATAAAAAGATTATTGGTGACTTAGTAAATTTAAATATGAGAAAGAATGATAATTTAGGGGGTAAGATTGTGCTGACAAAGCAGGCAGATCCAGGCTATGATTGGGTTTTTAGCTCAAATATTGCTGGTCTTATAACGGAATATGGAGGTGCAAACTCCCATATGGCCATAAGAGCGGCAGAATTAGGATTACCCGCTGCAATTGGAATAGGTAGCAAGCTATTTAATAAGCTATCAAAAAGTAATAAGATTAAATTAGATTGTGGGAATGATAATATTATAATTATTAATTAAGGAACAGTTTTGAAAGTGAAAATATTAGCTATTAGTCAGAGAATTGAAAAGATAGAAGAATATTCTGAGATACGTGATTCTTTAGATCAAAGTTGGACAAGATTAATCTCTAGGCTTGATTTCCTTCCTGTGCCATTGCCAAATCTTGTTTCACCTTTTAATTTTATTGAGACCGTGAAGCCATCTGCCATTATCTTGAGCGGAGGAAATACAATAAATAATATAGACAAGGCAGACCCCAGTTCCTCAATTCAACGAGACAATTTTGAGGAAGGTATTCTTACTATTGCAATAGAGAGAGGTATCCCGGTCGTAGGTGTATGCAGAGGTATGCAAATGATTAATTTGTTTTTCAAAGGTTCAACGTCTAAAAGTAAAGGTCATGTAGGAGCTCGGCATAATGTAAACTTTGAAGGAAAGTATTCAGAGTTTAATACTAGACCAGTTAATAGCTATCATAAATGGTGTATTAGTGAATCAGATTTAGGTAATTCTTTAATGCCTTTTGCAATAGCAGAGGATAAAACAATTGAAGGATTTTATCACAAAGACCATCCTATTTTTGGTATTATGTGGCACCCAGAACGTGAGGAACCATATAATAATTATGATATAAATCTTTTAAAGAAGTTTGTGCAGATATGAGAGCATTGATTTTAGCTGCTGGAGAAGGCACAAGATTAAGACCTTTGACCAACAATAAACCTAAAGCTTTAGTGGAACTCCTAGGTAAGCCAATTTTATTAAGACAGATTTCAATTTTAGAATCCGCAGGAATTATAGATATTGGAGTAGCAACTGGCTACTTAGGAGAAGAAATAAAAAAGCTAGGTTTGAATTGTTATTATAATTCTGACTATAAAAATACAAATATGGTAAATAGTTTATTTAAAGCCAGAACTTTTTTTAAAGAAGATAAAGATTTAATTATATCTTATGGCGATATAGTTTATCAGGTGGATAATTTACAAAAAATTATTCAAAGTGATGCTGAAATTAGTGTTGCTATAGATAAAGAATGGCTTAGATATTGGAAATTAAGGTTTAAGGATCCTTTGACTGACGCTGAAAGTTTAATATTAAATCATGATTCTACAATTAAAGAAATAGGTTTAAAAACCCATGAGTATAAGAATATAGAAGGCCAATATATTGGACTAATAAAAGTTAGAAAAGATAAGTTAAAAGATTTTATAAAATTTTATCAGGATTTAGAGAAACAGATGTTGCCCAACTTAAAAGCCTTCAATAATATGTATTTAACAGAATTTATTCAGAGTTTAATTGACTCAAGTTGGGAAGTAAAAGGGATATCCATTAAAGGTGGTTGGTTAGAAGTAGATTCTTTAACGGACTTAGATCTTTATGAAAATCTTTCGAAAGATAAAAAACTTGCTCCTTTATGTAGGTTAGATTGATGAAAAGTTTTTTTAGTGATTTGTTTCAATTAATTAGTTTTGTTCAAATCACAAAACCTAACAAAAGAATAGTTTTCTACTCTGAAGGCAAAGATACTTGGGTACATATGCGGGGAACAATCGAGGAATTTCTAAAAATAGCTAAAATAGATGTTTGTTATATTAGCTCAAATATGAATGATCCTGGTCTAAAATTAAAGAGTCCAAATTATAAATCATTTATTATAAGGCCAGGACACATATTAAATTGGCTTTTTTCGAATATAGAAACAGATGTAATGGTAATGAGCACGCCAGATTTAAATAATTTTCAACTAAAGATTTCAAAGCATGATGTGCACTATATCTATATGCAGCACTCTCTAGTAAGCCTTCATATGGCTTATCAAGATGGAGCATTTGATTATTATCAAACTATTTTTTGTGCTGGGCCTCATCATATTGAAGAAATGAGATTAATCGAGGAAATTAGAGGATTAAAAGCAAAAAATCTTGTAAAACATGGATATAGCAAGATAGATAAGATTATAAAAGAGCACACAAATTATAAAGATGTATCTTCAAATTCTCAGACACATGTTCTTGTTGCACCATCTTGGGGTATTAATGGAATTGTTGAAACAATTGGGGATAAACTTATTGAAAAATTATTGGGAGATGGATTTAGAGTAACTTTGCGTCCGCATCCGCAAACAATAAAACTATATAGATATAAAGTTGATGAAATATTAAAAAAATATAAAGCACACCTAATGTTTAATTTTGATTCTGACATGTCTAGCCAGATTTCTTTTGATGAATCTGATTTAATGATAAGTGATTGGTCTGGTGCTGCATTCGAATATGCTTTTGGACAAAATAAGCCAGTTTTATTTATTGATGTACCTAGAAAAATAAATAATTCAGAGTATATAAAAATAAAAACACTACCATTAGAGGTAAAACTTCGTTCCGAAGTGGGTGCGATTATATCATTGGAAGAACTAGGAAATATATCAGATAAAATAAATGATCTTTTACTAAACTATGATAAAGAAAGACAGATTATAATGAGAAATAAAGTCTTATTTAATATAATGAATGCGGACAAAGTTAGCGCTCAAAAGTTACAAGAAATAATTAATGGATATATATAATTATGAAACATAAAGAAGCAGCACATTTATTAGCTTTCTTAAACTTAAATGTTTTCTTCGTCATACCTGCGATTATATATGTCTTTAATATTGATCAGTGGAACTATGATTATTGGCTTGTAGTTTTTTTTTCTGCTTTTGGTGTATTTAGTTTTCTTATTTTATTTATTATTTATTACATAATTCGAAAATTTTCTAATAAATTTTCTAAAATTTTTGTATATTCTTTCTTTTCTTTAGGTCTAATAATAATATTAAACGATCTATTATCACCATTAAAACTTGGCCTACTTGATGGAAGTAGGATACATAGTGATGAGCCTATATTTAATACTATTTTAGAGCTAGTTATTACATTAGGTGCTACTTTTCTGGTCTGGTTTTCGATTAAAGATCAAAGAACCTATATAAATCCAATAATAAAATCATCATATTTAATTACTTTTGGTTTGATTATTTCTATTTTAATAATTAATACTTCAAATAAGTTAGATAATTTTGAAAGATTAAAAACTGATAAAAATCAAGTCATTAAAAGTCTTCCTAATATATACCATTTTCACATTGATGGTATGCAGACAGATTATTTTTTACGTTATATTCACAATAATCCTGAGATTAAAAACACTCTTTCTGGCTTTACTTTATATGAAAAAAATATTGCTAATTATCCAAGTACAATGCTATCTCTACCAAGCTATTTAACTAGCACTACTCATTTGCAAGGTAGATTTGATAAGTGGTTGGAATCTTATGATGATGGGCTTATAAAAAAATTAAAAAATTCAGGATATAACCTTATTCACAGTAGCAATGCACCTTATAGAAGTAAATATTTTGATGAAATAATTGCCATACCAGAATTGCTAAAAAGATATAATGGTGCGCAACACTTGTCCATAGTTGAATTCACAAGAATTTGGTTTGCAAGGATAGCTCCAAATTTTTTAACCAATGAATCGTTGCCATTGGGAAAAAGTTTTGGAAAAAGGATTTTTTATATTATTAATCCAAGCCAGGATGCTGATATTGCACTAACCATGGAGGATGGTACAGCGGCATTATCAGGGATTTTGTTGTTCGAAGATATGATAAAAGATATTAATTATTATTCAAAAGATAACCAGTATATATTTATGCTCAATTCAATATTGCACGATGGATATGTCAGTTCCCCAGAATGCACTATAGAAGAAACAGATTTTCCAGTTGCAAAAAGGTACTACAGACAGCTTGAATGTACTATGAACCTTATAAAGGAATTTGTTTCTATATTAAGAAGCATAAATAAATATGACAATTCATTAATTATCATTCATGGGGATCATGGATCACATTTTGCAGGGCAACTTCTCGATATAGAATCAGGCTCGTTTAAAACCAATACAAACAATAAAGAAGCTCCATATGATGAATCGATCGCATCTTATTCGTTATCATCAATTGAATCAAAAGCCAGAGCATTACTTATGATTAAACCCGTGGAATCATTTGGGGATTTAAAAGTGTCTTATAAGAAGACGCAATTATTGGATATCTATCCAACAATTATGGGACAGCTGAAGATTAATAATTTAAAAAATATTGAAGGTTTAGATATCTATAAGGACAATTTAAAAAATCGTTCTCGTTATTTTTATTATATGGCGGGAAATAGATATGATACTCAAGTAGGAAAATTTCATACTATGTATCCAATATACAATAAAGGGTCTGGTGTTTTATCTTTGGCGTCAAAAGAGATGGGGAAGACAACAGCTTATTCCTTTTTTAAAAATAGTGTAAATGTAAAAAAATATAAAGATATAAAATTTTATTATTCAATGGTTGATGGAGAAATCATAACGGATGTTGAATGGGTTTTTTTAGATGGAATCGATTTGTTTAATAATTGGGGAGCTTGGACAAATAGTAAAAAAATTATAATAGCATTTTATCCCGAGGATAAAATTTCAGAAAACTATGAAAAATTAGTTCTAAAGATTTCTGACATTAATATTAACAATATAAACAATCAGATTAGCTCAAAGTTTTTTTTCAATAATAAATTGATTGGCTCGTTAGATTTTGCTGCACCAAAAGGTCAATATTCATTTCCAAAGATTGTTGAGTTTCCGCTTCCAAGGGATGCAGTTATCGAGGGTTCACCAAACATCTTCGAAATACATATAGAAAATGGTAATTTTAAGGATAGCCTTTTGGGCCTTGGTTTAGTTGAAGTATCTTTAAGATAAAAAATTACTTATTATATTTAGATGAAAAATTTAAAAAAACTTTTCTTATCATTATTGTTTGTATCATTCATGATATCTTGTGGAAATTCTGATGTAATAGTGAATATTTATGGAGCATCAGAATATAATTGTACTACGGACGAGTATAAAATTTTAAAGCCAAACCTGCTAGTTTCATTCTTAAAAACTAAAAAATGGTATACAAGGGATCAATTTCATAAAGCTAATGTTAAAGCTGCTATAAAACCATATGAAGGTTTGCCTGTAAGTATTGAAACTCTCGAGGAAATCTCACCATCTTTTGAATTAAGCAATGCTATGTTTAATGAATTAATAGCTCCGGTAGATTGTGAAAATCCAAAGGATATAAAATTTTAACTCGTTTCAACTTTTAATAAGTGATTTTTAGTTATTTATTATTTATATTTATTACAATCATATAAAATAGAGGAGATTATTATGGTTTTGTTTACAAAGATTACTGGGTTAATTTTAATTCTTCTTGGAGGACTAGGATATTATTTATATGAAACTTTTACCGTCTTAATTCCTATAATTTTAGGGTTATTAATTCTGGTTTTAGGATTGGTGGCAGATAATCCAAACAGGAAAAGAATGGCGATACATATTGCTGTTATGTTCGCTGTCATTGGTCTTGTTGTTTGCTGGAGTGGGGTTAAAGAACTTCCTGCCTTATTATCTTGTGGAGAAATATTGTCTTGTGAATCAGTAACCAGACCTGTGGCTGTATTGTTTAGATCGGTTATGTTTATTGTTCTCTTGCCTTATTTTATTGCTTCAATAAGATTCTTTATAAAGGCGCGAATGAGCAAATAAAACTTTGGTATAATACTCTAATATGGTATCTCCAAAGATAAAATCTAATATATCGGATATAAGTACTTATACAGCTAATAAAGAAAAATATCCTATGTTCATAGCCCGAGTTCAAGCAGGGTTCCCTTCGCCGGGCGATGATTATATAGAGAAAAATCTAGATCTGAATGAGCTTTTAATAAAAAACCCCTCGGCAACCTTTTTTGTTAAAGTCGAGGGTGATTCTATGCTTAACGCAGGAATAAATTCTGGAGACACCTTAATAGTCGACAAAGCTATGGAGGCAAAAGATAAGAGCATTGTTATTGCTCATATTAATGGTGAACTAACAGTAAAACGAATTTGGTTTGCAAAAGGAAAGGTTTTTTTAAATCCCGAGAATGACGAATTTAGTCCTATAGAAATAACAGAAGAAATAGATTTTGATATATGGGGAGTAGTTACTTACGTAATACATAAAGTCTAATATGAGTAAATATATAGCATTAATTGATTGCAATAACTTTTATGCTTCATGTGAAAGAGTATTTGACCCTTCATTAAACAATAAACCCGTCGTTGTTCTTTCTAATAATGATGGATGCATTATTGCCAGATCTGCTGAGGCAAAATCTATTGGGATTAAAATGGGAGAGCCTTTATTTAAATGTAAGGAAGTTATAGAAAAGAACTTCGTTAAAGTTTTTTCGTCGAATTATACGCTTTATGCAGATATGTCAAATAGAGTTATGAATATAATTAAAAGCCATTTTAGTGATGTTGAAGTGTATTCAATTGATGAGGCCTTTGTCTCTGTTGAAACAGGATCAGTTAAAAACTTAGAAGACGAGCTTCTTAGTTTAAGAAATAAGATTTTAAAGTGGACGGGGATACCTGTTTCTATAGGCTTGTCTACTACAAAGACTTTGGCTAAAATTGCGGCAAAAAAAGCAAAAAACGGCATTGGAGTTTACTCATTTTGCAAGAAAGATGGCCTAAGCGAAGCTTTAAAAGAAACTAGAGTGAGTTCCATATGGGGAGTAGGAAAGAGATTAGAGAAAAGGTTATTACAAAAGGGTGTCTTTAGTGCTTATCAATTAAGCAACCTAAATCATTCATTTGCTAGAACTTTAGGAACGGTAAACCTAGTAAGAACTATTTTTGAGCTTAATGGAACTTCATGTTTTGGTATTGATAAATTTCCTAATACTAAGAAGCAAATAACAACCTCAAGAGCCTTTGGTAGGCTGGTTTATAATTTGGATTTCCTTGAGGAAGCAGTCTCAGTTTATATATCTAGAGCAGCGGAAAAGCTAAGATCACAAAGACTAGGATG
>MDTG01443519.1_pt1 | contig 12944 bp, 8 predicted proteins | sample 811421 | NCBI WGS metagenome assembly MDTG01 (sample SAMN05326645, study PRJNA326480) | marine metagenome | isolation source: seawater | place: Pacific Ocean: South East | collected 2011
CCAATTTGGTGCAGTAAAAAAGGAAGAGGCCATTCAGGATCTCGATCCGATCGGGATTGGCGTCGAGCACCGGCCGTCGTTCCGTGCTCGCCTCCTCTTCGGAGGTCGATCCTGCGACCAGCGACATCCTCGCCAACGGACCCACGAGATCGACTCGGTCCGAATCGCGAGCGGAATCGATCGCGGCAGCGAGCAGCTCGAGACGTCCGGGTTGCTCGGGATCGAAATCTCGTGCAATCACCATCGCGACGAATGCCGCGAGCTGGGGCCGTCCTTCGTCACGAAGAATCTCCACCGAACGGATCCCCGCGAGAATCGCGGCATCGGTTCCCGCGTACTTTCTCGCGAGTTTGATCAGTTCCGGCACCGGGGCTCGATCAGCGAGCGCCGCCCGGACTTGGGCGGATCCACGGCGATCCAATTCCTGCTTGAGGGTCGGATCATCCTCGATCCTCGATCGAATGCGGGAAAGCGCGGCGACGCTGGCAGATCCCTCGAGATCGACGTCGAATGGAACGCGGCCCGCGGCCACCTCCTCATCGGCGAGAATCGCCATCCACGCATCCACCGCTTCCGGACCCCGGCCGATTCCTGCAAGCCAGTCGCCGCGAACGAGTTCGAGCCTGGCCTGTCCCATGGGATTCCGCGCGACGGATTCCGCCAGTTCAAGCAGAATCGCTCCATCGGCCTCGCCGGTCCGTCCCAGAAGCTCGAGAATCCGATCGAGCACCTCCCGGTACCAACCTGGCTCATTGCGACGAATGGATGCCTCGACCGCGGATTGCGCAGCGAAGACCAGCAGATCCCGACGACCGATCCGTTCCGAAAGCTCCATGAGCGCGAGCGCCTGGGGAATGGCATCCGGTGACGATCTGAGACGTGCCTCGAGCGCCGCGATCGCCCGCTCGATCGGCATCGAAGCCAGTATCGAGCGTGAACCCGCGGCATAGATCCCATCCCGAGTCACGACCGGATTCGATGGTCCCTGCATGTCCACCAGCGGCACCGGATCACCCGTCGACCCATCGACCAGGTACAGACGGTCCACGACCGGAACCACGATCCCGCCATCTACCGGGAAGACCCGGCCGCGGACGCCAGACGCCAGCTGGCTTCCGAACGAAAGTCCCGTCTCCCTGAATCTCTCCGCGAGACTCCAGACTCTCCTGTCGGGAAATCGTGGATCGATTGCAATCACATCGGAGGAACCGATCGCAAGGACGAGCTCGGGATCGGAACCTCGAGCGGGAAGCAGCATCAGCCAGTTCGCCGCCCCGGCGACGGATCCCCCTCCGATCGGCATTTTCACCAGCTGCTCACCGCTTTCGGGGTCGAGGATCATCCAGTGTCGACGCGCCGCGTCCACGACCGCGACCCCACGATCACAGACCACCGGAGCGGGGATCTGCCATGCGAATCCCGAGTTGGCCGCGACCCGCAACGGGACCTCGTCGAGCCGGAGCCAGCGAATGCCTCCGGTATCTCCGGAGAGGCGTGCGATCGCGCCGGCGGCGCTCGCCACCAGGACGTCACCGTCCAACACCGCGAGCCTGGTCAGTGGACGACCCGCGTTCGTTCTCATCTTCCCGCTGGAAGCGATGGTCCTCAGCCAGCGGAAAGATCCGTCCTCCCGATCCACCGCGAGAACCATGTCGATGGTTTCGAGGCGTGGAGTCGTCTTTCGCAGCGGGATCGCGAGAAGGTCGCCCACGACCAACGGAGTTCCCGAGGGCTCCGCTCCCTCGAGCAAGGGATCGTCATCCATCCGTTCGGGCCGGATCCGCCAGCGATCCACCCCGGTGCGAGGGTCGAAACGGAGCACCGTCCCATCTCCGCCCCGACCGCCCGAGAAGAAATGCCCCAGCACGGTGTAGGCCTCCCCATCCGCGAGCACGATCTCGTTCAGATCGGTGGGGATACCACTGAGCATGATGCCACGGGCCAGACCATGATCCCGGTACCACACCAGACGTCCGGTGTACCGATCCATGGCTTCGATGAGAAAGCCCTCGTTCACCAGGAGGAGATCGTCGAAGATGGCCGGCACCGAGACGAGATACGAACCAGCATCGAACGATCTCTGCTGACTCGTCGGGGAGGACACTCGACCGGTCGACATGTTCGTCGTCTTCCGAAGGAACAGTGAATCACCGATGTCCACGGTCCAGAGTGGCGTCCAGTCCACGGCTTCGATGCTCTTGAAGTCCATCGGGCCGGGGACGTCGGATCCCACGACGAGATCATCGCGCAAGCGGATCAGCGCCTCCCCCCGGGACGGAGATTCCTCGGTGACGATTTCGATCGCCCTGTCGCGTTCCCTGGCCAGCGAAGGATCGGAATCGGGAGCACGGGCGAGGTCGATCAGGGCAACCGCTCGGAGCAGGCTCGTTCTCGGGCCAAGCTCATCGGCACCGGGCCATCTCGAGATGGTGTCGATCAGCCGCAATCCGGCCACCGGACGACGGGATTCGATCGACCGCTGTGCGATCCGGAGGCCGGCCTCCAGACCCGCGGGGGTGAGTGGTCGATGCTCGAAGGTGACGAGAGCCCCGTCTCGATCGAGCATCGAAACCGCCTTCGACGATTCCTTTCTCATCCAGGAGGACAGCACCCCCGCGTCTGATTCCAGAAGACGGATCACACTCGACCTCACGGATTCGAAGAGGTCGGATGAACCCTCCCGAGCCACCACCCGTGTCGAGTACTCGTCGAGCAGCTCCGCGGCCAGCTCGGCCGCACGCTCCGGATTGTCGGCGGCCTGGGCCCGGGCCTCATCGAGAGCGAGCTGGGCCGCAGGGGAATCGTCGAGAGCGACCGGGGCGAATTCCTCGACCTGGGCCACCGCGACCGAGGCCAGGAAGGCGGTTGCCAGCAGCACCAGACGATTGAAGATGGAAGCGATTCGGCTCTGGCGGGTCATGGGGTTCATCAAGGGGCACGGGAGGGAGCCGCCGCCCGGATGGGCGGCCGCACAGAGGTACAGTACGCCAATGAACGTTGATCACCGCAGCCAGATCCTCGTCCGCCTCCTCCCGGTCCTCCTCCTCGTGGCACTCGCCCTGGGAGGATGTGATTCCGGCCCGCGGCTGCGCACTCTCGAGGCCAGGCCCGTCGTGATCGCGGGGGCGGAAGGATCCCCCGATGCCGTGCAGTACGGGATCGAGGTCGAGATCCTCAACCCGAGCGACAAGGACGTACCCCTGGAGCGGCTCGACTACACGTTCACCGTGAAGGATGTCGGGGTGTTCGAAGGCCGCTGGGCGGTGTTTCGAACGCTTCCCCCCGGCGTGCCGGCGAACGTGGTGATCCCAGCCTCCATGGTCCTCTCCCCTGAAATCCTCGAGGACATCGATCTCGATCGGGTTTTCTCGTGGCGAATCGAAGGTGGCCTTCGCTACCAGTCCCCGGGACTCCTCGGACAGATCCTTTTCGACGCCGGGATCCGACGCCCCACCGAGGATTTCACAGGTTCCGGGACGTTTCGACTCGATCGATCCGCGCCATCCGAACCCTGAGTGGGGCTGTCCGGCCTGGCATGCCCCACCTTTGACGGGAATGCCCCCGCCCGGTCAACCTCCCGCCCCTTTCTGCCGATGCCTCCGGTACCGGGTGACTTGCACCGGTGGGATGGAGCGGCCGATGCGCATCGAGGACATTCTTCACCAGGCGTTCGAAGAGGATGCGTCCGACATCCACCTGGTCGCAGACCACCCCCCCATGATCCGCGTCCATACGGTCATGCGACGAATGGACAGGCCGGAACTGACCGGAGAGGAGCTCCGGAAGACCCTGGAGGGGATGGTCACGCCCGCTCAGCTCGCCCGATTCGACCGGGAGTCGGATCTGGACTTCTCCCATGAGGTCCCCGGTATCCAGCGTTACCGGGTGAACGCACACCTCCAGAAGGGAAGGGTCGCGATGGCCCTGCGGGGCATCAAGACCACGGTGCCGGCGTTGGACGGGTTGGATCTTCCCCGGGTCATCTCCGGTCTCACGGATCTGCCGCGGGGGCTGGTGCTGGTCACCGGCGACACCGGTTCGGGGAAGTCGACCACTCTCGCCGCCATGATCCGGGCGATGAACGAGCGATATCACAAGCACATCATCACACTCGAGGACCCGATCGAATACGTGTTCGACAGCGATAGATCACTGATCGAACAACGCGAGCTCGGTGCGGACATGCCCAGCTTCTCCAGCGGGCTCAAGCACGCCCTGCGACAGGATCCGGACGTGGTCCTCGTCGGAGAGATGCGGGACCTCGAGACCACCGCTCTCGCGATCAGCGCGGCGGAGACCGGCCATCTGGTGCTCTCGACCCTCCATACCGTCGACGCATCACAGACCGTCGAGCGCATCATCGACATGTATCCCGCCGGACAGCAGAACCAGATCCGTTCGATGCTTGCGAACACCCTGGAGGCGGTCGTCAGCCAGACCCTTTTCAGTCGCATCGACCAGCCCGGCATGGTCCCCGCGATCGAGATCATGCTCTGCACGCCCGCGATCCGGAACATCATCCGTGAGGCCAGGACCTTCGAGATACCGAACGTGATCGAGACCAACCGGCGGATGGGGATGGTCAGTCTCGACAATGCCATCGCGGAACTGTTCTTCAACGGAATGATCAGCCGTGAGGATGCCGTGGCTCAGTCCGCCCACCCGGAGAAGCTCGCAAGGACGATCGCAGCCTGATGAAGTGACGAAGGGGGAACGAGGATGACGCAGTACCGCTACCAGGCTCGGAATGGAACCGGAAACGTCGAGGACGGCGATCTGGAGGCGACCGATGCCGCCACCGGCGCCGCCATGCTTCGCGGAAGGGGTCTGCATGTGCTGCAGATGGCTCCGGCGATTCGGCGGTCCGGACTCCGGGACCTTTCGGCCATGCTCAACTGGTCGAGCGGTCCCTCGAAGAAGGACATCCTCGATTTCACGACCCAGCTGGCCGTGATGATCCGAGCCGGGATCAGCATCCGCCAGGCGCTGGACGGGATCTCGGATCAGACCACGAACGCCAGGTTCAGGGCCGTGCTCCAAGAGATCAAGACCGACATCGAGAGCGGCAGGCAGTTCTCGGAGGCGATCGCCAGACATCCGAAACTGTTCGGCCCCCTCTACATCAGCATGGTCAAGGCATCCGAGATGAGCGGTGCCTTCGCACGGATGCTGGATCGCATCGCCGCGTATCTGGAGCAGGAACTCGAGACCCGGAAGATGGTCGTGGGAGCGAGCATCTATCCGGGGATCATCGCCACCATGGCGATCGGAGTGACGATCTTCCTGCTCACCTTCGTCCTCCCCAGATTCGCCGGGGTCTTCGAAGGCAAGGAGGAGGCGCTTCCAGGGCCCACGAAGTTCCTCATGTCGGTCTCGGACTTCATGGTCGAATCATGGTGGGTCCTGATCCTCGCGGGGATCGCGGGAATCGCCGGATTCCTCATGGTCATCAGGACCGACACCGGCGGATTCTGGTGGGATCACACCAAGATCACGATGCCGGTTGCCAAGCGCATGTTCCGATCGCTCTACATCAGTCGATCACTGCACACCATGGGGGAATTGCTGAACGCCGGCGTGCCGATGCTGGACACGCTCGCGATCACGGGCGACATCTCTGGCAACCGACTCTTCCGAAAGCTCTGGCGAAACGTCCACTCCTCCGTTCAACAGGGGCGGAAGATCCAGTCCCAGCTCGGCAAGTCATCGCTCCTTCCCCGAAGCGTGGTTCAGATGGTCGCCGCCGGGGAGGATTCCGGGAAGCTGGGCGAGGTACTGGAGGAGGTCTCCGAGTACTACCACCGACTTCTTCGCGACGCGATCAAGTCGGTGACCAGCATGATCGAACCGATCATGATCGTGATCATGGGATCGGTCGTTGGTTTCATCGCCATGGCCATCATCCTGCCCATATTCAAGATGAGCAGCCTGGTCACCAGTTGACCGGAGGGCGAAGGTGATCATGGATCGAATCAAGTATCGAAGGCGGACCTCGACACCAGGCGGATTCACGCTCATCGAATCCGCGATGGCGACGATCATCCTCGGTACCGGAGTCCTCTCGATCGTCCTCGCCCAGCAGACCTTCCATCGACAGAACGCGCTGGCCCAGCGGTTCTCGGTCGCGATGCGGCTTGCGGGCGAGATCCGGGAGATGACGATGAACCTCCCACGTCACGACCCGGTCACCGGCGTGGAATTCTGGGGACCCGAGAACGGAGAGATCCTGAAATCAGACTGGGACGACGTCGACGACCTAGATGACGCGGTTTTCGACGCAGACCTCGGCAACGGCCCGATCAATTCCCTCCGTGAGACCCTGATCGACTTCCCCGGCTGGCGGCAGAACGTCAACGTGGTGAACGTCGATCCGTTCGATCTTGACACCACGGTTCCGGATGGCACCAGCGAAATGCTCAGGGTGACCGTGACCGTCTACTACCGCAGTGCGGTCGACGCGGAACCGTTCGAGATGACGAAACTGACCTGGATACAGCCACGATGACCGACCCCGACACGAAATCCCGGATGTCGCTGGAACCTTCGCGTCGAGGAGTCGCCAGCGTCCTCGCGATGATGTTCCTGGTCATCTTCGGTTCCCTCGCCGCCGCGATGGCGGTGGTCGCCACCGGGAACATACGCACTGCCGACGTCTCACTGCGAGTGAACCGGGCCACCAGCGCTGGCGAGACCGGGTTGGCCTACGGGATATGGGTACTGAAGCGCGAGGCCAGACGATTCGTGGTCATGAAGGGGGACATCGATCCCGAATTCGCCTCAGACCTCTGGACGGGCACCTGGAATTCCTCCCTGGACGGACAGGTCGAGATCCTGCCTCCGGAGGGTTACCTGGTCGACACCCCGGCGCTGAGCCTTGCCGAAGCCGTCCGGGACGCCCACCTCGCCGGCGAGCATTCCGTGGTGATCGAGCCCGGTGACGCGGATCTTCCCTTCATCAGCGAAATCGGAGTGCTCGAGGCACGCCCGATTCGCGTGTCCCCCGTTCAGAACGCACCGTGGTTCCGCCTTCGCTACGAACCGGTTCCGGAACGGAACGCAGTGCGAATCGTGAGCGAGGGAGTCGATCGCGAGGTTCGCCGCATCCTGTCGATCACGGTCGAACTTACCAAGCGGATCGAGTACGCCATCGTGAGTCCCAACCGGATCATGATCGGCAAGAACGTGATGATCACCGGCCCCCTCGGAACCCGGTTCGGCGAGAACCCCGGGGAGCTCAACGGAGGAAACGGCGACCCTCTCGACATGCGGAGCGACCTCCGATGGCTCTCGACCGAACTCGATTCCAGACTCGACGCCTTCGACCTGCTCGTTTCAACGAACGACGTCGACGACGACGGCAGGCTCCGGCCCGCCCATCCCGTGGAGAGCCAGGGGCTCGAACCGGATTTCAGAGACCGGGACGGCGACGAGTTCGTCGATGAGTTCGATCTCTTTCTCGAGGAATTCGACCTCGATGAAAGCGGCGGCGTCCTGTACGAGCCCCATCTCGCGGGTGGTGGCAGCGGGGAATTCATCGGGATCGACGACCAGTTCGCACATCTCCTGGACAATTCGAATCCGGATCGAAACGGGGACGGCGTCGTCGACGGCGACGACCATTCACTCGGCTACCGCGACGGGATTCTCGATTCCTGGGACCGTTACGCCAAGGTCCGGGGAAGACTCGCATTCGCGGTAGACAGATCCGAATGGGTGACCACCCATGGTGGTCCGGTGAGGAGCGTGGTGCGGGGCGGGATCCGCCCGGGGCCGGATCTGCCCGCGATGAGCTTCGGTCTCGACCGGGACGCGCTACGGGTCGTCACCACCGACATGTTCGCAGAGAGCGCCACCTACTTCCGCGATGTCGCCGAGAACGGGATGACCTTCGAGGACCAGATCGTCGAGGGTGTCGCGAAGGGCGGGGAGGTGGTTCTTCCCGGAGAACCGGGCCATCCGGGATACGAGACCACGCCCCTTGGAAGCTCGAATCCGTACGACATCTATCTACGTCCCACCTACCGGGGGATCCACTTCGAGAACGTGATGATTCCGGTCGGTACCAACGCACTCTTCGAGGATTGCACCTTCGTGGGCGTGACGTACATCGCCACCGAACCGCTCTGCATCGATCCCAATTGGAACTACGCAGGAGCCCTGGAAGACACCGACCCGACGGATGGAATACTCGTCCAAGATCGCTTCGAGGGGCTGATCTCCAGCCATCCCCAGATCGGAGAGATCGTCGATACCAAGATCTACAGCAACAATCTGCGATTCCAGAACTGCACGTTTCTCGGATCCCTCGCCGGGGACACGCCGGGGCAGTACGCGCACTGGCGCAACAAGATTCAGATCACCGGCGGGAGCAGGTTCTTCAGCGACCCCCTCGATGAGGATCTCCTGTCCCAGCCGGATGGCGAGGAGATGCAGGATCTCCTGCAGGCACTCCCGCCCGATCAGCTTTTCGAGATGCGCAAGAGCTCCATCATGATGCCCGGCTGGTCGGTCGATGTGGGTTCCTTCACCAACGAGACCGATTCCGGGGATCTCGACCAGACCCCCCGGATCGAATTGCGCGGGGTGATCGTCGCCGGCATCCTGGACATCCGGGGAACGGCGATGGTGAAGGGATCCCTTCTCATGACCTTCCTGCCGGCCTCCGGCGAAGGACCGCTCCACTATGGCGGACAGGCGGACGCCTTCAACACGACGATCGGTTACTTCGGACCCGAAGATGGCGATGGGGAAGGATCCAATCCACTCGATCCCTCCTTCGACGGGTTCGGGGAAATCGTGCTGGAGTACGACCCCGAAGTCGTCCTTCCCGATGGCATCCCATGGCCGATCATGGCCGAGACGGTCGCCGCCAGCTACCGGGAGGGCGTCCAGTGATCGGAATTCCCGGCCCCACCCCCCTACCCGCGAATCACCGCCGTCGATCATCTTCGGGAATGCGACGAAGGGGGTTCAACCTCATCGAGGTGCTGATCGCGATCGCGATCACCGCAGCCCTGCTGACCGCGACGCTCGTCGCGCTGGATGCGAGCTTCCGGGCCTATCGATCGACCACCAGCGAGGTCTCGACCCAGTCCATGGGGCGGATCGTGATGAACCGACTGCTCACCCTTCTGCGGACCGGTACCGAGTTCGGTCCCTACCCCGCCGATCCCAGGGTGAGCCGCATCCGCTCCGACCACATTGAATTTCGAACCCAGGAGGGAGAAGTGGTCACGATCCGGTGGGATCGGGTCGGTCAGGCCCTCACCTACCAGATCGAAGGGCAGGCCCCGGTCGAACTGCTCGACGGCGTGGTGGGCACCGAGGATGCCGATGGGAATCCGATCGAGCCGTTCACCCTTGAATTCGCACAGGGACGTCGTCTCTACCGGGCATCGATCGATATCGGCGTCGAACCCGATGACGTCATCGATCTCGGCATCGAGGGAGCGCAGGCTCGGAGGATCAGACTCGTGGGTTCGGCCATGCCGCGACTGGAGGCCTTCTGAGATCTGAACCGGGGCTCGATTCGTGCCGTCCGTCCGGCGGGCCGGTTTTCGAAGAACCCGGAACCCCGAAAGGTCAGAGCCCCTCCAATCGTTCGCAGGTGAGTCGCATGAGTGTCGCGTGCGTGCCCTCGAGCCGGGGATCCTCCGGCGATAGGCCGTTCGCGTCCCGAAGGGCGTAGGTGCCGTCGGGACGCATGTCCCAGGCCTGGCGGTGGTCCTGAAGCTCGATGTTCAGGATCTCCCAGAGCCGTTCACGCAGAGGGCGACTCTCCACGGGGGCGGTCGCCTCCACCCGGTTGTTCAGGTTTCGATACATCCAGTCCGCGCTGCCGATGAAGAAGTCGCCATCGATGGGATCCTCCCGACCGCCACCGAACCAGAAGATCCGACTGTGCTCGAGGAAACGTCCGATGATCGAGGAGACCCTGATGTTCTCGCTCAGCCCCGGGACCCCCGCGCGAAGGCAGCAGAACCCGCGAACGATGCAGTCGATCCGCACCCCCGCCCCGGAAGCGCGATACAGGGCGTCGGTGATATCGCGATCCTCGAGCTGGTTCATCTTGCAGATGATCCGCCCCGCGCCTCCGGATGTCGCGACCTCGACCTCGCGGTCGATCAGTTCGAGGAATCTCCTCTTCATCGTGGTGGGCGCCACCAGCATCTTGTTGTACTCGTCCTGGCGACTTCGGCCCGTCATGTAATTGAAGAGCGAGACGAGATCCTCGGTAATCGCGGGATCACAGGTGAAAAGCCCCAGGTCCTCGTACAGCTTGGCGGTCTTGGAATTGAAGTTCCCGGTACCGACGTAGGCGTAACAACGGATCCCGGACGACTCCTGTCGCACGACCAGGACGGTCTTGGTGTGGGTCTTGAGCCCGACCACGCCATATGCGACGTGCACCCCCGCATCCTCGAGCTTCCGGGCCCAGTGGATGTTGCGGGCTTCGTCGAACCGGGCTCGGAGCTCGACGAGGACCGCCACCTGCTTCCCGCTCTCCGCGGCCTTGATCAGCGATGAAATGAAGGGGCTGTCGCCGGAAGTCCTGTAGAGCGTCTGCTTGATGCAGAGGACCCTCGGATCCGAAGCGGCCTGCTCGACGAACCGCTCCACGGAAACGTCGAACGACTCGTAAGGCATGTGAACGAGCAGGTCTTTCCGCCTGGTGGCCCGGAGAATGTCGGCATCCTCTTCTCCGTCCAGGCGGCGTGGGATCTTCGGCGTCCAGGCCGGAAAACGCAGGTCGGGTCGGTCGATGTCCGCGATTCCGTTGAGGATGTCATAGTCGAGGATCCCGTCGGTCTCGTAGATGTCGGTCTCCTCGAGATCCAGCTCCTCGAGGATCAGCCGCAGCATCCTGGGCTCGCGTCTGGTACCGACCTCAAGGCGTACGGACCTCGCGAAACGTCTCTCGCGCAGCTGCTGCTGGATGTGCTCGAGAAGATCCTCGGCATCCTCGCTGTCCTGCTCCAGATCGGCGTTCCGAGTGACCCGGAACGGCATGATGCCGAGAATCTCCATTCCGGGAAAGAGATCGTCGAGGTTGTGTTCGATGATTTGCTGCACGGGAACGAAGCGTCGACCATTCCCGAGATCGTAGAGCCGGGTCGGAACCTCCGGAACCTTGACCCGGGCGAAGAGCTCCTCGGTCTCTCCGATTCGCCGCACCAGGACCCCGATCGAGACGCTGAGATTCGAGATGAACGGGAACCGATGACCGGGATCGACCGCGAGGGGCGTGAGAATCGGGAAGACGTGGGCCCGGTACCACGTCTCCGCCTCGTCCTGCTCGTCCTTCGAGAGATCGGACCAGTTCATCAGCTCGACGCCCTCCTCCACGAGCTGGGGGAGAACGTCGTCCCGAAGACACCGACGCTGGAGATCCACGAGTTCCAGCACCACGTGACGCAGCTCCATGAGCTGCTTCTCGGGTGCCATGGGCTCCCATGCCTGACCGCCAAGCCCCAGCGACAGACGTCGCTTGAGACCCCCGATGCGTTTCATGAAGAACTCGTCCAGGTTGCTCGCGGTGATCGCGAGAAAGCGGACCCGTTCCAGCAGCGGATTCCGGGCATCGATCGCCTGAAACAGGACCCGGCGATTGAATTCCAACCACTGCAGGTCCCGATTCAGGAATCGCGACGGGTCATCTAAGCCGATGTCGCCGGGATCCCGGAACCCGGACCGGGCTCGGCTGATGGCTGCTTCGTTGGAAGTGGCTGGGGGCTTCGTCATGAGGGTCAGGGGTGCGGCGACGGAGATCCGATCGAGTCCGGATCGGACGACATGCCCATTCTGACGTATTCGAGAGACCGGGGGTTCCCGAATCCGCCCTCAGGCTGCGGGATCGGTGGGAATCCATCTCGCGATGCAGCCTGGAGCCTCCTCCACGGACACCGAGACCAGCCGAGAACCTGCCGGCATCGATAGCCCCACGATCGATCCCACGTGCTCGGCCAGGCGTTCCGCCGTCGGGTACACCCGATCGAATGGTGGCACGCCGTTCATCGTGCGGCTCGCGAAAGGCTCCACGGATGCTCTCAATCGACCTTCGAGGGCATGGAAGTCGAGGAGAAGGTCCTCCTGATCGAGCCGGGGTCCTGAAACGACGACCGTGACCTTCCAGTCATGGCCGTGGAGTTCCTCCATGACGCCCCCCACGGAGACCTTGTGGGCCGCTGAGAACCGGTGGCTGACTTCGATCTCGAACATGGATTCGATAGTAGCGAGTGCAATGGGAAGCGGTCGATTCAACCTATCAGCACCACCTCCCCGTGAATCGAAGGATCGCAGTCGTGACCCAGCCCGAAGCCCCTCTCATGCTCTCCATCTCCGGCGCCCGCGGCATCGTCGGTGCGACGATGACCCCCGAGACCGTGGCTCGCTACGCAGGAGCCTTCGGTTCGATGCTCCGGGAGTCGATCACCGAACGAGCCCCTCGGCTGGTGGTCGGTTTCGATGGCCGTCGTTCCGGAGACTCCCTCGCCGCCGCCGCGATCTCAGGGCTCGCGGGCGTGGGCTGCGAGGTCGTCTCACTCGGCCTGACCACGACCCCCACCGTGGGGGTGATGATCGGTGAACTCAAATGCGACGGTGGGATCAACGTGACCGCCAGCCACAATCCCGTCGAATGGAACGGGATCAAGTGCCTCGACGCAGACGGCCTCGCCCCTCCCGCCCCCATCGTCGATCGGATCGTCTCCCGTTTTCGCGAGAACCGCGTCGAATGGGCGGAGGGATCCGCTTGTGGACGTGTGGAGAGAAGGGATGACGCTTCCGGGGTCCATGTGGCGAGGGTGAACGACCTCGTCGATCGGGAGGCCATCGCCAAGCGCACCTTTCATGTGGTTCTGGACTCGGTCGCAGCCTCGGGATGTCACTCCGGCCGAATGCTTCTCGAAGGCCTTGGTTGCTCTGTGAATCACCTCTTGCAATGG
>MDTG01055152.1_pt1 | contig 12943 bp, 17 predicted proteins | sample 811421 | NCBI WGS metagenome assembly MDTG01 (sample SAMN05326645, study PRJNA326480) | marine metagenome | isolation source: seawater | place: Pacific Ocean: South East | collected 2011
AAAAATAGAAAATGAAAAATCTAATCCAAGTATTAGAAAATTCTTTGAAAAAGCTAAAAGCTTTTGGAAAAACTAAGCTTTAATTACATCAAAAGATAGATATAAATTTCTTTAATGAAAAAAATTAATTTAAGCATAACTGGCTGTATGGGCCGTATGGGCCAGCAACTTATTAAAACTTCTATAAAAGAAAAAGATTTTAGGATATGCAGTTTAACAGAATACAAAACTATTAATAAAAGATTTAATGGAATTAAACCTCAGATAAACACAGAAGATGCTTTTAAAAAAACTGATATTATAATAGATTTCACAGTTCCAAAATGCACTCTTGAAGTGTTAAAAATAGCTACAAAATTAAAAAAAAAAAAATAGTTATTGGAACTACAGGTTTTACAAAAAAAGAAGAGGGTCTAATTAAATCTTATTCAAAAAAAATTCCCATTTTAAAAGCTGGAAATATGAGTTTAGGAATAAATTTATTAATGTATTTAACAGAAGTGGCCTCAAAAGCCTTAGGAAATAAATATAAAAGTAAAGTTTTAGAAATACATCACAAACACAAAAAAGATTATCCATCTGGTACAGCATTAATGTTAGGAAGTGGTATTGCTAAGGGTAAGAATAAACAATTATATAATTTGTTTGGAAAAAAATTTCTTAACAAAAAAAACTTTCCTTATGGAAAAAAAATTAATTTTAATTCTATAAGAAAAGGTGAAATTATAGGAGAACATGAGGTTTTATTTTCTAGTGGTAAAGAAATCATTAAATTAAATCATGAGGCATTTGATAGAGCTTTATATTCTGAAGGAGCTTTATCTGCCGCAAGATGGTTAATGAAAAAAAAATCAGGCTTATATTCGATGAGAGATTTGATGAATTTTAAAGGATGAATGAACTTCAAAGAGCAAGAATAGTTTTAAGAATACTCAATAAAACATACCCAAAAATTAGAATTCCTTTAAAAAGTAGAAATGTTTTTACACTTTTAATTTCAGTTCTTTTGTCTGCACAATGTACAGATATTAATGTGAATAATGTCACAAAAAATATATATCCCAAATATTACAAACCTGAACACTTTGTCAAACTTGGAAGAAAAAAAATTGAAATTTTAATTAAAAAAATTGGGATATTTAGAATTAAGGCAAAAAGTATTTATAATTTGTCAAAAATACTAATAAAAGATTATAAAGGTAAAGTTCCTAAAACGTTTGAAGAATTAGAAAGATTACCTGGAGTAGGTCATAAAACTGCCAGTGTTGTTATGTCCCAAGGTTTTGGTTACCCCGCATTTCCGGTTGATACTCATATTCATAGACTTGCTCAAAGATGGGGTTTAACTAATGGCAAAAATGTCATTCAAACAGAGAGGGATTTAAAAAGATTATTTTCAAAAAAAGATTGGAATAGGCTTCATCTTCAAATTATTTATTATGGGAGAGAATATTGTAAAGCTAGGGATTGTCATGGAATAAGTTGTAAAATTTGCACCTCTTGCTATCCTAACAGAAAAAAAACTTTTATTGCAAAAAAACCTTAATGAAAATATTGGGAATTGGAAATGCTATAGTTGACGTTTTATGTAAAGTCTCTGATGACTTTTTAATTAAAAATTCGTTAACAAAAAGTACAATGAAATTAGTAGATGAAGCTCAATTCAAAAAAATTCTATCATCATTAAAAATTGAAGAAACGATTTCGGGAGGATCAGTGGCTAATTCTATAGTTGGCTTATCACAATTAGGAAATAAAGTTGGTTTTTTGGGAAAAGTAAATAATGACGAATTAGGAAAAAAATATGAAGAAGGTCTTATAAAAGAAAAAGTTGATTATTTATATAAAAAAAAAAATGAACCTATCCCAACTGGTTCTTGTTTAATTTTAATTACTCCAGATTCCGAGAGAACGATGTGTACTTTTTTAGGTACTGCAGGAAAAATAAATGATGATGATGTAAAAGAACAACAAATTAAAAATGCAGATATTACTTTTCTTGAAGGTTATCTTTGGGATGATGGCGAACCAAAAAAAGCTTTTGATAAAGCAATATTACATTCTAATAAAGTTGCCATGTCTTTGTCTGATCTATTTTGTGTTCAAAGACATAAACCTCATTTTTTAGATCTAGTAAAAAATAAATTAGATATTATTTTTGCTAATGAACAAGAAATTTTAAGCCTGATAGATGCTAAATCATTTAATGATGTAATATTTTTTAGTAAACAAATAAAGAAAAATATTGTTATCACCAGAGGTGATAAAGGATCAATATCAATTAAAGGAGAAGAAATAGAAGAGTGTAAAGCTAGAACAAACCTAACAATCAAGGATTTAACTGGAGCTGGAGATTTATTTGCAGCAGGTTATTTACATGGGTTAATCAACCATATGTCAACAAAAGAAAGTTTAGAAAAAGGAACCGAATTATCCTCAAGAATTATTCAAAAAATTGGGGCAAGAATTTAGATTTTTTTTCTTTTAAAACTACCCTTCCCTTTTTTAGGCTTAACTATTTTAGGTTTATACCGTCTATCAGATAAATTTTTAGCTGCTAAATTTTTTTTCATTTTAAATAATATCCTCTTTTGTCATGTTTAATAAATTCTTCATCATTAAACTTTTCTAAAAATTTTTTTCTTAATCTGTAAATATGCGTTTCTACAGTGTGAGTTTCAAGTTCAGATGAATGTTTCCAAACCTTTTTTTGTAAATCTTTAAGGCTAACAAATTCATTTGTCATAATAAATAAAATTAATTCAGTTTCTTTTTCTGTTAAATTTAATTCAACCTTATTTTTACTAATTTGTCTTGAATTTAAGTTAAGGAAATAACCACCAATTTTGATTTTTGATTGGCTTGAAAACTTACTACTTAAAAACCAAATATTTATTTTTTCTAAAATTTTTTCTAATTTTGATGGAGTTGCTATAATATTACAATTTTCTATGTTGTTACTAAAATTAGAAATAATTATGTAATCGTTAAATTTTGATAGAAATTTTTCACTTATTTCATTTTGATTAAAAGAAAAAATATCAAAATTAAAATTTTCCTTAATTTCTTCAAGAATCTCGAATAGAATAGGAGACTTAAAAATTATTAACGTTTTAGAGTTCATATAAAAATGCAAATAGTTTTAAAAAATAAAGATACTCTTTTATTTGATGAATTTAAATTTAAATGTTCGATTGGAAAAAGAGGCGTTACATCAAATAAAGTAGAGGGGGATAAAAAAACCCCCAGAGGAATTTTCACTTTGGGATCTTTATTTTATAGAAAAAATAAATTTTCAAATCTTGAGACAAAATTAAAAAAAATACCTATAAAAAAAAATATGGGTTGGTGTGATGATATAAATAGTGAATATTACAATAAACAAATAAAAATTCATAAGAAAATTAATCACGAAAAATTATTTAGAAAAGATGAAATATACGATTTAGTTTTACTAATTAATTATAATACAAAAAATCCTATTAAAAAAAAAGGTAGTGCAATTTTTCTTCACTTAACGAAAAACTATGAGAAAACACGTGGTTGCATATCAATAAAAGAAAAAGATTTTTTAATTTTATTGAAAATAATCAAAAAAAAAACCAAAATAAAAATACTTTAAAATCTATTGCCGAAAATCTTAGATCCAATTCTTACAAAAGTTGAGCCTTGCTTTATCGCTTCAAGGAAATCAGAGGACATACCCATACTTAATTCTTTAAGGTTTAATGATTTGTTCAATTCTGACATCTGGACAAAATAAGATTTCGTGTCATTCTCCTGGGGAGGAATACACATTAGTCCAATAATATTTAAGTTTAATTCATCAACACACTTATGATAAAATTCTTTTAAGTTTTTGGGATCAATGCCATTTTTCTGTTGTTCATTCCCAATATTAACTTGAATAAATATCTTTAAATATTTATTTTTTTTTTTTTGTTCTTCTGAAATTTTCTTTGCTAATTTCCAGTTGTCTAATGAATGAATGTAGTCAAAAAGTGGAATTACATATTTAACTTTATTAGTTTGTAATTTACCTATCATATGAAGTTTCAAATTTTCAAATGAGTTTTTGATATCAGTCCATTTCTCAATTGATTCTTGAACTTTATTTTCACCAAAATGTAAGTGACCATAATTTATAAGTGGTTCTATTTTGCTCATTGGAAATGTTTTGCTTACAGCAATAATTTCTGAATTTAAAGAATTGTCAAATCTAGACTTTATTTGTTCCTTTATAATAGTTAAATTGTTTATACTTTTATGCAAAATTTAATACCCAAAATATATTCTTATATAAATAGTTTTAATTTATCAGATTTATCAAAATTAGGTAATAACATTAATCTAATATATAGAAATTATGACAAAACAGACGATATTGAAACTATCAAAAAATTAAAAACATATTGCAGAAACAGTAAAAGAAAATTATTTATATCAAATAATATAAAACTAGCTTTAAATCTCAAATTAGACGGTGTTTATATTCCTTCCTTTAATAAACAAGTTAACTATGGTTCAATTTATAATAAACCCATTAATTTTAAAATTATAGGTTCTGCACATAATTTACATGAAGTTAGAATTAAAAATAATCAAGGATGTGCTGAGGTTTTTTTATCACCAATTTTTAAAAATAATAAGTCAAAAAAATATTTAGGAATACTAAAATTTAATTTGATAAAATTAAATGTCAAAACAGATTTAATTGCTTTGGGAGGTATTGATCAATATAATTTTAAAAAATTGAAATCTATTAACCAAATTGGATTTGCATCTATTAGTTGGGCAAAAAAAAACGGCCTAAGAAATCTTAGGCCGTTTTAAATTTTATATTTACGTTTTTAATTAAAACGCAAATGAAATTGATACTTCCGTAAACTCTCTGTCTGTACCAGAAGCTCCTCCGAAAGAGTCAGTTTTGTTTGCTACTGCACCAACTGTCATTGATCCCATAGTGTATGAAGCAGAGATACCTGTACTTTCAGCATCTACTAATGAACTGTCTTCATATGAAACAGTTGAAATACCCCAAGATAAACTTAGGTTTTCGTTTACAGCAAATGAAATTGCTGCAGCTTCTCTATCTATGTCACCATTTGTTGCTGTTTTATCGATTTCAGATAATTGAACACCAACAGTAACTGGACCAGTTGTGTATTTAGCATATGCAGTCGTCAAGTCATTTTCAGTTCCAGACGTAGCAGTTACATCTGTACCTAAACCTAAACCAAACTCAGCACCTTCTACTAAATCAGCTGCAACTAATGCTACTGACGTATCTGTACCAACACCAGTTCTTGCGTAAGAAGCTGAAGCTGTAATACCATTCATATCTACACTGTAGTATAAAGATTCATCAGAACCCATGTCTGTTACACCAGCATCATCACCAGTTCCATGGTCGTCCCAAAATTCTTCACCAGCAGTTGGCATTTTATCTTTAACAGTATCAATACCACCAAAAGCAGCAACATGTCCGAATGAAACTGTTCCTGCATCACCCATATCTAAAGATACAGAAGATGAAGAGAACGCAGCATCAGTCATCACGTATGCATAACTCATAGTCATTCCGTTATCCATATCACCAGAACCTTTAAATGAGATTGCATTACCATCAGACCAAGGGTTACCTTGAACAGATGAAACTCCTGATGAACCAGATTTAGATTGATATTTAACTGACGCAGATCCAGTAACTTCTAATACACCTGCCGTAGCAGTTGAAGCAACTAGAGAACCTGCTAATGCAGTTAAACCTAGTTTTTTTAAATTGTTCATATTTTACTCCTATTTGATTTATAATTATAAACACCGATAAATTATTACAATTAATCTTTATTTGCTGATAAATTTTTTATAATTTCTTTTAAATATCATTTATGTTGTAAATATATCACACAATAATTGAGCTTAAATACTGTACTTTTTAACTATATTAATGTAATTAATGACAATTCTATGAATTTCATTAAAAAAACAGTTAAATTTTCTTTAATTCTCTCAGCGTTTTTTTACTTAAACTCATGTGGAATATATCGACCAACTGATGCAAAAGAATTTCCTCCAGAACCAGAAAAAAGAGTTCAGAAGAATTTAGATGAAGGACGTGGATTTAGATTATTTAAAAATGATAAAAAAAACAGTGGAACTTTTGATTTTGCAACTTCTAATGAATTATGGAGAGCTAGCTTAGACACTCTAGATTTTATGCCATTGCTTTCTGCTGACTATGGCGGGGGGATATTAATCACAGACTGGTATAATGAAAATAACAATTATGAGGATTATATTAAAATTAGTATTAGATTCTTAACAAATGAAATAAGATCAGACTCCCTAAATGTTAAAGTCTATTCAAAAAAGTGTGAAAATTTAAATAAATGTACAATTAATGAATATAATCCTGAGATAGAAAAAAAATTAATTTCTACAATTCTAGCTAAAGCATCAAAATATAAGCAAGCTAAAGAATCTAAAAAAGATGAATAATTTTATCTTAATTAATTAATCTGTAATATTTTATTACTAGTGAATAGATATAATTTTAGAACCATAGAGCATAAATGGCAAGATATTTGGTTTAAAGAAAAACAATTTTCCTCCAAGATTGTTAAAGATAAAAAAAAATTTTATTGTTTAGAAATGTTTCCTTACCCGTCAGGGAAAATTCATATGGGTCATGTAAGAAATTATACTTTGGGTGATGTTCTATCCAGATATAAAACTTTACAAGGTTATAATGTATTACATCCAATGGGTTGGGATTCTTTTGGTATGCCTGCAGAAAATGCTGCCAAACAAAACAATATAAGCCCGAAAGAGTGGACTGAAAACAACATTAAAATTATGAAAGATCAACTATTAAAGTTAGGTCTTTCTATAGATTGGGAAAGAGAAATATCTACGTGTTCTGAAGATTATTACAAACACCAACAAAAAATGTTTCTAGATTTTTTTGATAAGGGATTAGTTTATAGAAAAGACAGCTATGTAAACTGGGACCCAATAGACAAAACTGTTCTTGCAAATGAACAAGTAATCGATGGTAAAGGTTGGAGGTCTGGAGCAGTTGTGGAGAGAAAGAAACTAAATCAATGGTTTTTTAAAATTTCAAAATTTTCAAATGAACTATTAAATGATTTAGATAATCTAAATGATTGGCCTGAAAAAGTTAAAACAATGCAAAAAAATTGGATTGGAAAATCATTTGGTTGTGAAGTTGATTTTAAAATTGAGGGGTCCAAAGATATTGATTTAATAAAATGCTACACTACACGACCTGATACACTTTTTGGATTATCTTTCATAGCACTTTCAATTGATCATCCAATAGCAAATTATTACAAAAATAATTCGGAATTTAAAAAATTTAAAAAAGAATGTTCTACATCTGGAACTACGGAAGAGTCTATTGCCCAAGCTGAAAAAATTGGGTTTAAAACAAATTTGTTAGCTTTGAATCCTTTAAGTCCCAATAAAAAAGTTCCAGTTTATTTTGCAAATTTTGTTTTGATGGATTACGGATTAGGTGCTGTTTTCGGATGTCCAGCACATGATCAAAGAGACTTTGATTTTGCAAAAAAATATAATCTTGAAATAAAAACTGTTGTAAGACCTAAAGATAAAGATGAAACTTATGAAATTGAAACAGAGCCTTTCACCGGTGATGGCTTTATAATCAATTCAGAATTTTTAAATGGAGCTAAAGTTCCTGATGAGTCAATTAATAAAACTATTGATATTTTGGAAAGTAGAAATCTTGGAAAAAGAAAAGTTAATTTCAGGCTGAAAGATTGGGGAATATCCAGACAAAGATATTGGGGATGTCCGATACCAATTGCCTATGATGAAAATAATGAAATAGTAAAAATTTCTGAAAAAGATTTACCAGTAAAACTTCCTGAAAATATTGATATTAATACAAACAGTAACCCACTAGAGACTAACGATGAGTGGAAAAAGATTATTATAAATGGAAAAAAATGTTTGAGAGAAACTGATACACTAGATACATTTGTTGACTCTTCTTGGTATTATTTAAGATTTTGCTCACCAAATGAAAGCTCTAACCCCTTCAACAAAGATGAGGTTAATTATTGGATGCCCGTAGATCAATATATTGGTGGAGTTGAACATGCAATTTTACACTTACTATATTCAAGATTTTTTATGAGAGCAATTGGCATGAACAAAAATGATATAAATTTCAAAGAACCGTTTAAAGGTTTATTTACTCAAGGAATGGTTTGTCATGAAACTTATAAAGATGATGAAAATAATTGGTTAAGCCCAGATGAGGTAGTAACTGAAGATGGTAAAGAATTTTTTCAAAAAAAAAATAAGTCAAAAAAAGTAAATGTAGGTCCATCAGAGTCTATGTCAAAATCTAAAAAAAACACTATAGATCCTCAGAAAATGATTGATGCTTATGGAGCTGATTCTGTAAGATTTTTTATTTTAGCTGATAGTCCACCTGAAAGAGACATTCAATGGTCAGATGATGGTATGCTCAATTCATTTAAATTTATCCAAAAATTTTGGAACTTAAGTGAATCAATTTATGAAATTTCTAAATTGAAAAAAGAAAAAGATAACGACGATATAAATATTTTTACAAATCAAATAATTGATAGAACTAATCAATCGTTAGAAAAATTTAGATACAATGTAATCATTGCAATATTTTATGAAATTTACTCATTTTTTAGAAAAATATCTCAGGAAAATAAAAATTACGCTAATTTAAAAGAAAATTTTGAAAAAATACTGGTAATAATGTCACCAATAGTACCACACCTTGCAAATGAATGTTTGGAAAGATTCAACAAAAAAAATAATTTTAAATGGCCAGATATAGATAAAAAATATTTAATTAAAAATCAGAAATTAATTGTAATTCAAGTGAATGGGAAAAAAAGAAATACTATAACGATTGAAGATGAATTTAATGAAAAAGAATTAGTCAATTTAATTCAGAGTAAGCAAATAATTTCAAAATATTTAAAAGATGGAGAACTTATAAAAACAATATATATTAAAGACAGATTAATAAATTTTTTAATAAAATAATGAATAAAGCCCTTTTAATTTTATTTTTTTTTCTTCTAGGTTGTGGTTATCAACCAATATATCTAAACAAAGATCTTAAAAATTTTGAATTTTCAAAAATAATTTCTGAAGGTGATAATAATATAAACTTAAGAATAATTAATACTTCATCGATTAAAGAAAATAGTAAAAAAGAAAATAAGAATAAATTAATTATATCCAGTTCATACAAAGTTGAAACAACATCAAAAGATGTAAAAGGACAAGCAATTACATTTAGAAGCACTATTATTATCAATTTAAAAATTGAAGATTTAAATAATAATGTGTTACAAAATAGGAATTTTATTAAAGAATTTACATACAATAGTAAATTAACAAAATTTGATTTAACAGAATATCAAAATTCAATTAAAGATGATTTGATCAGAGAAATTATCAGTGAAATTATCATTTTCCTTAATACAAGATGATAATCAAATCACATGAATTAAAAAAAAAAATTAAAGAAAATATAAATATATTTCTTTTTTATGGTCCTAATAGTGAATTAATTAATGAGATCATAGACGATGATATAAAAACTTTATTTTCCCAAAATATATACAATTATGATGAAGGTGAAATTTTATCTAATATAGACAATTTTAAAATAAGTTTATTCAATCAATCTTTTTTTGAAAAAAAAAAATTAATTATAATTAATCGTGTTACTGATAAAATTTTAGAATTGATTAAAGATATTAATGAAAAGAAAAATAGTGATATAAAAATTGTATTAAAATCTGGTATTCTTGAAAAAAAATCAAAATTACGAAATTATTTTGAGAAAACAACTGATTTGATAATAACTGCATTTTATGAAGATAATCATCAAACTTTATTATTTATTGCTCAAAAATTTTGTAAAGAAAATAATATTAAAATTTCAATACAAAATTTAAATTATGTTTTAGAAAAAGCGAAACTAAGTAGGCTTTACTTAAAGAATGAATTAAATAAAATTAAAAGCTTAAGCAGAAGCAAAAGCTTGATCGAATTCGATGAACTTTTAAAAATAATAAGTTCATCTGAAAACTACAAAATATCTGAATTAACAGATAATTGTCTTGCTAAAAATAAAAACAAAACAATTAATATCTTAAATGAAAACGTTTCCTCAATTGAAGATAACATTTTAATATTAAAATCATTTTTATATAAGTTAAAGAGATTAGAGAAACTTAAAAAAGAGATCGAAGTTAAAAAAAACACGGATCAAGTTATTTCTTCCTTTAAACCTCCAATTTTTTGGAAAGATAAAGATATTGTTAAAAAACAATTACATGCATTAACAATAAAAGAAATTAAATTAATTATTAAAAAAGTTAATCATCTTGAATTGTTAATAAAAAAAAACTCAAACTTATCAAACGAAATTACTAACAATTTCATTTTTGAAACCGTAACACGGCCTAATAATTTGATTTAATTATATCTATAATTTTGCTTAATTGATCAATTTCTTTATATGAAAAGGTAATTGTACCTTTATTTTGCTTGTTATTTTTAATCACAACATTTAATCCAATTTTTTCAGATAAAGATTTTTCCAATTCCTTAATATTTGCATCTTTATTATTTTTAAGTTTATTTTTTTTGGTTTTAAAAATCTTAACAAAATTTTCTGCTTGTCTAACTGAAAGTTTTTTTTCTATAATCTTATTCGCGACAAAAATAGCGTTATCAAGACCGACTAAAACTTTAGCGTGACCAGCACTGATTTTTGAGGTCTCAATCAATTTAATGACACTTTCTGGAAGTGTTAAAAGTCTTAAAGAATTTGCAATATAACTTCTACTTTTACCAATAAATTTTGAGACTTTTTCCTGATCATAATCGAATTCATCAATTAACCTTTTATACCCCTGAGCCTCTTCAAGAGGGTTTAAATCATGTCTTTGTACATTTTCAACTATTGCGAACTCTAATGATTTCAAATCATCTGCCTCAGTAATTACAACAGGGACATTATGAAGACCAGCTTTTTGAGCGGCAAGCCATCTTCTCTCTCCTGCTATAATTTCGTATTTAGAAAGTTCATTGTTTGATTTTCTGACTACTATTGGCTGTATAATTCCTCTTTCTTTAATAGAATTAGTCAACTCTTCTAGGTTGTTTTCGTGGAAAATTTTTCTTGGTTGATATTTGTTTGGTACTAATTCACTTATTGAAAGTTGATTTTTCAAAGGTTCAACTTTTGTTTCTCCTATTAATGATGACAAACCCCTTCCTAGTCCTTTTTTTATTTTGTCCATTAAGCTGCACTCCCCATTGATGATTCTTGATTAATAAATTCATCAGTAAAGCTGAAATATGATTTACTTCCAGGGCAGGATTTGTCATAAAATAAAACTGGCATTCCATGTGACGGAGCTTCTGATAATCTTACATTTCTTGGTATTACTGTTGAATAAACCTTGTCACTAAAATAATCTCTGGCCTCTTTCTCAACCTGGGAAGAGAGTTTATTCCGCTTGTCATACATTGTTAAAAGTATACCTCTTATCTTAAGATCAGGATTTAAACTAACCTTTATTCTCTCTATAGTTTTCATGAGTTGTGTTAGGCCTTCTAGAGCAAAAAATTCTGTTTGCAAAGGTACCAAAAGTGAACTTGAGGATACCAAGGCCATTACTGTCAATAAACTCAATGAGGGTGGGCAATCTATTAGCACATAGTCATAAAATCCGCTAGAATTGTTTAAATACGCGGTTAATTTGACCTTTAATAAAAAAGCCCTGTTACTATCTTCTGCTGTCTCCACCTCTAATCCAGATAGATCTACATTAGAAGTAACGATATCTAAGTTTTCAAAATGAGTTTTTTTTATTACTTCATTTATTTCTTTTGAACCATTAAGAACACCATAAATTGTGTCACTAGAATCATCCATATTAGATAAACCTAGTCCTGTTGTTGCATTTCCTTGAGGGTCTAGATCGATAACCAAAATTTTTTTATTTTGTTGAGATAATCCAGCTGCAAGGTTTATCACTGTAGTTGTTTTTCCTACTCCACCCTTTTGATTTATGACTGAAATAATTTGCATCTAACTTTCTTTTCCGTTTCTTTTTTTAATGTTTTCTATATTTATTAAAAATGAATTTTCATTTGTTAAACTTTTTCTTTCTGTGTAAGTTAATTCCCAATTTGTCTTAGCATCTTTAAATATTTTTCTTCCACTCTTACCCATAAAAAAAATTATATTTTTATATTTAAAAAAATTTTCGTAAACTAAATCTAAAACTACTGGCATTGGTTTGAAGGCTCTTGACATTATTGTTCCTGTTTCTAAATTTTTTATATCAAAAATATTTTTTTGAATAATTTTTGTGTTTAAATTTAATTTTTTTGAAACTTCTTTTAAAAAATGACTTTTATGGTAGCTTTTTTCATAAAGATACACATCCATATTATTTTTCATATTTTTTAGTATTATCGCTATAATAATCCCTGGCATCCCTCCACCTGAACCTATATCAGTGGTTGTATTGCAATTTAAATCAATAAAATCAATTATTTGTGCTGAATCTATAATATGACGCTCAATTATGGCTTTTTTTGAGGCTGTTTTTTTACTAATTATATTTATTTTTTTATTTTTTTCTAAAATCAGCGATATATAGTTTTCAAAGTCTAAAAATGTTTCACGTGAAACATTTAAGTTATTGAGTCTAGAGTATGATTTTATAATTTCTTGATCCATTAAGCTATATGCTTAATAGACTTTCTTTTAACGTGTGACAACAAAATATATACGGCTGCTGGGGTAATTCCATCGATTCTTAATGCTTGGCCCATAGTTTTTGGCTTTATTTCTTTAAATTTAGCTTTTACCTCA
>MDTG01173550.1_pt1 | contig 12942 bp, 16 predicted proteins | sample 811421 | NCBI WGS metagenome assembly MDTG01 (sample SAMN05326645, study PRJNA326480) | marine metagenome | isolation source: seawater | place: Pacific Ocean: South East | collected 2011
ATACCAATATTGAGACGCAAGTAAGCGGAAGCTGAAGAAACGGAGTCGTTTATCTCAAGAGTCTATCTTCTATTGCCAGAAATAAATGAGTAATTTATTCGACATCAGTCGAACTAGGAGCAATATGAACAAGCTAGTAAAAACTATATTGGGTATATCCCAATCCATGTCTATTAATATTAAGGATAAAAAAATAATCGATTTATTTATTGGTTATCCTATCATTAGATCTTTATTAACCCTTGAATTAATAAGGAGCGCTAATCATGACTAAAGCAGAAGTTTTGGCGCTGATTAAAGAGAAAGATATTAAATTTATCGATTTTCGCTTTACTGATACAAAAGGTAAAGAACATCATGTTTCAGTGCCAGCACATACAATAAATGATAGTGCTTTTCAGGATGGAAAAATGATAGATGGCTCATCTCTAGGCGGTTGGAAGCCAATTAATGAGTCAGACATGATTCTTCTTCCTGATCCATCATCCGCGGTAGTAGATCTTTTTGCTGAAGATGAAACTTTGAACTTAAGATGTGATGTTATTGAACCATCTACAATGAAGGGTTATGACCGTTGTCCAAGGTCGCTCGCTAAAAGAGCAGAGGCTTATTTCAAATCGACAGGAATTGGAGATGATGTCTATTTTGGGCCTGAAAATGAGTTTTTTGTTTTTGATGATGTGCGCTGGGATGATGGTATGAAGGGCGCTTTTTATGCTATCGACTCTTCAGAGGCCGTTTGGAATACTGGAAAAGAGTATGCGGAAGGCAATACAGGCCACAGGCCAGGTGTAAAAGGTGGTTACTATCCAGTACCTCCAGTGGATTCTTTACATGATATTCGTTCCGCCATGTGCTTGGCTTTGGATGAAATGGGGGTGGAAACAGAGGTTCATCATCATGAAGTAGCCACTGCTGGTCAATGTGAAATTGGAGCTAAATACAATACATTGACAAGAAAAGCTGACGAAGTGCAAATTTTTAAATATGTCGTTCATAATGTTGCACACAGTTATGGTAAGACAGCAACTTTCATGCCAAAACCTATTGTTAATGATAATGGCAGTGGTATGCACGTGCACATGTCTATTTTTAAAGATGGTAATAATCTTTTTACTGGAGATGGTTACGGAGGCCTTTCAGAGATGGCACTTCACTATATCGGAGGCGTAATAAAGCATGCTAAAGCTATTAATGCATTTACCAATCCGGCCACTAATAGTTATAAAAGATTGGTTCCTGGTTTTGAGGCACCAACCATATTGGCTTATTCTGCTCGTAATCGTTCAGCTTCCATAAGAATCCCTTATGAGGCAAATGCAAAGGCAAGACGAGTTGAGGTTCGTTTTCCTGATTCAATGGCCAATCCGTATTTGGCATTTTCAGCATTGATGATGGCTGGGCTAGATGGAGTTAAGAATAAAATTCATCCAGGCGAAGCAATGGATAAAGATCTTTATGATCTTCCTCCTGAAGAAGAAAAGGAGTTACAGTTGGTAGCATTTTCTTTGGATGAAGCGCTTGAAGAATTAGATAAAGATAGAGAGTTCCTTAAAGCTGGTGATGTATTTAGTGATGATATGATTGATGCTTACATCGCACTTAAAATGGAAAATGTTACTCGTTTAAGAATGACAACACATCCAGTTGAGTTTGATATGTATTACAGCTTGTAAAATTAACTCAAAGTATAAAAAAGCCGGTTTTTTAAACCGGCTTTTTTTATATCTTCAGGCTACCAACTATCTCATGAATGGATTCAATATTATGCTTAGTCATATAACTGACCAGGTCATCATTGATTGTTTTACATATCATTGGATCATAAAAAAGAGCGGTGCCGATTCCTACTGTAGTTGCGCCAGCTATTAGGAACTCCAGAACATCGTTAGAGGTTGTTATACCACCTTGTCCCAAAATTGGAATACCATGAGGCTTTGAAACTTCATATACCTGTTTAACTTTAAGCAATGCTATTGGCTTGATAGCTGGACCTGACAGCCCACCTTGTATATTAGCAATTATAGGCTCTCGAGTTTCAGTATCGATAGCCATTCCCATAACAGTATTAATAACGCTTAAAGCATCCGCACCAGCATCGATGCACTGTCGAGCATTTTCTTTTATATCCGTTTGATTTGGTGATAATTTTGCAATTATCGGCTTATTTGTTTTTTTTCTGCAAGCATCAATTACTTTCGCAGACATTTCAGGATAGTTACCAAATGAGACGCCACCCTCTTTAATGTTAGGACATGAGATATTTATTTCAATTGCTGAAACCATTGAGTTATCGAATCTTTCAGTTACTGCACCATAATCATCAATAGTTGAGCCACAAACATTAGCGATAAAATGTGTTTCATCAGCTATTAGATCGGGCAAAATATTATTTATTACATGCTCACAACCTGGATTTTGAAGTCCAATTGCGTTTAACATACCCATTGGTGTTTCATAGACTCGATGATTTTTATTGCCTAGTCTTGGTTCAAGTGTTGTGCCTTTTAAGATAATTCCACCAACATCCGTATTCGAAAAACCTTCTATTCTTGTATATTCCTCTCCAAATCCTACACAACCAGATAATAAAATAGTGGGCGACGATAAGGATAAATTACAAAAACTCGTTTGGAGTGATGATGCGGGCTTTGTTTTATTATTATCCATAATTAGTTTTTATTAGTATCTTCATTCTTAATTATAAAGAATAATGTATTTTTCAGCGAATATAATATTATAAGGTCGTAAAATGTTTAATTTAATTTTGTATGAACCTGAAATACCACCTAATACGGGAAATATAATACGTTTATGTGCAAATACTGGTGTCAAATTACATCTTATTGAGCCACTAGGGTTTGATTTAAATGAAAAAAAATTACGCCGAGCTGGACTTGATTATCGTGAGTTCGCTGAAATCAAAACATATGCGTCAATAGAAAAATGCCTAGATCATCTTGATAGTCCACGCTTATTTGCTTTTAGTACAAAAGGCAGATTAAGTCATAATTCGCCAAGCTATAAAATAAATGATGCTTTGTTATTTGGTCCAGAAACAAGAGGGCTTCCAAACTGCATTTTGTCAGACCCAAGAGTTAATCAAATTATAAGAATACCAATGTTAAAGAAAAGCAGAAGCTTGAACTTATCCAATAGTGCTGCAGTGGTAATTTACGAGGCATGGCGGCAATTAAACTACATTGGTCAGTCACCTATTCAGACTGAAGCTCCCTTGACATAAGGGTTTTCGCAGCATTCTCAGGATTAAGATTATTAAATAGTATGTCGTTTATTATTGTACATATTGGCATATCAATTTTCATTTTTGATGATAGGTTATGCATTGCTGCCGTAGCAGTAATGCCCTCGATAACTTGATTTATTTCTAGTTTTGCCTCAGAAATAGTTTTCCCTTTTGCTATTGCCAATCCAAAGCGATGATTTCTAGAGAGATTACTTGTACAAGTTAGAACCAAGTCGCCCATTCCAGCTAGGCCAAGAAAAGTATTATTGTCTGCACCAAGAGCAACACCTAGCCTTTGCATTTCCACCAAACCACGATTAATTAGGGCAATTCGTGCATTATCTCCATAGTTTAATCCATCAGAAATACCAGCGCCAATGGCTAAGATATTTTTGATTGCACCACCAATTTCGACTCCAGTAATGTCATGAGAGGTATAAGCACGAAAAGATAGATCAGAGATATTGGCCGCGAGATACTTACTAAAACCCTTATTTTTTGAAGCTATTGTAACGGCGGTAGGTTTATTTTCAGCTACTTCAATAGCAAACGAAGGCCCAGAAATAATAGCCATTTTTTGATCTTCACCAAATATTTCTTCACATATGTTGTGTGGCAACAACCCTGTACTTACTTCGAATCCTTTTGAGGCCCACCAAATATCGAAGTCTTTATGAAACGCTTTCATTTGTAATAATATCCCTCTGAGGCCATCACTAGGAACTGCAATTAGAACCTCTTTTGCGTTCTGCAATGCTGCATTGAAATCTGAAAATATAATTATATTTTTTGGCAATGAGAATTTTGGTAAGTATTGTTTATTTTCTCGTAATTGCATTAAGTTATTAATGTTTTCAGACTCTCTTCCCCAGAGATTTACAATTCGATTTTTTTTGGCCAACTGCAGCGCTAACGCTGTTCCCCAGGATCCGGCCCCAAGAACAGTAATAGGCTCTAACTCAGAAGCATTACTTTTGACGCTCAGTGGGTTGTCTCCGGAGAAGCATCGTTTGCTTCTTCACCTTGATTCGTTGCTCGTCGTTTTGATTCTTTGTATAGTGCGTCAAAATTTATAGGCTGTAAAAGAAATTCTGGAAAGCCTCCTTTAGTGATAATATTTGAGATTGACTCACGGGCATATGGGAATAGAGTGTTTGGACAAAATATACCAATTATTGTTTCTAGTTCTTCTTTTTCATAGCCGCTAATTTGAAACAAGCCAGCTTGTTTTAATTCTACTAGAAAAATTACATTATCATCATCTTTTGCTTCGACCGTAATAGTTAAGATTACCTCATGAGTGTCATCTTCAAGTGGAACATGTGTGCTGCTCAAATTTAAATCTGTTTTTGGCTTCCATTCTGCTCCTTTGAATACATCCGGTGTATTTGGTGATTCGAACGAAGCATCCTTTATATATAATTTTTGAATTATTATTTGTTTTGAAGGTTCTTTGTCAGACATTATTTAGTTCCTTGAAATTTTTTGAAAGATCAATTATTTTAGCAGTTGATCTAATTTACCATTTTTTTCCAGAAGTGATAGGTCATCATAGCCACCAATAGCTTTATTATCTATGAAGATTTGAGGCACTGTTTTGTTACCACTTAATTTTTCCATTTCTTTCCATTGAGTATCATTTTTACTTACTGGTATTTCCTCATAAGCTATTTTTTTACTGTCTAATAATTTTTTTGCTGCCTTACAAAAACTACAATACCAACCAGTATAGATAATAACATTCGCAGTAATTTTCATGTTATTTTTTTTGTTTAGTGACAAGGGGCATATTAGCTTCTGACCAGCCAGTTAAGCCACCACTAATACCAAATACATTCTCTTTTCCATCAGATCTTAATTTATTGACAGCCTTACTAGAAACTGTACCATCACTGCAAACAATAATTATGGCTTTTTGCTTAGATTTTTTTAGTTTCTCATGGCTTGCATTTAATTGGTCAGTAGTCATATTTTTCGAATTCACTATATGCCCTGCTTTAAATGCATCTGGAGATCTTAAATCTACCACACTCGCTCCAGAGTTCATCAAATTGACAGCTTTAAAAGGATCAATATTGGCTATATTTTGCTGTTTAGTTTTTAGTTCATTAAAAATTAATAATAAAAAACTCAGCAACAAACCAAAACTTAAAAAAAGATGGTTACTTATAAATTCATATATATTCATTTTTTATAATTTTCTTCTTATTTTTGTGAGATTATTGGCTGGTGAAATGCAGTATACAGTTCTTTCGATTGAAAAGTGATCGAATATTATTTATCTATAAAAATTATATCAAAAAGTTTTGTCGATTATGGTTATTAAAGAACGCGTTATTTTAGTTATAACTATTGGTTTTGTTTTGGGCTTGATTTTTGCTTTAAGTGAAAATTATCTGTATTTCGATAAACCAAGCTTGAGCGAGGAAAACCCTATTGTGTTTAATGAAATACTCAATGAAATACAATCAAAATATATCGACAAAGTGGATTATGATGTGCTTATAAAAAGTGCAGTTACTGGAATATTATCCGATTTAGATGAGCACTCTGAGATTTTAAGTGCAGATGATTATAGACAAGTTAAAAATTCAACAAAAGGCATTTATACGGGAATCGGAATTACCATCTATAATAATTCAAATAAAGGCCTTATTAAGGTGGTTAATAATCAATCTAGTGCTTTTGTCTCTGGAGTGAGGCCAGGTGATGAAATACTCATGATCAACGGCCAACCTATAGAAAACTTAACATTTATTGAGTTATCTCAGCTAATAAAAGGGCAAGCTGGTACCAACGTCAAGCTCGTTATAAAAAAAGTTATCACTGAAGAAATTATGAGCTTAAATCTAATGCGTGAAAATATTTTTTCACCAAGTATAGATACAAAGATACTGTCATCTCAATACTGTTACATTAAACTTGATAAATTTAATAACCAGACTCAAGTAGAAATTAATCATGATATGAATAATATTTGTTTGTCTAAGAAAAGTAATATAAACGTAACTAGAGGATTAATTATAGACATAAGAAATAATCCTGGAGGCACGCTAGAAGGTGCTGTTAAAGTGGCGAATCTTTTTTTAGAGAGAGGTGTTATTGTGTCAGCGAAGGGCCGAAAAAATGACTCTTTGTTTGTGCATTCTGCTGATGCTAATGATATTACAAAAGGCCTCCCCATTGTAATCATTGTAAATAAATACTCCGCCTCAGCTGCTGAAATTTTTGCTGGCGCAATGCAAGATAATAATCGCGCAATAATTGTTGTTACCTCAACTTATGGAAAGGGCTTAATACAAACTGTCATTCCATTGACAGATGGAAGCGCAATTAAATTGACTACAGCACAATATTTTAGGCCATCAGGGTCTCCAATAACCAAATCAGGCATTAGACCAGATATAGTTATTAAAAACACTGAGAGCGCCAGTAAAAATGATAGAGATGAGTCTATTTATGAAGACTTACAATTATCTGAGGCCATAAATATAATGAACAATCGCTTGGAGTATAATCATTAATAATATGAAATATTATAATGAAAAAATATTACCGCATTTAATTGAAAGAGCCTGTTCCTCCAAACCTGCAACTAAGCAAAGGGAGAAAATCATACCTTATGCAGATGGTATTGTTTTAGAAATAGGGGCGGGCTCAGGTTTGAATTTTTCCTTTTATGACACCTCAAAAGTACAAAAAATTTGGGCATTAGAGCCCTCTGTTGGTATGCAGGCGATAGCCAAGAAGGCAGCAACTGTTAGTAAAATGTTAGATATTGAATTTCTAACGCTATCTGCTGAAGAGCTTCCTTTTGAAAAAAATACTATTGATACTATAGTCTGTACCTATGTTCTTTGCACTATACCTGATGTGAAGCTCGCTCTTAAGAAAATGTTCGAAGTGCTGAAACCAAATGGTAAACTCTTATTTACTGAGCATGGATTAGCTCCCGATAAGAATATTAAAGCCATACAAAATCTAGTAAATCCAATTTGGAAAAGAGTTTCAGGGGGCTGTAATTTAAATCGTGATATTTCAAAGTTGCTAGGAGAGGCTGGTTTTTATACAGAAGAAGAAAAAATGTATATACCTGGATTTCGTTTTTATTCCTACAATTATTGGGGTAAGGCGTTGAAGTCATCAATATGATTAGACATATATTTAATTTTATTTTAATGCTCTTCGCAGCAAATATTTTTGCTCAAGATTTAGATTTGAAGCAAAGTCTTTCTTGTAAAAATAATTTTGATCCCGTGTGTGGCATAGATGGCAATACCTTTGCGAACTCCTGTTTCGCTGAGGTTGCAGGCGTTGAAATCGCAAATCCTGGAGTCTGTGAGGACCCTTCATTATCATGCTCTTCTGACTATAATCCTGTCTGTGGCATAGACCAAAAGACTTATGATAATGCATGCTTAGCAACTACATCAGGAGTTGAGATTATCTCTTCCTCTGCCTGTGAAGGCGATAATGCTTGTAAGGAAAATTTTGAACCTGTTTGCGGGATGGATGGCCAAACATATAAAAATAGATGTGAGGCTAATTTAAATAATATGTTAGTCCAAAGTTCAGGTGCTTGTGATGTTAACTTCTGTCCTGAAATTATTGCTCCAGTATGTGCCAATAATATTACCTATAATAATATGTGCTTAGCTGAAGCAGCTGGGCATTCGGAATTTTTAGAGGGGGCATGTGATGTCAGGTCTTGCACGGGAATTTATGCACCTGTCTGTGGAACAAACAATCAAACATTTTTAAATGCCTGCATTGCTGAGCGCGCTAGCATTAACATTATTTATGCCGGTTTGTGCGAAAGTCAGGGTAAAAACTGTTCAAGCCAATATGCTCCGGTGTGTGGTATTGATAAGAAAACTTATGATAATCGCTGTTTTCTTGATAATGCTAAAATTCAATTAGCTTACGCCGGTATTTGTTTAGGCGAAGCTTATCAGTCCCAATAGTTATTCAACACTCGTCGTAAGCCTCTGTAATGGCTTGCTTAATATTAATAATATAATCCCTGCACCCGCAGTTGTTATAACGATATCGAGATATTGTGATGGAAAACTAGCAATATTATTAGCATCAAATTCACCGGCAATCCGACCAGCAATTAAATTACCCAGGGCAGAAGCAACAAACCATATGCCCATCATTTGTCCAACAAAGCGCTTTGGCGCAAGCTTGGTGGTAGCAGATAGTCCAACTGGTGATAAAGCGAGCTCACCAAAGGTATGAAATAGATATGTTAATAGCAGCCATGTTGGCATCGCTTTTGAGCCAGTTGTAATTATTGTGGAAGCAATAACCATCATAAAAAATCCGAGCGCAAGAAATAATAAACCAACCGCAAATTTAGTTGGTGTTGAAGGGTTTAGATTTCTCTTCGCGAGCCAAACCCATAGATAGGCAAATACAGGAGCGAAAAGAATAATGAATATAGAATTGATAGATTGAAACCAAGAGGAATAGAATGTAACCCAACCAAACTCCAACTGAGTGTAGCGGGCTGCAAATAAGTTTAAAGAAGACCCAGCTTGTTCAAAGCCCGACCAAAACATAGACGCACCAATAAATAGCGCAATTATAACCCACACACGATTACGCTCAGTTTTATTTAACTTTCCTAATAGCAATATATATACAAAAAAACTAACCGTGGTAAATAGAATAATATAAGTAACTATTTCAGATATTTTAATAAAGCTTATTGTTTTAATATTAAATGTAAAAAACCATATAAAAATAATAATTACAGAAAAAGAACCAACAAGAAGTTTGATTATTTGCTTTTTATTTATGGGATCATCTGGCATTCCAGCATCTCCAAGATATTTCTTGCTTTTATAAAATTGGATCACACCAAACAACATACCAATTCCAGCAGCACCAAAACCATAATGCCAACCATAATTTTCATTTTGAGCCAATGCGCCACAGATTATTGGGCCAAGCATCCCACCAATGTTGATTCCCATATAAAAAATTGAAAAACCTGCGTCTCTCTTGTGATCTCCTTTGGCATAAAGAGCGCCAAGAAGGGCACTAATATTTGGTTTTAACAGCCCTGTTCCAATAATCACCAGAAGCAATCCAGCAAAAAAGGCATGAATTGTTGGTATCACCAAAATAAAATGCCCACACATAATGATGAGTCCACCAGCTAATATTGCAGCTTGAGCGCCTATTACTCGATCAGCAATCCAGCCACCAGGCAATGCAACTAAATAAACAAATGCAGTATAAATTCCATATATTGCAGTTGCATCAGTATCAGTTAGCCCCATACCACCATTTATAACTTGATCAGTCATGAATAGCACCAAAAGAGCACGCATTCCGTAATAGCTCATCCGTTCCCACATTTCAGTAAAAAAGAGCGTTACTAGCCCTCTTGGATGACCAAAAAAAGTATTATTCATTATCAGTTTTTTTGCTAACAAATACCTTAGACATGATGATGCCTAGCTCAAAAAGCAGATATACAGGGACAGCTAGTAAGGTTTGACTGATCACATCAGGTGGCGTTAAAAACATACCAGCAATAAAAGCCATTAAAAAAACATAAGGCCTTGCCTTTGCAAGTTTCTTTGTGTCGGTTAGTCCCGCCCAGACAACCAGAACTGTTGCAACGGGAACCTCAAAGGCAATACCAAAAGCGAAAACGATTGTTGTAATAAAATCTAAAAATTGAGTTATATCGGTTTGCATTTCGACTCCAGCAGGAGCTATTGATACAAAAAAACCAAACATAAGCGGAAAAACAACAAAATAAGCAAAAGCAATACCACAATAGAACAAGAGTATGCTGGTCATTAATAGGGGTATTGCAAATCGCTTTTCTTTCTTATATAAACCTGGTGCCACAAAATTCCATACTTGAAATAATACAATTGGCATTACAATAAATAATGCAGTAAAAAAAGTCAGCTTGAATGGAGTTAATAGCGGGGAGGCCACGGCTGTTGCAATCATTGCATTGCCTGGCAGAACAGTGCGTAAAGGTTCGGAAACTAATGTAAAAATGTCACCAGAGAAAGGCAATAAAGCAATGAAAACAATAACTACCGCAATAGCTATTACTAAAAGCCTGCTTCTCAATTCAACAAGATGAGATAGTAAGGTGCCTTCTGCTAATTCTTCCTCTTTGTTTTGTTCCATGGTGATAAAATATAATTATTCAGTGATTTCTTTTTTGTTGCCACTAATATCGTTATCTGCGATCACTGGCTCTGGGGGTCTAGCGTTCATCTCTGCATTCGCATTAACAAATTGTGGCCTAGTTACGTCATCTATTGGCGCTTCAATAGATTTTTGATCAAGAGGATTGTTTAATTCTATTTCTTCTTCTAATTGCCGACGCATGACCCGGGTCATCCGTTTTGCTTGACCAATCCATTCACCCAGTTGATTAGCAACTTGCGGTAGTCTTTTTGGACCTAAAACGATTAAGCCAATAAGAGAGAGAATAATTAGTTCCCAAAACCCAATGCCAGACATAATTAATCCTTGATTATTTTATGAATGGTTTGTTTCTTCGTCAGCTTGATTTGATTGTGGCGAGGAAAAATCAGTAATCTCTTTAGCTTCATCGCTTTCTGGTTCTTTATCAGCTTCACTTACAGCGGTTCGAAAGCCTTTTACAGCACTTCCTAAATCTGAGCCAAGCGTTCGTAGACGCTTGGTGCCAAATATGGCTAAAACAATAGCCAACACAATCAATAGTTGAAATGGACCGATGTTCGATAACATCTTTATTACTCCTAAATTATATTAATATTAAATTTTCTGAATTAAGTATAGCAATATATTTAGATGAAAGGACATACTGAGCGTTTAATAAAAAAGCAAGGTATAAGCATTGAATAATTACTTATATCAATTAACCTCTAACCAAAAAGTAGCAGGACCATCATTAACTAGTGTAATTTGCATGTTAGCACCGAATACCCCTGATTTTATATTTGTATTTAAATGAGCAAGTTGCTCGATAAATTGATTAAATAAATCCTGACCTTTCTCTGGTTTTGCGGCGTTTGAGAAACTTGGCCTATTCCCAGAATTTGTATTTGCAGCGAGGGTAAATTGAGGGACAAGCAGAACTTCAAAATTTTTATCAATAACGCTCATGTTCATTAAGCCATTTTTGTCAGAAAAAATTCGGTAATTAAGAATACGCTCAGATAATCTGGGGATTTGCTCACTGCTATCTTGCTTAGTAAACCCAATAAAAACCAGAAGACCTTCGTTTATAGCGGCAGTGGCTGAGTCATCTATTGAAACTGAGGCACTTTTTACCCTTTGAAGTAGCGCAATCACTATATTCTCCATTATTTTTTAATATTTAGAAGCTTTATTTTGTTCTTTTCACCTTAATGATACAAATATAAATTAAATATTATCATTTACATGCGTGGTTAAAGTTATTTTTAATATTTATTTACCACATTACATAATAATTTATGTAAGTGGATAATTTTATTCAATAAATGGCTAAATATTATTGAAAGTGGTAAATATTTAATATTTAATAATTAAGTTGCACTTATACTTTTAGTGATTAAACTCATTATCTATATTTAATTTTGGTGATGCTGATGAAAAGAAGAGAATTTGTAACTGGAGCTGCATTGATGGCAGGTTTGAGTGCTTGCGCACAAGAGGAGCTGGAAAAGATTAATAATAGCTCTGCTACTTTTGAAAAGTTTGAATGGAATATGACAACATCCTGGCCACCTCATCTTCCAGGCCTGGGAGTAGGGGCTGATAATCTTGCAAAAAATATAGAAATAGCCAGCAATGGCAGATTAAAAATCAAAGTCTATGCTGGTGGTGAATTAGTGCCTTCACTTGAGGTGTTTGATGCTGTAAGCCAAGGTACAGTTCAAATGGGACATGATTCATCTTACTACCACCGTGGAAAAATTCCATCTGCTCCATATTTTACGACCGTTCCATTCGGATTAAATGTTAATGAAATGAATGCATGGTTATATTTTGGTGGTGGTTTGGAGCTTTGGCAGAAAGCATATATGCCTTTTAATGTTCTTCCTTTGCCTGTAGGTAATACAGGCGTTCAAATGTTAGGCTGGTTCAATAAAGAAATTAATCATATTAATGATATAAACGGCCTGAAAATAAGAATGCCTGGTCTTGGTGGTGAGATTATGCAGAGGGCTGGTGCTGTTCAAGTTACTATGGCTGGATCTGAGATATTTACATCACTGCAAACGGGCGCGATAGATGCCGCTGAATGGGTAGGTCCATATAATGATGTTTCGCTAGGATTACACAAAGCTGCTAAATACTACTATTATCCTGGATTTCACGAGCCTGGACCTAATATTGAATGTATTATTAATAGGGATGCATGGGAAACACTGCCGCCAGATTTACAGGCAATTGTTAAAATTGCATGTCAAAGCTCAAATATACAAATGACCTCAGAATATATGTGGGGCAACGCTGTTGCATTACAGCAGCTAAAAGCTGATCAAAATATAAAATTAAATCAAATACCACAGGATGTGTTTAACCAACTTAAGATGCATGCGAAGGTTGCCATTGAAGACTTATCTTATGATGATGCTTTGTCTAAAGAGGTTCAGGGCTCTGTCTCTAACTTCATTAATTTGTCATCCTCAAACCAAGAAATAACTGAACTTGCTTATTTAAAGATGAGAATAAATTCA
>MDTG01217205.1_pt1 | contig 12942 bp, 11 predicted proteins | sample 811421 | NCBI WGS metagenome assembly MDTG01 (sample SAMN05326645, study PRJNA326480) | marine metagenome | isolation source: seawater | place: Pacific Ocean: South East | collected 2011
CCGCCAGCGTACGTTCTGAGCCATGATCAAACTCTCAAGTTTAATAACGGCGCACACTAGCTTTAATAACTTTAAGGTATACATAAAGTTATTTTTCGTTAAAGCGTGTACGACAATTTCTTTATTAACCTAGCCGTCCACACTTCTCTTCTTAATATTTACAATTTAAAAAAGCTAAGATTTCACTTAAAAATCTACACACCTCAGGCACTATTAATTAATAATATTGTAGAGGTGAGGGCTCGTTTTATTACAAAATTACCATAAGTCAAGGCGTATATTGGCCAATTTAGCTAACAAATTAGCCATTTTTTTCACCCATCAGATTGCAAACCTTTAATATTTTTTGTAGAAAACAACTATGACGATAATTCGAATATTTAATGAATTTAATAAAAAAATTGCATTTTTTTTTCCTCATTTTAAGTCCAATCGAATAAAAAGTTTTTCAATTAATCCATTAATTTTTGTTTCCTTAATTGTCTTATTTTCAATTATATTTTTCTTAATTAACAATTATTCTGAGAAAAGCAATTTGCAAAATCGTGAAAATCTAGAAAATTTTTCAAAATCAAATGATTTTAACAATTTAACGAATTACTTTTTCTCAAAAATCAATAGCCCTTATACAGAACAAAAATATTTAATTAAGAATAATGACACCATTGAAAAAATACTCAAAAATTTCAAAGTTAATCAAAATGATATTAAAGATATATCACTTAAACTAAAACAAAAAAAATTGTCAAATATATATTCGGGTCGAGAGTTATCATTGGTATTAAAAAAATTAGAAAATGGATCAAACTCCTTAGTAAATCTCTTAGTTCCAATTAATAATACAAATAGCATCGAAATCCGAAAATCTCAAAATAAATTTTCTATAAAGGAAAAAATATTAAGATTATATAAAAAAGAAGTTGTTATAAAAAATAATATTGAAAGTAGCTTATATAAATCTGCAATTGATGTTGATATAGAGCCTAATATTATTATCGAGTTTGCAAGGATTTTTGGTTTCGAAGTTGATTTTCAAAGAGATATAAGAAAAGGAGACTGGTTTGAAATTTTTTATGAAAAATTTGAGGATGACAATGGAAAAATCAGAGATACAGGAAAAATAATTTATGCATCTATGAAAGTAAATGGTGAAGAAATAAATCTTTATAACTTTAAATATAAAAATGAAGAGGAATATTATGACATTAAAGGAAAAAGTATTACCAAATCTCTAATGAAGACTCCAATTAATGGTGCAAGACTTTCATCATCTTTTGGAATGCGAAAACATCCTATACTTGGTTATAATAAAATGCATAGAGGAACTGACTTCGCAGCTCCAAGCGGCACTCCTATAATGGCATCTGGATCAGGCACTATAACAAGGGCAAGGTGGTGTGGCGGTGGTGGAAATTGTGTTAAAATAAAACATAACTCAACATACGAAACAATTTATGCTCATATGAAAGCTTTCGCTAAAGGTGTGAAAGAGGGAAAAAAAGTTAAGCAAGGTCAAATAATTGGTTACGTAGGTTCAACAGGGTTATCAACCGGTCCGCACCTACATTATGAAGTGATCGTAAATGGAAAAAAAGTAAATTCTCAAAAATTAAAATTACCCTCTGGTAAAATTTTAAAGGGAGATGAAAGAAAAGAATTTGAAATTGAGAGAATAAAAATTGATTTGCGATTATCCGAACTTAGATAGTAGTTGAATCTGGTTTTGTGTTAGAAGAGTTTTCAGTTTCGCTTTTATTTTTTTCAGACAAGTTTTCTTTTCTATCAGCTAAATCATTTAATCTTCTTAAATAATGATCGGCATGCTGAAGGTAGTTTTGGGCTAGTACAGGATCTCCATTACTTTGCGCATCTTTTGCCAACTGTTGAAATTTTTGCATTGTCTTCTCTACATTATGAATATTATTCATCGAACCATTTCTAGAAAAACCAATATTTCCGTTAAAATTGTTTGTGTTGTTAGAGGTTATTGAACCGTTACGTCTACGGAAATTATTTTTTTGAGATCTTGGTCTAAAACTTCTTCTTCTATTATTGTTCATTATTAAATCACCTAACGAGCCTTGAAATTAAACTTCTCACGTTTTCTTTATAATCTTTAATTTTATGTTCTATTTTAAAACTATTGCTTTTTAATATTTTTGAAACTTCTTTAAATTGTCCGCTTCCTATTTCTAAAGCTAGTACGCCATTTATCTTTAAGATTTCTTGTGATTTGTAGATAACTTTTTTAATAACGTCAAGCCCATCCTTTCCTCCGTTCAAAGCAATTTTTGGCTCAAATAGTCTTATGTCTTCCTCTAATTTATTAATTTCGTTGCTTCTTATATATGGAGGATTTGAAACAATTAAATCAAATTTTTGATGATGTAAATTAGAAAAGCACCTTTTATAAAATTTAATATTATTCTCAAAATTGTGTTTAGTAGAATTTTTTTTAGCAATAAATAGTGCTTTTTTTGCAATATCAATTCCGATTCCTCTAGATTTTTTTAATTCACTTATTAAACTTATCAATATGCAACCAGAACCAGTTCCAATATCTAAAATATTAATTGGCTTACCTCTATAAATGTTTACAATTTTTTCAACTACCAGTTCAGTTTCTGGCCTTGGAATTAGGGTATTTTTGTTTACCTCAAAACTTTTACTCCAAAACTCTTTTTCTTTTAAGATATAAGCTATAGGCTCTTTGAGCGAACGTCGTTTTACAAGATTATTAAATTTTTTTATTTCACTGGACTTAATAAATTGGTTAAGATTAGTAATAATTTTTTCTCTTTTTTTTCCAAGAGCTTTTGAGAGTAATATTTCAGAGTCTAAGTGATGGGACTTTATATTTTTATTTTTTAGAGTTTCAGATCCAATATTAATTAATTGTAGACAATTCATTATTTTAAGTTTTCTAGTTTCAAGTTTTGGTCTTTGAGTCTCAACTCGTCATTCATCTCGCTGTGTATTTCTCCACTTAAAAATTCGTCAAGTTTATGTAAAGTCAGATTTATCCGATGATCAGTTACTCTACCCTGAGGAAAGTTATAAGTTCTTATTCTTTCAGATCGATCTCCTGATCCTATTTGATTTCTCCTATTGCTTGACCTTTCTTGATCTTTCTTTCTTTTTTCAGCTTCGTAAACTCTTGATCTTAATATTTTTAAAGCTTTTGCCTTATTCTTATGCTGAGACTTTTCATCTTGTTGGCTTACTACGACTCCACTTGGAATATGAGTAATTCTAACAGCGCTATCAGTAGTATTAACTGATTGCCCGCCAGGGCCGCCAGCTCTAAAAACATCTATTCTTAAATCTGTGTCTTTTATTTGAATATCTATTTCTTCTGCTTCAGGTAAAACTGCAACAGTAGCTGCTGATGTATGTACTCTACCTTGCGTTTCTGTTTCTGGTATTCTTTGAACACGGTGAACTCCTGATTCATATTTCAAATATGAATAAATGTTACTTCCATTTACAGAAAAAATAACCTCTTTAAAGCCCCCTGCCTCACTTTTTGAGATATTAATTAGCTCTAATTGCCATTTTTTTTTAGAACATACTTTTTCATACATTTTAAATAAGTCAGCACAAAAAAGAGAAGCTTCCAAACCACCTGTACCCGCCCTTATTTCGACTATTGCATTTTTGTCATCATCCTCATCTTTGGGTAACAAAAATATTTTAAGTTTGTTTTCGTAAACTTTTTTTTTTGTTTCCATTTCATTAAGATCTTTTTTAGCTAATTCAATTATTTCTAAATCATTATTTTTATCATCTAAAATTTGTTGCAAATCTTTTTTCAAACTATCAAAATTTACATATTCTCTTGCAATACTGATGATGTTACCCAAATTTGCGTATTCTTTGGATTTTTTTGCAAATAATTTTGGCTCTATGCTTCCAGTTGAAAGTTCTTTTTCAAGATCGTCATGTTGAACAATTATCTCTTTAACTTTTTCAAATGGAATCATTAATTAATTTATTTCATTAACTTTTTCTTCCACTAGCTTTACAACCTTTTCAATTATTTCTGAACCCGCGACTTTTGTATGTGGAATTCCAGATAAGTAAAGTAAATTATTATCTTGACCACCCCCGGTCAAACCTATCTCTGTTTGGGCTGCCTCACCTGGACCATTGACAACACATCCTATAATAGACAAATTTATAGGTTTTGTTATGTGTGAAAGTTTTTCCTCTAATTTTCTTACTGTCTCAATAACTGGGAACGCTTGACGCGCACAAGATGGACAGGAAATAATATTCACTCCTCTGGAACGTATCCCCAGTGACTTTAATATTTCATAACCAGCCTTTATTTCGTCTACTGGATCTGAGGACAAAGATACTCTAATAGTATCTCCTATTCCCTCCATTAAAAGTTGACCAATCCCTATTGAAGATTTAATGCTTCCGGTTAATAAACCTCCTGCCTCAGTAACGCCTAAATGCAAAGGATAATTACAAATTTTAGAAAGTTTTCTGTATGCTTTTACTGTTAAAAAGATATCGGAAGATTTTACACTTATTTTGAAATTAAAAAAATTATTATCTTCAAGAAATTTAATATTATACACTGCACTTTCTACTAAAGCGTCAGGGCACGGCTCCTTATATTTTTCAAGTAAGGATTTGTCCAATGAACCTGCATTGACTCCAATTCTAATTGAACAATTATTATTTTTTGCAGCTTTAACTACTTCTAAAATTCGATCTTTTGATCCAATATTTCCAGGATTGATTCTAAGACAACTTGCTCCCATTTCTGCTGCCTCAATAGCTCTTTTATAATGAAAATGAATGTCAGCAACTATTGGCACGTTAACTTCCCGCACAATTTTTTTGAGAGATTTGGTCGAGCCTTCATCAGGACAAGAGACTCTTACTATATCAGCGCCTGCTTTTTCTAAAGAATTTATCTGATCTATAGTTCCTTTAATATCAGTAGTTAAAGTATTCGTCATCGATTGAACGCTTACTAAAGAATTTCCACCAACGGTAACTTTACCGACTTTTATTGGTCTAGTTTTTCTTCTATTGATTATTCTGTGTGGTCTAATTTCCATTTTAATCCAGCTCAAAAATTGTGTGAAGTTTTTTCACAGCTTTCAAAGTATTAACTTCGTCTATTATAACAGAAAGTTTGATTTCAGATGTAGAAATAGCCAAAATATTTATTTTTTCCTCTGCTAAACCTCTAAACATTCTGTATGTAACTCCAGGTGTTGACACCATGCCTGCTCCTACTATAGAAACTTTGGAAACTTTATCATTATGTAACAAATTTTGATAATTAATTTCTTTATTAGTATCTAATATTTTAATAGTTTTTTCTAAATCATCTCTTTTAATTGTAAATGAAATATCAGTTTTTTTTGCATTAGAAGAGATATTTTGAATTACCATATCTACATTAATTTGTGCCTTGTTTAATGGTTCAAAAATATTAGCTGCTACTCCAGGTTTATCTTGAACTCCAACTAAGGTAATTTTAGCATCATCTTTTGAATAAGCTACGCCAGTAACAGTTTTTGAATAATCAATATTTTGTTGATCAAATATTTTTGTACCTACCCTGTTTGTAAAAGTCGACTTAACTTCAAGTGGAATATTATATATCATAGCTGTCTGTACCGCAGAAGATTGCATTACTTTTGCACCTAAAGATGAAAGTTCTAACATTTCATCGTAAGAAATTTTTGCAATTTTTTTTGCAACTGGAATTTTATTAGGATCAGAGGAATATATTCCGTCAACATCTGTATAAATTTCACATGTATCTGTGTTAAATATTTTAGCTAATGCAACAGCAGATGCATCTGAACCCCCTCTACCAATAGTAGTGATGTCACCATTTCTAGATATGCCTTGAAATCCTGGAATGATTGCAACTCCCTCTTTTAAAAATTTATTAATTTGGCTTGTGCTCACGTTTATAATTCTCGCATTGTTATGATCGCCATCAGTCAGAATTGGCGCTTGCCAATTCATCCACGATTTTGCTTTTATGTTTATTTCAATTAAGGCACCAGCTAGCAATGCGCATGCCACTTGCTCTCCAGAGGACAAAAGAACATCTAATTCCCTACGATCAAAATTTTCAGAAATTTCTTTTGATAATGAAATTAATTCGTTAGTTTTCCCAGACATTGCAGAGACCACCACAATTATTTCACTACCTGATTCACGTTCTTTTTTAATAATCTTAGCCACATGCTGTATTCTTTCAATAGATCCAACAGATGTTCCTCCAAACTTAAGTATTTTTTTTAACATTTTAGATTTTAATATAATTTTTAAAGAAATTAATGTATTTTAATTTATAAAATAATCTAATGAGTACTATAAATAAAGAAGAAATTCAAAAGTTTTCAAACCTAGCTGAAGAATGGTGGGATGTTAATGGAAAATTTAAACCATTGCACATGTTTAACCCTATAAGAATTCAATACATTAAAGATAAAATTCAAGAGCATTTTAATTTGGATAAAAGTGAAGAGGGTTTTTTAAAAAATCTCAACATATTGGACATAGGGTGTGGAGGAGGCTTAATTAGTGAACCTTTGGCAAGATTAGGTGGAAATATTACTGGAATAGATGCGTCTAAAAAAAACATTCAAGTCGCAGAGTCCCACGCTAAACAAAATGGTCTTAAAATTAAATATCTAAATAAATCTCCTGAGCAATTAGATGAAAAAGAAAAATTCGATATTATATTAAATTTAGAAATTGTAGAGCATGTGGAAGACGTAAATCTTTATATAAAATCATGTCAAAGACTTTTAAAAAAAAATGGAATAATGTTTACTGCTACAATTAATAGAACTTTAACTTCTTATGTCAAAGCTATTATTGGTGCTGAATATATTTTAAGATGGCTGCCTATAGGAACTCATGACTGGAATAAATTTTTGAGACCAGAGGAGTTGGAAGAAATTTTAAATAAGGAAAAATTTAATACAAAAAATATTAAAGGGCTATCTTTTAACCCGTTTCTGTCAAAGTGGAAACAGTCAGAAAATCTTGACGTAAATTACATTATTTGTAGTGTAAAAAACTAATTGTCTTTATCAATCCAGGGTATACTTAAAAGTTCAATGCCTTCCTCGGCTAATTCTTTTCTTTGTTCTGAAGTGGTTGTCCCATAAATTGTTTTTTTATTTTTTTTATCATAGTAAATTTCTCTAACTTTTTTACAAAAATTATGTCCAACAAACTCAAAATTATTTTCAACATACTCTCTAATTTTTAATAATTCTTTTCTCTCATTTTTAAGACTGGTATCAATTTTATTAATTAATTCATTTTTTTGTTTTAATCCTGAAATCATTGGGGACATTATTGATTTTTTAATATTTCTTGAAGAGCAATAAATACATTCTAAAAGCTTCATTTTACTCAATTTTTCAAATTCATTTGAGTCAGAAAACCAACTTTCGAATTCATGGTTTTTTTCACATTTAAGATTATATTTAATCATTTCTAGTTTCTATAGTCTGCATTAATGTCTATGTAATCGTGGGTAAAATCACAAGTATAACATTTAAAGGCGTCATTACCTAATTTTAGATTTATTTCAATTTCTATAGAGTCCCATTGCATATATTCTTTTAATTTATCCTCACTATAATTTTCAGCAATTTTACCGTTTTCAGCTACTAAAAAGTTCCCAATTTTCACTTTTAATTTTTTTTGATCTATCAGTTCTCCAGATTTACCTATTCCCATAATTATTCTTCCCCAATTAGGGTCTTCGCCTGCTACAGCAGTCTTAACTAAAGGAGAATTGGCAATAGAAAAAGCAATATTTTTTGCGCTACCTAAAGATTTTGCATTGATTACATTAATTGTAACAAATTTTTTTGCTCCTTCTCCATCAACAACAACTTGTTTTGCAAGATTTAAACACAATTTTTTCAACGCTAGTTCAAACTTTTGTATTACTTTATCATTCATTGATAAATTTTGACCAATTTTTAAAGATCTAGTTGAGAAAATTGAAACCATATCATTCGTGGATTGGTCACTATCAACAGTAATAGCATTAAAAGAATTTGCAGCAGCTCTTTTTAGAAGAGTTTTAAGTAAATTTGAGTTTATATCTGCATTAGTAAAAATAAAAGAAAGCATCGTAGCTAAGTTGGGGGCTATCATCCCTGATCCTTTTGCTATACCGCAAATTCTAATTAACTCATCACCTATAATAATTTCTTCATATGCGACTTTTGGTTTTGTATCTGTTGTCATAATTGATGATGCTAATTTAAGCCAGAACATTTTGTTTTGATCTGCTCTTAATCTCTCAACTAAACTAGGTAGTCTATCTTTAATTTTATCTACCGGGAACTCATCTCCAATTACTCCTGTAGATGCAAAAATCAAATCTTTGATTTTTACAGTCTCATTAGTGCCTTTTTGAGATTTTGACTCCTTTAGAGTTAAAAGTCTTGAGAGGTTTTTAGCTAAAATATCAATGCTATCTTTTCCTTGCTTTCCGGTAAACGTATTTGCATTTTTTGTATTCACCAATAGACCTTTAATAAATTTTTTATGAGAGCTACTATTCCAAGTTATGTACTCAGATTTAATACTGTTATTGGTAGTCAAAGTAGCATAATTCGCACCTTTAGAAAAATAAAACAAAGCAAGATCATCTCTTCCATCTCCATACAAATCTGCAGAAATAGATGCCATCTCTAAGCCGTCAATTTGCTTAAGATTTTGAAATTCTCCCATTTTAGATAACTTAGATTTATCACTAAGGAAATTTTTTATGTTTATTGTCATAATTACTATTTAATTTAAATTATAAATACATATATAGAGGTATAATGAATTTATTTACAAGGACTTTTAGTAAGATATTTAAAAGCTCTAATCAACAAGAATTAGATAAGATTAAAAATCTCATTTTAGCGATTAATAACAAGGAGAGTGAAATAAAACTATTAAATGAAAGTGACTTTAAAGAGAAGACTGCCATTTTTAAAAAAAAGGCTCAAAATGGATCTTTTAATTTAGACGATATAATCCCTGAAAGTTTCGCATTAGTTAGAGAAGCCGCAAAGAGAACCTTAAACGAAAGACATTATGACGTCCAACTAGCTGGCGGTATAATGTTACATAAAGGTAAAATTGCTGAAATGAAAACTGGAGAGGGAAAAACTCTTGTATCAACATTGTCAGCATATTTAAACGCACTTCAAGGAAAAGGAGTTCACATCGTTACAGTAAATGATTATTTGGCTCTAAGAGATTCTAAATGGATGGGAAAAGTTTATAGTTATTTGGGTTTATCAACGGGTTGTATTGTAAATAATTTAGAGGATAGCGAAAGACAAAAAAACTATGCATGTGATGTTACTTATGCAACAAATAATGAGCTTGGTTTTGACTATTTAAGAGATAACATGAAATATGATCTCAATGAAATGGTTCAAAGAGATTATAATTACTGTATTGTGGATGAAGTTGACAGTATTCTCATTGATGAGTCTCGTACACCCCTTATAATATCTGGAAAAATTGAGGACAAAACAACACTATACACTACCTCAAATGAATTTATTAAAAAATTACAAAAAAAAGATTATGAATTAGATGAAAAAAATAAAAATGTAATCCTTACAGATATAGGTGTTGATAAAATAGAGAAGTTAGCACAACAAAAAAATATCTTAAAAAATAATAATTTTTACGATCCAGCAAATCTAGACTTAGTTCATCATACAAATCAAGCTTTAAAAGCTAACCTTATTTTTAGAAAAGATACAGATTACATTGTGCGAGATGGAAAAGTGCAAATAATTGATGAGTTTACAGGAAGAGTTTTAGGTGGAAGAAGATTTTCGGATGGTCTCCACCAGGCCATAGAAGCTAAGGAGAACGTTGAAATTCAAGAAGAAAATCAAACTTTAGCATCAATAACTTATCAAAATTATTTCAGGCTTTATAGAAAGTTAGCCGGAATGACCGGCACAGCACTTACCGAGTCAGAAGAATTTTATGATATCTATAAATTAAATGTTGTTTCTATACCTACAAATAAAGAAATGTTAAGAAAAGATTATAATGATCAAATTTTTAGAACAGAAAAAGAAAAATATAATGCAATAATTAATAAAATTCTTGATTGTAACAACAAAGGTCAACCTGTTTTGGTGGGTACAACTAGTATTGAAAAATCTGAAAAAATTTCTAAGTTTTTAATTGAAAAAAATATAAAACATAATGTACTAAACGCTAAACAACATGAAAAAGAGGCAAAAATTATAGCTGAAGCTGGTAAAACTGGAACAGTTACAATAGCTACTAATATGGCAGGCAGAGGTACGGATATTAAGTTAGGAGGGAATAAAGATTTTATCGAAGCTGGAGTTGAGAAAAATATTGATGAATACAAAAAAAATGAGTTAAAAGTTAAAAATTTGGGTGGTCTTTTCATAATTGGTACTGAGAGACATGAAAGTAGGAGAATTGATAATCAGCTAAGAGGAAGATCTGGAAGACAAGGGGATCCTGGATCCACAATATTTTTTATCAGCTTACAAGATGAACTAATGAGAATTTTTGGTGGCGACTCTATTGATGGGATGTTAAAAAAACTTGGATTAAAAGAAAACGAGTCTATTGACCATCCTTGGATAAATAAAGCTATGGAGAGAGCTCAAAAAAAGGTAGAGACAAGAAACTTTGATATCAGAAAAACTCTTATTAAATTTGATGATGTGATGAATGACCAAAGACAGGTCATATTTTCTCAAAGATATAAAGTGCTCAAAGAAGACGGTATAAGTGAAATGTTGAAAGACTTTTTTGAAGAAATATTAGGCGAAATTAAAATTGCAAATGATAATTATCGAAAGTCTAATGATGAAAAATACTTAACACAGATAAGAAATGTCACTGGAAACTCACTTAATGAAACTCAACTAATAGAATTAGCATCAAAAGAAAAAGCGCAGTTTGAAGAGGAAATGAGAGAATTATTTCAAAAGAAACAAATGTCCAGAGTTAATATTCTAGGAGAAAATCAAAATAAGGTTCTTGAAAAAAAAATTTTTCTTCAAATTATTGACTTTTCTTGGAGATCTCATTTGCAATATTTAGAACAACTAAGGCAGGTTATCGGGTTAAGACAATACGGCCAAAAAGACCCTTTATCTGAATTTAAAAAAGAAGCTTTTATTCTATTTGAAGGACTACTAACAAAAATTAAATATGACGTAGTCAAGCTCTTATTAAACTTAAATATTGTGGTTACAAAGGAGGAGAGTAATGAACGTGAAAAAGCCCAAAATACAAAAAATGATAACTTTAAAAAAGTTGGAAGAAACGAAAAATGTCCTTGTGGATCAGGAAAAAAATTTAAATATTGTCACGGAAATGTTTAATTATATTTTTTTAAATGCCTCTAAGGCTTTTGATCTTGCCTTCTCATGATTAACAATTGGGCGAGGATAATCTTTATCTAATTTTAAAATATTATCGTCATTAATTTCCCAAGGTTTGTGAACAAATTTTTTTGGAACATTTTTTAATTCTGGAACCCACTTTTTAACATAGTCTCCTTCTTTATCAAATTTTTCTCCTTGTAAAATTGGATTAAAAATTCTAAAGTATGGTGCTGCATCCGCACCGCATCCTGCTACCCACTGCCATCCTGAAATATTGTTAGCTTCATTATAGTCTAACAAACAATTTCTAAAATGTTTCTCTCCCTCTTTCCAATTAATTAACAAGTGTTTAACAAGAAATGAACCTGTTATCATTCTCACTCTATTATGCATCCAACCTGTTGAATATAGCTCTCTCATCCCTGCATCAACTATCGGATAACCTGTTAAGCCTTTTTTCCAAGCTGATAAAAATTTTACATTTTTTTCCCAAGGAAATTTATTGAATTTTTTTGAATAATTTTCTTTTACCATGTAAGGGAACGAATTTATTAATGAATGATTAAACTCCCTCCACCCAATTTCTGCCAGAAATTTGCCCACCCCTTTTCTCTTAATCTTAATACACTCCTCCCAAATAGTTTCAACATGTATCTGTCCATGTTTAATAAATGGAGAAAGCTTAGATGTGCCTAATAAATTTGGAAAATTTCTCGCTTCTGAGTAATTCTCGATTCTATTATCTATAAATTTTTTTAATTCATTTAAGGCTTTATCTTCGCTTGGTTGCCAGTAATTTTCAAATTTATTGTACCATTTTTTTTTTGGAAAAATGTCATTTTCCTTTAATGTATTTTTAAAATATGAAACCTTCTTGACACATTTTGAAATTATTTTATTGTTACTTGGAATTTTTTCTAAGTAATATTTTTCAGCATTTCTCCAAAAAGGTGTAAATACTTTAAAGGGTGTTCCATCACTTTTGTTAATTTCATTAAATTCATTTAAAATATTTCCTTTAAATATATAAAATTCAATTCCTTTTGAAGAAAAATTTTTTGATAAATATTGATCAAACTTTAAATAATTTGGCTCATATATTTTGTTCCAGTATAAGGAAAAATTTTTTTTAAGAATAAGTTTATCAAAAAATAATTTATAGGAGTCTGTTTTTATGACTTCTAAGTTAATGTTGTAATTAGTTAATTTATTTTTAAATTCTTTTAAAGATTTATTAATCCACCATTTTTGGGCTTCCTGATTATCGTAATTTTTTGATTTATATAAATAAAAAGCCACGACTCGATCGTGTTTTTTTGTAGCATTTATCAAAGCTAAATTTTTTTTTAATCTAAAATCATCCCTCAGCCATACAAGTCCAATATTTTTACCCATTAGTATGATTACCAAATTAAATTTCAAATATCGATGTGCTTTAATTACTCGGTGGTGGCCTTGGTAAGAATCGCACTTACGACACATACCTTTTCAGGGTACTGCTCTACTACTGAGCTACAAGGCCTAAAATCTAAAA
>MDTG01276801.1_pt1 | contig 12942 bp, 9 predicted proteins | sample 811421 | NCBI WGS metagenome assembly MDTG01 (sample SAMN05326645, study PRJNA326480) | marine metagenome | isolation source: seawater | place: Pacific Ocean: South East | collected 2011
GCCTCGGGAGCGTTCTGCTCTGTCGACCCTATCCAGCGGCAAGAGAGCTTCCTCCTCGACTGCGTCCAGGCAGCCATGACAGAGGCGCGCCCGATTATCATCTACCTGGACTGGCTGGCCTACGGGGTGGACAGCAGCGTCCCTCGGCGCCAGGAGCAACAGGCGCATGCCTCTACGTTAGTACTCTACCCCGCCGACGCGGGGCGCTGGGGTGCGTTCCACTTCAATCCACACGGAGATTTCGCACGGCGAGATCACATATACGAGCAGTACCGAACCCGGAGCCGCCTCCGCCCCATGCTTCTCTCCCAGCCACTCGACGCGTGGGTCATATCGCAGCTGGTACTGTGCCTTAGTGAGCAGACGGGGGTTGCAGTCGAGTACGCTGGGAACTCGGCCCACAACTACATGGGCCCCAACTTGCAAGCCGGTGACACGATCGGCCTCTGTTACGTGTTCCCCTTTCTCCTTCACTACTCAATAGTATCTTGTCCAGCCGCGCTGGAGAACATAACTAGGGGCAAGGGCAGCTCGACAGTGACGAAGCTAGCGTGCGAGTGGCTGGGGATCCCGTTCGCGCCAGAGCTGGTAAACATCAGAAAGACCATACAAGAGAACGCGCCTCTAATTGGCCGCTTCTTGCCCCTGATGCTCGCCCGAGCGGTCGCTGGACTCAAGCGAAGCCGCTCGCCGAGCAAGTCGATCGGACAGCTGGGACAACCACTCAGCTGTCCAGGCGAAGGGGGTAGCGGCTAGAGCTGACAAACTGCCAAACCAGGTCGCCACCTTGGCTATGGCACGCGCGCAGACGAGAAGGGGAGCAGCGTACATGAACACCATGCGGGCGGCGCCTCTAAACCTAAAGCGACGATCTTTTGTCATGCATGGGCAAACAGCGCAAGCGTGTTCGTCCCAACCGCGGAATGGATGCACCGGAACTCAACCAGAGCCGCGTACGCGACGAACGAGAGGCCGAGAGTCGTAAGATCATGGAGATGCTGACGTCGCTCGACCTCACCATGACGTATGCGGGGGTGCGTCGGCTGCTACCAATCCTAGCTAGGTACGTAGACAAGGGAGAGCGGACAGAAGTGTCTATTCCGATACCCGAGATCGGGCGCCGGATCGTGGGTGTGTTAGCCACAAGCCGACGAGAAGAGGTGTGGTTGCGCCTTGAAAAGATCTAAAACACGATGTTCGCGCTGATCCATTTCTTGATCTGGCGGGTGGTGGGTGCCAAGAGGGCGTTGATGGCATCTAGATACGCTCCATGGTCCGCGGGGTTGTCCCTGGCGAGAGTCAAGATGTGATACAGAGCGTCATAGTGATGGCTTGTATACAGGTCTCGCACATTGATGAAGACGCTGTCGATGCCGGCGTCTCCTGCCTCTGCGCCGTGCCCCCCGGCGATTTGGCCCTCAAGTAGCTCAGGGGAGTCCAGCATCGTGCGGTACATCTTCAAAGTGTGGAGGAGGGCAGCCTCGTCCGCCAGCGCGTAAGTCTGGGTGATGTTGTCCAGCCCTCGCTTGCTGAGATCAGTAAGTAGCGAGAACAGAGTCGCCCCCACACCTTTCCCATCTCGCAGGAAACCATAGAACTTGTGGTACCGGGCGATCATGCGGAACAAGTAGAACAGGTCGTCTCTCTGGTCTCGGCCATAGGTTCGTTGAATGGTCTGGCCCCAACCAGGCGGCTGGACGTAGAGGATGTTGTTCGCTATAGAAAGCTTGGTACCTACCGGACAAAACGCCAACATCGCCAGCTGCGTAATGGCCTGCAGGGGTTCGAGAATGATTTCGAATCTCTCTTTACGGCTCCCCGCGCCCATCGCGCGCGTAGCCACACGGGCCACAGTATCCATGTTCTGGGGTGGGCACAAGTTTTAGGTCGTTTCCCTCTTAGTGTACCTGGGGGCGCGATGACCGAGAAAAACGTTGGACGATGATCCAGTGCGGTGATAGGGCAAGCGGTGGCGTTGACACCAACCAATGCACTTCTGAACATTCGACTTTCGAAGGGACTCAAGGCGCTCGGACCTGGCGGTGTCCATGAGGGAGAGTGTCGCAGCGATGCTCTCAATCTGCTGCTGGCCCAACATAGCGTTTAGCTCCTCCACTTTCGTTATGAAATAGTACGGCAGAGGCGAACTAAACAAGCGGAGTACATGATCCGAGCTCTCCAGGGACAGGATACACCGGGTGATGCTGTTTTGAACATGCGAGTGAGGCCTGCCATAGAAGCCCTTGCAGACAAGGTATTTCTCCGAGTTGGCCTGGCGACTGGTGGATGGTTTTATCGCCTGAACATTCTCGTAAAGGGAACACAGAAGGTACAGGAAGTCCACGGATGCCTGCGTGAACGTGTCAAACACCTTCAGCACGAATGTCCCCCCCTTTTTCTGGACTGCTAGCGCGAAACGTAGTTGGGCGATGATCAGGCGCATGCTCGTACTCTCCTGGCGGTCGAAGTCCATTGAAAAGTCGAAACCTCCGTCGCCAGTGACCAGATCGGCCGTCCCACCAAAACGGGAGTGGATGTCGTGGAGGTTGACCTCCGAGAACAAGTCCCCGGTGCCGTCCTTCCCGTGGAGCGTGATGACGTTTGGATGGCGGCCCAAGAACCCTCTGCTCTTCTTCCACCCAGGCACCGCCGGGTCGGAGTCACGGATCAGAGTCATACCATAGTACTTGTCATCGGGATGAGAAGCCCGATGATAGGCAAGGGCCTCAATGAAGCCCCCGGGTCCTTCAGCGAAATGGAATGTGGTCGCGGCGGAAGGGAGGTCCTCGCTCAGGGAACAGCTATGCACGAGCTCGGTCATTTTGTAGAACGACCGGGAGAGGGGCCGCAGGCGGCAGACGGCCTGCTTGCCCCCAGGGACTGGCGTGTGCACGTACTCGCATGGGTTCGTGTATTTCTTGTAGCGGTCCCAGTCGTCTTGTCGGTCGTCGATGGTGGCCTTCACGCGGCGCAGGTAGCCCTGTAGGGTGGGATTCACGACGGACGGGCTATAGCAGTCCCTTGATACTTTAGGGTGTAGTTGCAGTTCCACTCCAGGCCTAGACATGGGTACCTTCGGCAAAGGGAAACTGCTCATGGTTAGCTTGAACGCATCTGAACGTTTATGCTGTTTGAGAAGGTCAGCCAACCCTAGGATCGACGTCCAGTACGGAGAGTGACCGGCCCAACTCGCCATGTAAGTCTGCCACAAGGTATTGACGCACGACTTGGGGCTGCTCAGGGTAACGCGATAGCAGGTAGCACATTTTTGCGTAGCCGGCCTCGAACGTCATGTCCTGCCCCGATATAACTCCGTGCGCTTCCAATCTCTTTCCGGTTTGATAATCGTCCTGGTCCACTCGACCCTGGAGGCATTGCGATATGCTCAACACAACTATGCCTCTGCGTTTAAGGTCCGCGAGCAAAGCGACAAAGCGCCCGTTACCGGCTGGTCCATCACCAATGCCATATGTTCGGATGATAAGTCCGCGAGGAGGAGAGCCACAGCCTATGAGCTTAGAGAGCGCATCTCCATAATCTAGGCCCGGCGCAAGAAAGAGCGTGCTCACTCGCGCTTCCGATGTGAAAGGAAAGAGCGTTAGTCCGTTACCGCGCGGCGGCTTGATAAGATCCCATCTAAGTGTCGGGGCTAGCGCGTAGCCGAATGCTCCCAGGTCCGGGTAGTTTGGACAGGCAAATGCACGCAGGCGGTTCGAGCTTACCTTGACGGTTCGGTTGCCCCGCATGATTGCTCCATTGAATACGAGCAGAACCTCGGGAATATTGTAGTGAGAGGCCAACTGGAGGGCGGCGATAACATTGTTTTGTCCGTCGTTGCGAAGACGAGCTAACGGGATCTGCGACCCGGTGAAAATCACGGGCTTTTGGAGTCCATCCAGAGCGAAAGATAGCGCGCTCGCGCTGTAGGCCATCGTATCTGTTCCGTGCACAACAATAAATGCATCATATGCATCGTAATGGTCAGCTACAGTTGCTGCCATCTTATTCCAGTCTTTAGTTCCCGCGTTCGATGAATCTATGAGCGGGCTAAATTCAAGCAGGTCATAGTGTGCCAGATCCTCGTTGCTCTTCGCATGCAGCTGCAGTATCCGTTGGAGCTGGCGCCCAAAGTAGCCCTTGCGGGGCCGGTAGCCCTGTGGTCCTTTTTGCATGCCAATGGTCCCGCCTGTGTACAGGACCAGGATGCGTCTGCCTTTGGACGGTACACGGTGTTGATCAAACCACTCTCGTGTGCTGGGCATTTTCCCTAAAACTGCAGCCAGCACCAAAATGGCGATCACGCATGTTGCCACCGAGATCCGGCGCATGCCCTTAACCATGCGTCGGAAAATAAACAACTCGAGCTTAGGCCTTGCGTAGCTTAGGCCTGGCGCAATTTCAGCTTGCGACCCGTCTTGCGAACCGAGGACCTCTTCATCTCGGCAGCCTCAACGGCTTCAACAGCATCTTTTTGAGCTGTGTCTACCACCTCACGCGCCTGGTCGCTCATCGAATCGCCCAACAGCCCATACATGACCTCTCGGGCGTCCACCGACCTCACCTTCTTGTACACAAAGTACATGTTCAGGAATGAGATGTCGCGCTCACGAGGTGTCATCTGGGCGGCTGCGCCGTACCGGCGCGCGAGACTCGGATCGCCAGCCACGCGGGCCTCCATCTGTCGAAACAGGTCCTCGAAACTTCCTGATGCTCTTGGCAGCCCCATGGCCTCAGCTTCCGACTGGCTGATGGGGGCGAACCCATAGTTCTCCAGGATACGGGTAAGGTACGTCGGATTGACCAAGAACTCGCGGAAGGACTTGTTGATGGACTCTTGGAACACGTCCACCGCGTAACCGAGGCAACTCGCATCCGGGTCATAGGTGTCGCGGTCGTATCGTTTCGTGGCCTCCCACAATTTGGTGTCACCGTCCATGTAGCGCACGCTCTCGCCCTCCTTCTTGTCCCTTAGCAGCTGAAACAGCTTCTCTCCGTCGAAGCACGTGCCGATGAAATGGCCGTCCTGTGCGGTGGTCTCGGCGACGTTGCGGAGGAAACCCTGGAGTTCTCTAGGCCCTCCCCAGACATAGTGCAGCGCGAACTGCATAGAACAGGTACCAAACCCGTTGCGCCCTACACCATAATGCTCGTGCACCATCGGTCCCAAGGAGCTCTTGCGATTCGGGCCTTCCCCGAATATCGCGGCCGACAGCGTCCTCGACTTGGCGGATGTGTACGCAACTCCCTCCCTCACGCTCTGCGAGGTGTCGCCAGGCAGGAAGAGTGCCCCAGGCAGAGAAGGCATGCTGGATCTGTAGCGCACGTACCGCGCGCACGCGCCGTCCTTGGCGTTGTGCACGTTGTCCCTGGAAATATCCACGCCGAGCACGAAGGATGCCTTGGCGTCTGTCCACTTGGGCAGGTCACCAGCCTTTCCTACGGCCAGATCAATGATGGTCCCGCCTGGCTGGACCGCGCCAACAATCAAAGTGTGCTTAACATATTTATTGTGGAAATCCCGCAATGCCCGCGTCGCGTTCGACCTGCCCCGTCTGTTGTAGTACACGTCGTCGTCCGCCAGCCCGTCTGGGATGCCAGTCCCAGTCTCTAACATCTTGTCTGTAACAGGATTGTGTATGCTGCGCCAGTTGCTATTGGCAACCCGCTCGTTGTTGCCGTAGTTGCGCCCTCCTGCCCGAAGCTCAGCTGTTTTGTCGTGCCTTACCCGAAGGGGCACCCAGCGCCACGCGCCGTCTTTTGCCGGGTCGTAGCGGAACTCAACGATCGACATGTCCTCTATCGTTTCTCCCGACTCGGCTCGCATCACCCTACTGTCCCCCTCGCCCGGGCTAAGAAGCAGGTTGCACTCACCCGCCTCTGGGTCGTAGGGCTGTGTCGGGAAGAACTTAGCTGGCTTGTAGCTGTCCTGCGGGTTTCCCCTCGCCGCCACCCTACGCGCAATTTCGTCTCCGGCCGCACTCCCTTCCAGCATTTCTTGGCACGGATTAGCCCCGCCCCGACTTGTATCCCGACCTACACACAGGACTGCTGTCTTGTATTGAGTAAGCTGTTCGGCTGCCCCGGTGTCCAGGCCCTCCTGGAATATGTTTCGTACGATGTCTTGGGTACTCCCCGGCGCCTTCTTCAGCATCACTAGAAAGTCAATGGTGTTCTGCTCCGGCGGCTTCCACTTGAAAGACGCGCCCCAGGCCGCCTTCTTGGGACGGGAGGCCGGCGCCCCCTTCGCCATTGCGCCCACAGCAAGATCCGATGGCGTGAAGATCAACCCATCCGTCTCATATTCGAACCCTCCGTCCCTTTGCTTGCACAGGACTCTTCTGCTGCACTCGAAGATTGTCTCTGTCTCGCTCGCCATGGCGAAGGCCTTGACGGACACCTCCATGGGCGAAGGGGTGTCTACGTCGCCGCGCGGCCCAGTCAGGGTCATCGCATCGACAAGCTTCCTGAGGCGACCCAGGCGTATCTCCTCGGTCCTACCCTCGGCAAAGGGTAGATCACGGACGGACTTCCCTGCCTCCCAGTACATGTCGAATGCAGCATACACATTGAGATGGGTGCCGTCCTTGGCATGCGAGATATGCTCGCCGTCCAAGAGGGTGCCGGCGAACTTTGCAGAACTGGTGGCTCCGGAGAACTGGACCTGCATGTTGGTGTCAATGAGGAACATACGGCCGTCCTTGCCCACGAAGAGAAGCTTTCGCTCGCCGTCTGCCTTGTCTGTCACCGTGTAGCCGGTGCGCACATTCGGGATCGTCGCGACCGGGTTCACTTCTGTGATGTTGTCAACTTGAAGGGTTATGGATGAAGGCCCGACGAACGCCCACGATCCTAACCCCCCGCGCGCGCCGGGTTTGGCGCCTACCAGCTCGGCGTATCCGGCCAACACGCCCGCCCGCACACTCCTGCCGACAGGGTAGTTCGTGCCCTGAATCCCTTGCATGACGTACGTGCACACGCGCCGGAGTGCCCCATACAGTTGCCCCGCAGAGGCGTAGGGCGTCCCTACCCCCACTTGCTCGCCGATGACCTCGATCTCGATCTCAAAGGTCACCCCTGCCTCTAGCAGTCCAGCCTCGGTCATGCCGCGCCCGCGCGCTGACTTGACCACGCTCACGTCAACCCGAACGGGGAACTCCGTGCTCTGGAGCGATGCCCTGTGTATGTAGCGGTACTGCTTCTCCGCTACCTCCCAATCTTTCACAAGCTCGCGGACGACCCGGGAGGAGGCAGGGAGGGTTCGCTCCATCTGGAGAGATGTCCTGAACTCGAACTCCTGGTTGTCTGCCGGGCCCAAGTCCGGATCCAGCAGCGCCTTGGTCTCGAAACGCACCGACGTCGGGTCCCCCTCTTTCGGAAGCTGATTGGTGTCACAGTAGACCGATATGTCCCGCAGGCCCTGTATCTCCGCTCGGGGACGGGGGCCTCTGGGACCACCTGTCCGCTTCGCCGGCTGGATGCGGAGCAGGTGCTGGGTTGGCTGCAGAGCGAACCCCAAAGAGCGGAGTCGGCGCACCGCCCGATCGCAGTCGGCCCCAGCCAGCCGCTGGAACCCCCGTGCTCCTCCGAAACGGACCTCCAATTCAGGTTGCCCCTTGCGGAGGTCGCTTTTCTTGGCAAGTGAACGGAGGTACCCCAGAACGAGTGGCTCCATGTTGATGTACACTGCACGGAGAAGTTTTATACCCAGACTCAATTCTGCTGCGCGAGAGCGCCCAAAGCCGCGTGCAGGTCTGCCTTCTTTAACCTCTTGCCAGCGGGGTCATGAGTGCGCAGCCCTGCCTTACCCACCATGCCCTGGAGCTCTCCCAGCGAGTAGGTGCTCACGCCCCGCAAAGGCTTCACCCAGGACTCCACACACCACACGCTTTCCACCGTCTTTGCCGCCTCGGGAGAGACCTCCGGACCCACAAGCACTTCGTGGCGTCGAGAGTTCCTCGTGCCCACGCGCCGGATCACGGCGGCGTACGCGTTGTCATCAACAGCGGGCCCCATGGCGCAGCACGTGCGGCCGCTCACATAGAGTACGGGGAGCGCATACGCAGCGGCAAGCGCCTGCAGACCCAAGCCGCGGGTGAAGCGGCGGCCACAAAGCTCGGCCTCGGCGTCGGCGAGCTTCCGCTGGGCCCCCATCGTCTTAGCGGGCGTCACCTCACGCAGCCGGAGCACCGCGTCCGCCTTCAGTGCCTGCTCGCGCTGGAAAGAACGGTCCTCGCGGGGCTCCAGGTCGTTAGACTCGCCCCTGGCAATCTGAAAGCACCAAAACAATGGGTCCTGACCGCCCGGTCGGAAAAAGGAAGGGCCTCCGTCCTCTGTAACGGTAACCTTCGACGGCAGGGCCTGGATGCCTGTTCCAAGCTTGTCGCATGTGTAGCGTGGGGCCTCAGGAATGGCCCCACGCTCCTCAAGTAGCATGTGCGGTCGCAGACGCGCAAACATCAGGTGTATCTTGATTGCTGGCGCTGCTTTTAGCTCCATTAAAGAACTCCTGCTGCAGTCTCTCCTTCTCAGCCTCCACCGTAGAAAGGCGGGCCTGCTGGTCCTCGACGTACTGCACATACTCCTCTAACCTCTGAATGACACCCGGGGCCAGAGATGTAAGATTCACGAATGTTCCGTTGCTATTCTCGTTCATTGTGACGCTCGCGTCTCGCAAGACGCGGAGCACCTCCGTTTGGTGCGCTAGGGGCATCCGCTCGATCTTCTCTTTCAACACGTCACGCTGCATATCGGCCTTTCTCCTCCTGGTCCTGTCTACCTTTAACTAGGATTCGGAACCCGACCGAAGATCCTCCACTTTGCTAGGCAGAGTTGCGATGACGGAGACGAAGGCGTCATTGAGCTCGAATCGCTGACCGACCACGTTGACCCGGATGGTGTCTCCCACCTTTACCTTGGCAAAGCCGTCCGAGCGATGATGGTGGTCCCGGGCAAGAAATATCATCATGGGTGAAGGGTCCTGGGGGATCTCGGCGCGGACACCCGCCTTTGTCACGTTCTTTACGACGCACTCCACCTGCATACCTTCGGCTGGACAGCACACCTCGCACTGGGCCTGAACATGGTATGCAACACGAGCTCCCTCGAGCACGCCCGCAGAGAAACTTTGAACCGCCACCGTCCCGGGCTTAACGAACCCCTCGACGATGCACCTTCCCTCGATGTCCGCTGCGAGCCGCGCCGCGAGGACCTCCTCCACGTCGTTTCCAACCTCGCCGAACTCTAGGGGGACACTCCTCGCGATGACGGCCATGCTATAGACATCGCGCTGACGGGACATCCTGTATACATAGCCTGGGATTTTGCGCTTAGACCTCAATTCCGGAAATGCAGTTTTGGCAGACCGAGGAGCATGGCCAGTGCCGGACCCACAAACCAATGAACCCCATCTCCGGCTCTGGTCATCTGCCGCAGAAGCAACTCTTGTAGAATACAGAGGACAGGCCTAGAGCGTTGCCCGTCGACGCGATACCCACGATCTCTCAGGAGCTGTAGCACATCCTGCTTCACGTCCGTTATGCCTCCCTGGTCGCAGCGCGCCCCCGTCTTGCCAGCCTGCTGCATGTTTTTTAACTTGAAAACCATTGTCTTCCCCCTGGACGGGTAGATGAAGCCCAATAGCGCACCTAGTTTCTCGGCATGGGGCTTGAAGCGGGACTTTAGTCCCTCAAGCGCTCCCTTGAACTCGTACTTGTCCTCGCTGGTGGCGGCGTCCCAAGCGCCGTCTCCGCGTTTGACCAGCAAGCCCATGCCGGGACGCCCCGACAGCGAGACGACCAGTGTGGCGGTGCTGTCACCCACGTCCATCGTCACTGCAGCCAAGTGTTCGCGTATGGACTCCTGAACCGGGTTCGGTACGTCATCCAGCCTGACGAGCAGCTCTAGCATATCGTGGTCGTCCAACCGGTCGACGATGTAGCCAACAACCAGAGGCACGATCTGATCGGCCGTAAAGCCCTGCACACGCAGCAGAGCGGTCGCCTGAGCCATGAGGCCAAGCCTGCCGGAGCTAGGTCCTTCCCCGTCCACATACGCCGCCCTGTACTCGTCCATGATCCTGTCCACAATCGAAGCCTCTGCGTCGCCGGGTGTCGACAGCTGCGCCGATGGTGGGCGCACCAACTCAGGTGGAGCTGTCAATGCAACGTAAGGACGTTTGAATGCCAAAGGCGTCTGCCGTTCGCGAACGGTCAGCTCTGCCTCCCCGAGCTCGAGAGGCTGAAAGAAATACATGCTCCCGATGTTGACCAGACGCCCGGCCCGCCCGTACTTATCGCTGATCCTCTTGCTCCTATCGTCGCAAAGCTGCGTCAACGCGGCGTCGATCTGCTCCAGTGGGTAATCCCTCCGGGCATTTATCATAGAAATAAGACGGCCCTTGTCGATAAAGTACACCTCCCGGAACACCTGGCGTATTCTTTGCATGAGCATTTCCGCATTGAGCAGCAGAGCTGGCTCGCTAAACGTGTCCAGGCTCGGCGACTGCCCATCCAGCGCGTCTGCCATCGTTGCTGTAGGGGCACAGGCGTACACGCAGCTGTCCAGATAGTCGCAGGCAGCTGTGTACGGACGATCACCCACGGCGTAGCTAATTTCGCTGCCATCCCCCAGCGTCTGCGGTACCGTCTGGTTCATCTGATCCACAGTAAAGCCGAGCTGCTCCAGGTTGAGCAGGCAGTCGATCGCTGACTCCTTCAGTGCCCGCGCGGCCTGTCCGATACGAACGGCACGGGCCTCAGCTTGCCGAAACACATAAACATCGACGGCCTCTTCGTCCGTGTCGGGGAGACGGCTTCCGTAGAGGAATATCTGCACGTTGCGCTTCGGGAACGGCAAGTCCTTGTGGCTGCATGTTCTCACCGCTCTGCCTATAATCTGCTCTATACGACTCATGTTGTACCATGGCTCCATGATGTGGACCTGGCGCACATACTTCAGGTCTAGGCCTTCGGCCCCTGCCTGCGATATGATCACCACTTTCGCGCTCTGGCCGTATGTATTGTCTGGGGCCGTGACCAGTCTGACTTCAGACGCGTTGTCAGGCGATATCCCTTGGTCGCCCGTGATAGCGGCGTACGCGGCCTGGACGAGGGACCCGCCAGGCGGAGGGCCGGCGGGTCGGTAATCCAAGGGAGCGGCTTGGGGCGCGGAGAAAAGCGACTGGCGCGTCCCGGCTCTTTTGAACCCCCGTGACTCCAGGGCGAGCGCTAAGGGTACGACGCCACCGGGTATATACTCTGTATGCACCAGAACGACGCCGTCGCACTGAGCCGCCGCATCTACGATAGCCTCGATCTTCGCGCTGTAGTCGCCGATCAGGTCAGGCAAGAACAACTGGGGCACTCCAGGCTTATAGGAGAAGGAGCCGAGACTGAAGATCCGATTTTCTCTCGTCACCTCCCCTGTCTGCGAGTAGTTCATCGTTCGGGCGAGCCCGCGCGCCGCAACCAGGTCACCTGGGTTCACTTCCCCGGCTCTTAAGTCCTCTATCGTGGAGGCCCCCTCAACTGGGTACGTCATATCCAGAGCTTGGATCGGGGTCTGAAGTGCAGTGTACTGAAGTGAGGACATGTCGTTGGCATCGCAGATGTACTTGTAGGCTTCCGCCTGGAAGTCCCGGGGTTTCACTATGTACAGTTGCAGGTGCCTGATCGGGCTCGGCACAGGTTTCGCATTGGGCTGTACAGTTCCCAACGCCCCGCGCTGGCGTCGCATGTCCGGGGAAAACATGTCGGGCCAGATGCGGTAGGGGAAGGTGTAGGGATTCTCTCCGCGTACGAACGATACATACCCCGTGGCCCGGTTTTGCAGCAACTCGCGCCCGACTATAGGCGCCGATTCTCTGTCTGCCACTTCTGGCTCGCGGAAGGTGCCATCGGGCCGGAATACGTCGCGGACCGGAATCCTGGAGCGACCGTCGTTAACCCGCAGGAGGTTAAGCAGCCAAATAATCTCCACCGGGTCGTGATACATGGGAGTAGCGGACAGGAGCAGCAACCTTAGTCTCGGCGCAGCGGCCACGAGGCGCTCCATGGTATCGGCAACGGCCTTGTCCTTGACGTCCGAGGCACTCATGTTGTGGGCTTCGTCGATGATGATCAGGCGGTTGGCCGACCAGCTCTGCAGAGTGCGTCTCTTCCGCCTCCCCGCCGGACCGTCCTCGTCGATGCCCTCCAGCATTTTGCTCACCACGTTCGCAAACTTCTCATAGCCGTAAAACTTGTAAGAAGCACGGATCGCTCTGCGGATGTCGCGCTCTATCTTGTCGCGACTCAGATGCGCGGTGGCCAGGGGGTTCACCTCGCGGAGATACTTCATGCCGGTGCAGCTGCGCAGGCTCCAGAGGCCCGACCCAGCAGGCTTTTCCTCCATGCGGCTCGGATCAAAGAGCTGGGTCTTGAAGTTCTGCTGTACGTTGGGGGCTGCCACCACGATGATCTTGTCCCGCGCCTGTGAGGCTCCAATTTGGCGCAGATAGTCGCGCATCTCCTCGGCCACTCCAATGGCTGAACATGTTTTACCGCTGCCTAGCCCGTGATAGAGCAGCATGCCGTTGTACGGTGTTTGGGTGGACAGGAAGTTTCGGACAAACATCTGATGGGGAGCGAGCTCGAAATCACTGTTGCATAGCTTGTCGGCCTCAGCAATGACATCGTGCACTCCGCCTTCGTACCTGGTGTCGTAGAACTCCTTTCGACGGGCGATACGGGCGTTGAATGCTGTGTCGTCGAGGGTCGGGTAAAGGAACGGGTACTTCGCTTCCTGCGTCGTTTTGGCAAGGCCTGCCTTGACCTTGAACCTGCTTTTACGGGTGCGCCGTTTGGCCGCCCTCGCCCCGCGCCGCCCCACTCCTGCCGTCGTGCGATAGCACTTCCCGTCCTTCCTGCTGCGCCGACATCCGTTTGGGCAGCGCTTACCTTTCCC
>MDTG01349294.1_pt1 | contig 12942 bp, 11 predicted proteins | sample 811421 | NCBI WGS metagenome assembly MDTG01 (sample SAMN05326645, study PRJNA326480) | marine metagenome | isolation source: seawater | place: Pacific Ocean: South East | collected 2011
AGAAAATTGTTGGGATTTGTGAGGAGTCAGAAAAGGGCTCATCATATACAAATTTTAATTTATCAATAATTTCAATTGATTTATTTGCTGTTAAAATTTCTGAATAATGATTTGTTCCAATATATTCTGCAACTTTTCTTGCATATTCAGATTCATCATAAGAGTCTTCCTCAAAACCAATACTAAAGGTATTTATTTTATTTTTACTAAACTTTTGCATTATTGATGTAATTAATGAAGAGTCAATACCTCCTGATAAGAAACTACCAATCGGAACATCTGAAATTAGTTGTTTTTTGACTGATTTTTCTAAACTTAATTGAATTATTTCCTCAGGGTTATTCAAAAATAATTTATTTTTATATGAATTTCGTTTTATATTTACTAAATCCCAATATATTTCTTTCTGAAGTAGCTCTACTCTATTGTCAAAGATTTGATATTTTTGAAAACTTCCAGGCTCCAACTTAAAAATATTTTTATATATAGAATAAGGTGTTGGGACATAATTTAAATTTAAGTATAAATTCAAAACTTTGGGATCAATAATTTTTTCAAAATGAGGATTGTTAGTTATAGATTTTAGTTCTGAAGAATAAAGAAAATTATTTTTGGACCATCCATAATAAAGAGGTTTTTCACCAAATCTATCTCTAGCAATATAAAAGTTTTTATTTTTTAAATCAAAAAAAATAAATGAGAACATACCTTCTATTTTCTCTAAAGTTTTTTTTACACCTATCTTTATAAGTAGCATCAATAGAGTTTCAGTGTCAGACATGCCATTCCAAGGATAGTTTTTAGAAAATAATTCTCTTAACTCTAAGTGATTATAAATCTCTCCATTAAATCCCAAAATAAAGTTTTTTGAAAAGTCAATCATAGGTTGATTTCCATTAGCTGATAAATCAAGTATCGAAAGCCTACGATGCCCTAAATAAATCCGATTTGAATTATCAGCATAATAACCTTTTGAGTCTGGGCCTCTACGTTTGATTAATTCAGTTATATTTTTAAGAATATCAAGGTTATTCCTATTTTTGTCATAAGTTATAAATCCACAAAAGCCACACATCTAAAATTATTTTTTTATCATACTCAAATATAAATCTTCATAACTAGTTACAGTTTTTTTAAGGCTAAACAATTTATTAATTGATTTTTTTCCATTAACTGAAAGTTTTCTTAAAAGATCGTGATTGTTAATAAGTTTCTCAATATTGTTAGATAATTCTTCAACATTTTTTGGCTCAAATAGTAATCCTGATTGACCATGCACAATTGCCTCTTCATTGCCGCCAACTCTTGAAGCAATCATTGCCAAACCTGATGACATTGACTCAAGAACAAAATTTGAAAAACCTTCTTCATGAGATGCTAAAATTGCTATATCTGAAGCTGGAAATATTTTTTTTACGTCAGTTTTTTCGTTTAAATAAATAAAGTTTTTTTGCAAACCATAATCAGTTACTTTTTTCTTCAGTAATTCTAATCGACCATAATCTTTACCAACAAATATAACTTTAAATGAATTTAAAAAAATTTCTTTTTTTAAATTTATAGCCTCTATTATGTCATTTTGACCTTTGTACCTAAAAAAATTAGCAATACATAATATCACTATTTCTTCATCCTTTAAATTAAACTTATCTCTTGTTTTTTTTCTTATAATTATATCAGGCTTGAAGTCTAGAGAATCCACACCATTATAAATTAATTGTAATTTTTTTTTATCTAAGCCTTCTGAAACAAGATCTTGGTAAACTATTTTCGAATTAGCTAGACCAAGTGTTATTTTTTTATGTAAGAATTTTTCAAGATTACTTGCAAAAAATCTATTTGCTTGATAGTGATTTCTACTTCTCCTACTCATAATTAAATTATTTTTATTAAATAAAATAGATAAACCTCCACCTATAATATATGATTTAGGTAAAAAACAGTGAACAACAGGGTTATATTTTTTTATTATTTTCATTAATTTAAATAATGATTTTATAATTCCAGAGTTTGTTTGAAATATTTCGATACCTTCATCTCTAAAATTTTTTTCTAAAATACCTCCAGATTTTAAAACATACAAAGCTATTTTTATTTTTGATTTATCAATATTTTTTATGACATTATAAATATGATTTTCAGTTCCTCCTAAATCAAGGCTGTTAATAATAATTAAAATATCAATATTATTATTCTTTGAGGTTAAAGTTTTTTTAAAAAAAAATTCATGTTGTAAAAGGCAATTATCTAAATTAAATTTACTAGATAAATTATTTTTTGTATTTTTTTTAAATTTTTCAAGCTCTGTATTATTTTCTAATAAGTAATTTATCTTATTCGCAAAATCTTTTTTATTGTATTTTTCAATCAAATATCCATTATGATTATTTTGAATCAATTCATGATTACCATCAATATCATAAGCTAGAGCAGGAACTCCTAGTGAAAAAGCTTCCAGTATTGATGTTGGGCAGCCTTCCCCCCACAACGAAGGTAAGGCGATAAAGCTACTTTTCAGTATCCATTCATTTACATTATTTTTAAATCCTAAATAAAAAACATTTTTAGATAAATCATTATCAAGTATTAGTTTTTGAACTTTTCCGTTCATTTCATCTCTACCAAGTAAAATAAATTTGGTATCTATATTTTTTTTAATAACTATCTTAATTACTTCAAGAAATTCGATATGTCCTTTTCTTGGTGTAAGATTGGCTAAAATTAAAACAATATTTTCTGGATTAAAGTTAATATAATTTTTTTTATATTCTTTTATACCATTATAGATATTTATAACTTTTGAATTATCAATATTGCAATCATCTGTTAAAGTTTTTTTAGCAACAATTGAATTAGTAATATATCCATCTATTAAGTTAGAGAATAAATATTCTGTAGATTTAAAAAAAATATTTAAGAAATTATTATCTTTTGGATTCCATCTTACCCCATGAACTAATTTAAAACTAAAAAAAAACTTAATAAATCTTACAAAAATAGATATCCTTAAGCCAAAAACATAAATTACGTCAAATTTTTCATTTTTTATAAAAGTAATAAATTTAAAATATTTTTTTAAAAAATTTCTCTCTTGTCCCAATATTATTGGATTGTGACCATTTTTTTTTACCCATGTACACCATGGTCCTTCACCACTTATTGTACCTAAAAAATAAATGTTTTTAATTTTTCTATTATTAAAAATCATTCTTGATATACTTCTTTCAGCTCCACCTATATTGCTATTAGAAAAAAGAAGTAAAACTTTCATAAAAAATTAATAATAAAAAAATTCCTATACGGTAACCATGCAAATGAATGAATAGCATAATTTAACCAAACAAAAACTATTAAAAAATTATATAATACTATTAATATAATTGAAAAAAAACTATTAATTAATGATTTAAGTAAATCAGGAACAATTGCTAAACCAAAAATATTGAAAAATAAAAAATATAATAATAATCTATCTATTGCAGCATCTCCATTTTGTGGAAACAATATATATAAATTAAAAAGAATAATAACAAAGAAGATAGATATAAAATAAAAATTTCTTAGCTTTATGTTAAAATTTTTATTAACTATTAAAAAAATTAAAGTAGGAAATAATCCCATTAATAATAATATAATTCTTGGAAGAATACCTTTTGAATCATAGTCAGTTAAAAAATAATGAAATATTTTTTCAAAAATTAAATCATAAGTAAAATATGTTATTAAAACCATTAAAATAAATGTTATCAAAATTTTAGTTTTATTTATAACAAAAAAATTATGCGTGATAATCAAGCTAATAAAATAAACTAATAATAGAATGATAGAAGATTTATGGAATAAAAAAGATATAAATAAAATATAAAGAAACCAATTTTCTTTTTCTTTTGAAAGTTTTTCTATTGCTAGTAATGTTAAGCCAATAGCAATAGATTGACGAGTATAACCCATTGAAACAACCAAGTAAAGATATGGAAAAGATGTTAATAATGCTAAATATTTTCTTTCAAAAAGTGAGCAGTATTTAAACAGACCAAAGCAAAATATAAAAGCTGAAACAAAATTAACACTTATAATAGTTAACGATAATTTATTAAAAATAAAATTTAAAAGAAGATAACCAATATCATGAGTAAGCAGGTTAGAATTCTTAAAAAAATCAATTAAATTTAAATTATTAAAAAAATTGTAGTAATTTAAATATGTCGACCAATCTCCACCAACTTCATATCTAAAACCTGATATAAAAACAAAAGTAATAAATAATATTAAATATAGTTGTTTATTGTTTTTCAAAAAAGTCTCAAAAAGAGACAGAAGTGATAAAAATAAAAAAAGGCTCCAATAGACTAACATTTAAATAACTACTTAAAATACATTAGTCTTTTATGCAAATTGATATATGCTAATTTATATAATTTTTTAATAATATGACAAACATTTGAAATAATAATATTTAATAATTTTTTTTAAAAATAAATTTCTTAATGTAAAATATAATTGTTACAGGCAAAACAGATATCAGAAGATGCCTAAAAGTAATTACGGCATTTTCAAAGATGTTAACATAATTGGATCTAATTTTATATCCATTAATTGATTGCAAAATAAATTTATTTTTGGATATGGAATTTTTAAGTATATGTCTTCTTAAAACTATTTCATTTGAAACAAATGCCTTTTTTTTATGATCGACTACTAATCTTAACCAAGCTTCATAATCTTGTGAATATTTATAAGATTCATTATACATTCCAATTTCTAAGAAAACTTTTTTTTTGAACATCACTGTCCCATGAATAAAAATATTATTTCTTTTAAGTTTGTAAATTAAATTTTCTTTAATAATTGTTTTTGTTTTTTCTCTTATTTTTCCATCGATAATAAAAGCCTGTGAACCTAAAAGCGCTAAAGAATTATCTTTTAAAAAATAATTATATTGAGTTTCTAATCTTGATTTTAATGAAATTTCGTCAGCATCTTGTCTTGCTATTAAAGATGATCTACAAAGTCTGATGGCTTTATTCAGAGATTTTGTAAGACCAAGATTTTCTTGATTTATTATTGTTATTCTATTGTCATTAAATTTATTTAGAATTTTTTTTGTTAAGTCTGTAGAGCCATCATTGATAATTAAAAATTCAAAATTTTTGAATGTTTGTTTTAAAATTGACTCAATTGCTAAACTAACTGTATGCTCTCCATTATAAACAGACATTATTATACTAATTTGTGGCTTTAAGCTCATATGCAAAGTTTATATATTTTTGTGAAATTAAATTTATATTTAAGTTTTTTTCAAAAATATGTTTTGAAAAATTTCTAAAATATTCGTAATTTTCCATAACATTATCTATTTTCGCAGCCCATTGGTTAATATTGATTTTTGGAATTTTATTGTAGCATTCAAGTTCAAAATAATCCAAATCATATTTTTCAAATACACTAAAATCCTCAGCTTGATTCACTAGCTCGAAAGCACCACTCGCCGTAGTAGTTATAACTGGCAAACCACAAGATAACATTTCAACAACAGAATTGGGACAAGCATCAAGATAACTAGTTGCTATTCCTATATGAGAATTTTTATAAAGTATGTCCATATAATCCTGATCTTTTACCCCATGAAATATACAATTATTACAATCAATTTTTTTTAAATTTTCATTTGTAATTTTATCAATTTTTCCAACAATATTTAATTTTACTTTTGGGTATTTAATTTTTATGTGATTGGTTAACTCTATAGCATCAATTAATCTTTTATGAGGCCTAAATGTGGCCGTAATAACTAAATTTGGATAATTATCACTTACTATGGAATTAAAAGATGAGTCAATAGAGCTTGATTTACCATTTAATATGATTTTAAATTTTTTATTATCTAATTTTAAAAATCTTTGATGTAATTTATACGATAAATTACTTTGAAAAACTAGTCCATCACAATTATTCAGCATAAATTGATTATATCTATTTAAATACTGATTGAATATTTTAGTAAAAATAAATATTTCAAAATTTTTCTTTAGATAGTTTGATAAGCTTTTATTATATCTAAGTTTGATAAAATTAATTATATTTTCTGGCGTAAATTTATAGAATGCCACTCCATCAAATCTTGCTAAATTAATTTTATTCTTATTTTTTTTTAAAATTTTTTTATAATAAGCATTAGGAAGCAAAATATTGAAATCAATCTCTGCTTTCTTATTTTTTATTTCTTTTTCTATTCTTTTTAAAAATTTATTTGAACCAGCATGTTCATTAATCATTTACTTTTATTCTTTAATGCATTTAAATCATACTCAATCATTTCTTTAACAAGATCTGAAAATTTAATTTTTGGTTTCCATTTAAGATCTTTTTTAGCCAAAGATGGATCTCCTCTAAGTATATCAACTTCTGTAGGTCGAAAATATTTTTTGGAAATGAATATTATAGGATTCTTTTTAAAATATTTTATATTTTTTTTTGGATTTACCCAATAACCTACCTCATTTAACCCTTTACCACTCCATCTGATTTTCATACCTAAAAATAGTGAAGCCTCAATCAAAAAGTCTCTCACTGAATATGACTCTCCTGTAGAAATAATGTAATCCTTTGGTTTTTTCTGCTGTAACATTAACCACATAGCTCTTACATAATCATTTGCATGTCCCCAATCTCTTTTAGCGTTTATATTTCCAAGTTGTAAATTTGTTTCAATACCTAAATAAATTTTTACTAATCCTTCAGTAATTTTTTTTGTAACAAACCTTTCACCTCTTCTAGGTGACTCATGATTATATAAAATTCCATTACAAGAAAATATCTTGTATGCCTCTCTATAATTCTTAGTTATCCAAAAGGAGCATAATTTTGAAATGGCGTATGGACTTCTCGGATAAAAGGGAGTGTCTTCTTTTTGTGGCTCTGCTTGAACTTTTCCATATAATTCAGAGGTACTAGCTTGATAAAATTTTATTTTTTTTCTTTTAATATCTTTTATTGACTCTAAAATATTTAGAACACCTTCAATATTAACGTTCATCGTATAAGTGGGCATTTTAAAACTCATTCCTACATCACTTTGAGCTGCTAAATTATAAATCTCATCAGGAAGAATCCTTTTTATTAAATTATTTATTAGAAAAGAGTCTGATATATCATAATGATGTAAAAAAAACTTATTGTTATAAATTTTTTTGTTATCCAACAAATGCTTAATCCTTGAAGAATTTGATGATGAAGTTCTCCTAACCAATCCATGAACTTCATATTTTTTTGATAGTAATAATTCAGCAAGGTAAGATCCATCTTGACCAGTTACTCCAGTTATTATAGCTACTTTCATAAGCATTGTGATATATCAATTTAGTTGATTAAAACCAATATAAAAATTTAATAAATTTATTTATATAAGGGAGTATTCCCTAAGATTACTGTCAACCGTATTCCAATATAGATTTGATTTTACAATTGACATAGCTTTGTTTTTACCTCTGTTTCTAATCTGATCTAATTTATCTTTATTATTGATAAAATAATTAATTTTTTTTATGGCTTCCTCTGGAGTTTCGTATGATATGTAATGAATATCTTCTTGAAAATATTTTTCCAGTCCTGGAACTTTTTGTGCAACAAGAACTGAACCACAAATTGGTACTTCAATGTACCTATATATCAAATGGTTTAAATGCGTCCAATCTGTTAAATTATTATTAACTTGATTTGAAGTCGTAACAATCATTTCAGCATTTATCAATTCTAACCAATAAATGTCATCATTTGTTTTCAAAGATCCTAGCTCTCTTCCTTTTATTAAAAAATTAATATTATTTTTTTTAAGACCTTTGTGAATTTGATTTAAAATGCTTGTTCTTGGCTCATATAAAGATCCAACAAATACAAGACTATCTTTTTTATTATTAATATTAGATTTATTTAATAATTCTATTTGGGAAAGGGTTTGATTAGAAAAAGGCATAGTTAAAGGACCTATAACTCTATTATGGGGATATATTGAAGAGATATTTTTTGGCGACATAAGAGAAATCACAATCCCTCTTTTGCAAGTTACTATTGCAGTTTGAAGTCTCCAATTCCTCATTGGCAAATCTGTTAATGTGCATATTGGAATAACGCCTTTTATTTGGAATAAAAAAGAGATAATAACTGATTGAATAAAGCCATTTATAACTTTCTGACTTCCAGTTCTTGAGTCATAGATATAATGAGTAGGTTTATATTTTTTTAAATTATAATATACTTGGTTAATGTATGAAACATTTTTGGTTATAGATATTTTTTTAACTTTACTGGGACCAATATACTCTGATGCTGATAAATAAATTTCTTTACACTCAATAAGTTCCCATCCCTTTTCTCCAGACTCTATACAAAGTAAAGTTTCAGTTTTTTGTTTTTTAATAAAATTAAAAAAACTAAATATATTTATAATTTCAATAAAAAATCTAACAAAAACATAAGGGATAAAAATAAGTCTAGGAATAATAGAAATTTTGAAAAATAAAGTCATTGAAATATTTTTTGGAATTAAATTACCATACTCCTTTTCCTCCATCAATTGACAATACTTGACCAGTTATATAGCTTGATAATTCTGAGGCAAAAAAGATAACACCACCCGCAATATCTTCTTCCGTAGCCATTCTATTTAAAGGAGTGCTTTTATTATATTTTTTGATAAAAACTGGATTTTGATTTCTAAAAATTCCACCTGGAGCTATTGCATTAACTCTAACATTTGGTGATAAAGTTGTCGAAAGCCATTTAGTTAATTGTATTAAGCCAGCTTTAGAAATCGCATACCCAGCTGGGTTATTCATTTTAGTTTTTGAGTATAAATTTTTATCTGGAGCCAATAATCCATAAATTGAACTAATATTTACAATGTTTGCAGTTTTAGATTTTTTTAATAAAGGCATCAGTCCTTGGCAAAGATGAAAAACAGCTGTTAAATTTACTTCTATTGAGGCCCTCCAGCTATCTAAAGATTGATTTTCAAAATTTGTAATCCAATTCTTTAAGTTGGATGTTCCTACTAATGCAGCATTATTAATTATAACATCTAAATTACCTATTTCTTTTTTTATTTTTATTATTGCTGAATTTCTCTCACTTTCAATTTGTAAATCACAAGTACAAATAAATACATTGATATTAAATTTCTTTATTAAATCTTTTTTAAGTTTTTGACATTTTTTTTCATCAAGATCTAGTAAAATAATATTAGATTCTAATTCAGCAAAGGAATAGGAAATTATTTTACCAAGATGGTCTGTAGCTCCAGTTACTAAGCACCATTTTTTTTTAAAACTAAGTTTTTTTTTTATATAATTCATTTTTCTTCTTTAATCTTTCATTCATTAATTGTTCTGCAATTTTAAATTCAAAGTCAGTATCAATATCTAGAGATCTTTCAATAGGTATCTCAACTATCCTTATATTTTTAGTTTCAAAAAAAGATTTTTTAAGTGAAAGAATAAATTTTGATTTGGCTAGATAAGCAACTGTAGTCAGGCCATATACAACGGGAGCATCTTGAGAATTTGAATATTTTTTTTTATTCATTAATAGACTAAAATTACCTGCTTTATTTTTACCGATCATATTGTAGTATGGATTCAAGTTAGTCTTAGATGCAGTCAATACCAAATCTGTATTTTTTTTTTTAATTTCTTTAACACAATTTAATATGTCCCGTTTATTACGTAATGGGGATGTAGTTGGTAAACTTAAAAAATATTCAGGAATATAATTTTCTGTTTTTTTTAAATATTTTAGTGCATGCTTCCATGACATAAATTCTCCAGCAATATCACTACTTAAGTATTTTGGTCTTAAAAATGGAACTGACGCTCCATATTTCTTAGAAATTGATGCAATTTTTTTTGAGTCAGTTGAAACAATCACTCTTTCGATGGAATCAATTGAAAGACATGTTTCAATAGTCCATGCTATAAGTGGTTTTCCAGCAAACATTTTAATATTTTTGTTAGGTATCCTTTTAGATCCACCCCTAGCAAAAATAAATGCAGTTAATTTCATCTATCTACAGCTCTCCTGACCTGAATATATTTTTGTTCTCTTGAAGAAATCCAAGAGCTATCAATTACTTCAAGTACTTTTATACCATCAAAAATATTAACAGTTGGTTTTTTATTGTCTTTTACATTTTGAATTATTTTTTTCCATTGATTTATATAACTTTTCGTTAAATCTTTTGGATCATTATGTAAATTTATCCATTTTTTTCCATTTTGTTTATAAATCTCCAAAATTCCTTTCATACCATCCCATCTGATAGTGCCTTTTTCACATAAGACCACACATTCTCTTTTTTTTGCATGTCGTAAAAAGTCCAGAGTTAGTAGAGCGTTAAATTTTTTATTTCTAATTTTACTTTTAAAATAAAGTATAAGAATAGAGATATCTTCTACGTCTAAACTTAATTTACTAAGTTTTTTATTTACAGAATACACTCCTTGAATATCACCAAAAATCCAATTTAAATAATCAATTTCATGACTTAATTCCAACAATACACCTCCTCCAAGCTTTTTATTAGCAGAAACAGTATTAGTGTAATTTTTATATTTTCTCCAAGAAGGTAAATACTGTCCAGTAACAGTAGTTACATTAAAAATTTCACCTAATAGCTGCTTATCAATAATTTTTTTAAATTTGTTAAGTGAAGACAAAAACCTTAAATTATATCCTATTGTAACAAATGAATTATTTTTTTTAAATTTACTAATAAATTTTCTAATATTTTGCAAATTATTAGATAATGGTTTTTCAATAAAAATGTTAGTCTTAAGAGATAAAAATATCATAGCAGTTTTTAAATGAAAACTAGATGGATTTGAAATCACAACTAAATCTGGCTTAAATGCAATTGCATCACTATGATTTTCTAAGACTCCATCTGATTTTTTAGGATATTTTTTTGATTTATTATGATGCATAACCATAATAATTGATTTAGGTAATAAAATTCTCAATATATCTAAATGTTTAGAACCAATGCTTCCAAGCCCAATTATTATTATTTTTTCTATATTCATAAGTTTTAATAAATTTGAATATAAACTACCATTTTGCTAATTGCATTTTTTTTTCTATCAAATCGTATCTGGCTTTGCTTAAGCCATCTCCAACAAAATTAAATAAGTTAGCTGTAGCAACCGCATCAACTCTTTGATGCTTTAATCCTTCAAATAAATGCAAAGAATTACCTGCGCCACCTGCTAATATTATTGGGACATTGCAATTGTTATGTAAAAAATCTAAAATTTCTAAATCGTAGCCTTGTCCAGTTCCATCTTTATCAATTGAATTCAGATAAAGTTCACCAATTTTATTAAAATTAAATTTTTGAGAAAAATTTTTTAAACTCGCAATATTTGTTTCACCATTATTTGTATATATGTCATAATTATTATCTAATTTTTTTTTAACATCAATCGAGCCTACTACACACTGTCTACCAAAAGATCTTACTAATTCCAAATTTAATTTTTCATTATGAAATAAGCTAGAGTTAATAATAATTTTATCTGCTCCAGATCTTAAAAGTTTTTTAGCATGACTAATGTCTCTTATCCCCCCCCCTGCAGTAACTGGAACAAAACAGTTTTTAACTATTAATTTAAGATTATCTGAGAAGTCATTAAAATTATTTTTTTTAGAAATGTTAATTACTATTAACTCATCAATATTAAAAGATAGATTGGAAAAGTTATAATTTTTGTGTAACCAATTAATATCACCAACTTTTTGTCTACGAAAGTTTCTACTTAAAATAAATTTATTATCCTCTAATAATAAAGTGAAAATAAGCCTTTTTTTTAACATTAGATTACTAAAAAATTTTTTAAAAGCTTAAGTCCATTTTTCTGACTTTTTTCTGGATGAAATTGTGTAGCAAAAATATTTTCATCTTCATATGAAGCAACAAATTCACAACCATAATTACATATACCTAAACTAGCATTAATTTGGCACAAAGGTAAATAATATGAATGGACAAAATAGAAATCAGAGTTATTTTTTATATCCTTGTAGAGCAAATTCTTTTTATTTTCTTCAATAAAAACTGAATTAAAACCTATATGAGGAACTCTGAACCTTTGTGTATTTAATTCAAATTTTATAGTTTTTTGATTTATTAAGTTTAAACCTGAAGTAATTCCATCTTCAAAACTTGATTTTGACATTAGTTGAATTCCTAGACATATGCCTAAAATTTTTTTTTTTTTTATTTTTACACTCTCAATTATTGCATCATCTAATTTCAAATTAGATAATTTTTTCATAGCTAATCTAAATGACCCAACTCCTGGAAGGATTAAAGTTTCTGCATTACTAATATCTTTTGGAGAGTTAGTTATTGTCACATTACAATTCAAATATTCTAAAGCATTTTTTACTGACCATAAGTTTCCCATCCCATAATCAATTATAGTAACATTGTGCACTTATTGAACCAAAAATTTTGGCTTCCAAATACCATCTATTTTTTCAAATAAATCCTTGTTTGCCCATTTATCAATAATTAAATTAAATTCATTTAAAGTCATTTCATAATAATCTAAATATTCATTAATAAATTCATCTGGATATAAGCCGTCATATATACGCACTAGATTTACAGCTTGATCTCTATCCATTGCCCCTCTCCTAATCTCTATAGATGCATCTTGATTTGCTCTACCAAAACCAAATTTCAGATACATCAAATATGTGTGTAATGCATAAAAAGATTGATCATTTTGTGAAAAATTTGTAAATGTTCCAGAATTAGTTTCCTCAGATTCTTGTAAACCACAATATTTCTTTGCTATAAGGTAATTTCTATAAGGATCCCAATTTTCAAAATATGACCAATGAGTTAAATTTAATTTTTTATTAAAATCAGAATTTGTTTTAGGA
>MDTG01379436.1_pt1 | contig 12941 bp, 19 predicted proteins | sample 811421 | NCBI WGS metagenome assembly MDTG01 (sample SAMN05326645, study PRJNA326480) | marine metagenome | isolation source: seawater | place: Pacific Ocean: South East | collected 2011
GGCGGCATCTTCGGTGTCGTCGTTGAAAAGTATTTTTCTAATCTTGGAATAGAGTGGATAGTTCAACCTACCACACCCGGTCGTCGGGTCATCTGTTCTCCATGCGATATGGAGGTTGTAAGTGAAGGTCGGTGATTTGATAAAACTAAAGAATCACGAAACTCTATCGCACAAGCTTTTTATAATTACGGGCGTAACTAGATGGTTTGTTACCTTAAGTGGTTTTGCCGAAAATCAAGTTTTTTCAAAAGATAATATAGAGGTAGTTAGTTATGCAGGTCGGTGATTTAATTTTAGTACAACACCCTCCGATCCCAGTCGGGATGATAGAATACAATGCAGAAAACACCAAAGTGGCAATTTATCTCGGAGACGATCCAGATTGCAGCACATACAACTTGGAGCCCATCTCCAAGGTAAAGTATATAGATTCTAGCCTACCCATGCTTATACAAAAGAAATTTATTATAGAGGTTTTAAGTGAAAAGCGTTAAGCGACCCGAAGTCGGCGACTTAGTAGAGATGCTTAGACCAGACAATAAAGGCTCTGGTCTTTTAGGTATTGTGCTCTCGGAGAAAACGTTTCACACGTCTCTAAACATCGAACCAAGACGAGAGATTATGGTGTGTCTACCTTGGGGTCCAACAGAGATTGGAGATAAACACGTTGTTGTTAGAAGTTCTATTTAATAATGTGGCGTTTTTCGTCAGCAAAGACTAATTATTGTAAAGAGTTATTTTCTGTGTGTCAAAACTTGGCACACTTTTTGCATATAAGTAAGGTAAAAAAGGGAGAACCTAAATGAGTGACGAAAACAATAAAGAACAGAGCGCAGAAGAGATTGTAGCAGAGATGCAAGAACTAATGCAGAGACAAATGGAACTGCAAGCCAAGCTTTTAAAATCTAATTGGAACGGATTTAATGACGCTCTAGGTGCTGTTATGGAAATGTTCAGTGGTCTGCAACGACCGCAAACCGAAGCGAACAATAAGGAAAATGATGGATCCCAAGAAGACAAAAAGTGATTTAGATATTTCCTACTCCGGTAATGAGTGGAATTATGATTCTAGGGAGTGGGAATATACTTATGAGCCGCAAGATACATATGACTATGACTATCCAAGAGGACCAGTCTGTAAGGTCGTGTGGGTCAAAGACGGAAAGAGATATGAAAAAGAATACTCTCACCGTGAGCACGCAATTGAAAAACAAAAATCTTTGCTCATCAAAGAAATCCCAGCTATAGTTAAAGGATGTTAATTCTTAACACAAACAAGTTCTTGTGTTATTATTAATTTAATAGGAGTCATGATGAATAGCCAGTACTTACAAAACTTTGATTTTACAAAAGCAGAAGATGTGCCTTGCAAGAAGTGTGGTGCAAATGTTTTTGAAACAGTTGTGACTCTTAAAAAAGTTCCAGCGAACTTGTCTCCAACTAAGAAGCCAGCAGTTGTACCAATTCCAATTTTTAGATGCTGTGCCTGTGGAGAACTTAATCAGGATTATTATCAACAAAGTTGAGTCTTTTCTTTGGGTTAGAGCATAATTAAGTTAGTAGCCTCTATTCCAAAGGTCAAGATAAGGAGATTAGATTGAGTTAGGTCGAGATGTGAAAAATAATAAACGAGGGTGATATACGTTATATTTTATAGAGGTTGGGTTCCACGCCACAACGAACCCTTAACCCCGCCCAAAAGGAGGGATTCTTTTGTTGGGTGTAATTTGAAGAGTGGCTTTGAGTGGCATGATCAAGAGATTGCCCCCTCGTTTTTTTCTAGAAGACCGGCACAGGAGAGATGAATGTATTACGGACGAATTCCTCCCCACATTGCTTTGGGTGATCGGGTTAATATTTCCGAAGAAGCTATGCGGAAATATGAGGAATCAAAAGAAAAAACCAAAGAAGTAGAAATTACTGATGACGACTCAACGGAATATTCATTTATTTTGTTCCTTCTTATATCGGGATCTTTTATATTTGGGGCAATTGTTGGAACACTGTGGACTTGGTACTCCTAACGCAGTGCGTCATATCTATGTAAGTACCCGATTTTATTGGTATATAAATGAGTAAAAAAGATGATTTAACTATTGACAATGAACTCATGCTGTGTTATGTTTATAACATAGTTTCCGCCGCCCTTCTTGTGTCTGGTGGCTTAGATGAAAGAGAGATTCGTTTGAACAAGTTTTCTGCTCAATTTGAAGACATCGTAGGGTGGGCTTCTAAATACAATGTAAACATAGAACTCGGACCCGGCTTTGAAGATAGATACGAGCCTAACGAGAGATCAATCTATATTAATTCCCGATTAGGTCCAGAGGCAAGATATTACACCCTACTTCACGAGTGTGGACACCTTCTGATTGACAATCACTGGAAAGACTTTGACAGAGACAACCCTATGTATGCATCCTCTTGTGACAAACGAGTTGCCAAGAGTAAGGCTTATAGAGTCTCCATTGTTGCCGAAGAGATAGAAGCTTGGAAACGTGGGCGCAGGCTTGCCAATAGGCTTGGTCACTTCATAGATGACAACAAGTTTGATAAAGCAATTAGTGACAATGTAATGACCTATATTGAGTGGGCAGCAACAGGTGGGGGCGAGATATGAGTCCGACATTTAAAAAAGGTGACTTGGTGATGTTTCACATAGCGGAAGCCCTCGGTGGCGCACACTTTAAGTCCAGAAATAGCCACTACCTAAACCCCGGTGTGATTGTTTCGATAAAATACAATTACAACACGAACTTGTCAGGAGAGCAACCGACAAAGTTTATTTATAAAGTTTGGTGGGGTAAAGATAAATACACAAACGAACACGAGTGTTATTTAAAACTTCCGAATTAGCTTGACAAGGCTTGTTTGATGTGTTATTATATCTAAGGATTTTTTATTTTATTAGTTAGGAGAAAGAATGATTTTAACAGTTATTGATACAGAGACAACAGGACTGTCCAAAGAGGTTCATGAAATTATAGATGTTGCTCTGATTTCTTACGTCATCTCTGAAGACGGTCAACGCTTCGTTGTGAAAAAGTTTAATTCCAAAATTAAACCAGCACACATTGAAACAGCCAGCCCCGTAGCACTAGAGATCAACCATTATAGTGAAGAAGACTACGTTGATGCTCCGTCACACAGAGAGATACTTCCAGAGGTCAGGAAGATTATTGAGAACTCTAACCTGCTCATTGGTCAAAATCTTATTTTTGACTTGAAGTTTATTAATTCCGCCTGTGAAAAAATATACGGAGATGAAGACACGATCAACTTCCCGCCATACATTGACACGAAAGCAATGGCTGATGTCCTCCGAAAGAAAAACATTATTGAAAAAAGCGGAATGGATTATCTGTGTGAACATTATAATGTTTCCTTCAGTGGAAAAGCCCACACTGCGCTAACAGATTGTGAACGCACAATGCTTGTTTTTGATGAATTAACAAAAGAGTGTGGCGATTACGAAATTTATTCTTATGAAAGTCCGTACGATCCACGATTTGACTCCTAGTTACAGTACGATGACATGGAAGAAAATTGACATAGCCAAATACGAAAACCTTGAGCCACTTGAGCTATCCAGTGTAGAACTGAAAGCTGCTGTGACCATCATCACTAAAACTAAATCAGTGCACACTCAAAGAGAAATACTCACAGAGTTGATGCTTTCCTGTAGCGATAAAAGTTTTGCTGTTCTCTGCTCAATGTTGGGTGAAAAATTATTAAATAAAATTATGCCAAACTGTTGACAGATACTTCTCGGTGTGGTATAGTGTGTACACAAGGAGACGATGTTATGACTTTAGTTGATGAAATTATTCGATATGAAAATGGTGATATGACAGAGGAAGAAGAAATTGTCTTTTTCCAAGGTCTTGTAAATACTGGGCTTGCTTGGTCCCTACAGGGTCATTACGGCAGGGTCGCAGAGTCTCTAATTGAAGAAGGGCTTATAACAGCCGGAGGTCTTACCGATGCAGACGGGTACACTTGTTAAATTAAAACTTTACACAATAACAGTAGATGTCCCAGAGCCAAAAGACATATACCGCTATGGCATAGTTATGCCCCACCCAGAGGGATTCGGTAAAGAATTCACGAGAGTTATGTGGCAACCTTCAAGTGAAATATCTTTTGGCAAGGGCAGGAATCAGTGTGAAATAGTTGCATCAAATAGGCTTGAAATCGTATGTAAGACAGGTGCCACATGAACATTGGTGATCTAGTTAGGATAAGAGACTTTAGACTAGGTTATGAAGCCAACGGTGATTTTCACGATGCATTTAATAAGATAGGAATCCTTATCACGTTTGATTCCTTAATGGGAACCGCAGAGGTTGCCACAGACGGCTTTATCAAGAAGCACCGTTTATCAGATTTACAATTAGTTAGAAGATCCCCAGAGAACAAGGAGAGGCTTATGTCGTTAGGAAAAATAAAATATTTTCCATATCAAATATTCTGTGATATGGACGGGGTATTAGTTGATTTTGAAGGAGCAGCTACAAAATCTATCAACGAGGCACTGTCTAACCCACCTAAAGGAACAGAAGCTCTCTGTGAGGCTGTGAGAGCCTTCTACGGCGATTCTGTGGACCTTGTTGACATCAAGGTTGGTAAGCAGAAAAGACCCCACGAACTAAAGATTCTTATTGGGGAGTTATTTGAGAACGATATGGATTGGTGGGCTAATCTCCCCTTCTTGCCAGAAGGTAGAAAACTGTGGTCTGTGATATCAAAGATTGATCCTTCACCAATGTTACTCACGTCTCCTATGGACCACAATGGAGGCACTGCCTCCGCTAAGGGTAAGGTTTTATGGGTGAAAAAGAATTTGAATCTACTAGATAATATTAGGTGGGAAGAAAGAATTAATTTCTCCCACAACAAATACGAGTTCGCTAAGTTTAATGATGAACCGTCAGTACTGATTGACGACTACCCCAGAAAGGTAGACCCATTTAACGAACACGGAGGTTTCGGAGTTTTACATAAAGGGTGCAGCAAAGAGACAATCAAAAGTCTAGAGGAGATTTTCGATGGGAGTTTTAGATCAGATTTGGGAAAGAATTCGTGATTTATTCACAGAAGAAGAATTAAACAATCTTATAATCCATGAAAAAATGAAAGAAGAGGAGCGTCAAAGAAGAGAACAAGAACGACCTCAAATCCAGATTCCGCTAGAGCCACCACCACCGCCACCAAGCGTTTACGATGAACCAGAAGAGGAGAGTGAAGAACAAAGGGGTGTCGTTATTATAGACATCTAGAGGCTTTTAGATGAAGGAGAAGATTATAAAGTGGACCCTTGGTTCCGTCCTGTGTATGAACGCAGTAGACGCTATAGCCTCCCTCGTCTTTATTAAACACCTCGCAGTACTTGAAGAAGCAAACCCAGTTGCTGATTTTTTAATGAGTTTCGGCGATGTGCCGTTCGTAATATTAAAAACCCTCGTCGTAAGTGCGGGGGTTTATATTTTGTGGTCGAATAGAGAAAAACCTCTCGCCCTCTTGGGCACATACACCGCCTTCGTTTCTTATTCTGCCTTGATGATAGGCTTTTATTTGTTTTTGTCTTAAAAAAAGTATTTTTAACCTTCGATATACTATTTATTTGTTGATAGGAGCACCGCTGGAGCGTTATGAAACTTACAATAAGAGAAATTAAGAAAGCAATTCGTGAATCTTTAATGAGTGAAGGAGAGATTGACTATGCTTATATCTCTTCAGATATTATTCAGAGGCTGGAAGGAGAGCAAGATTTAAGTCAGGCTGTCACCTCTTTTCTTAAAGATAATCCGAACGCATCAGAAAACGACGTAGCAAAGGCTCTCAAGATTCACCCCATTTCCGGAGAGGGAGCACTCTAATGAGTATTTTAAACCCGTCAAACTTAAGAATCCTTGAAGATCTTTTAGGTAGCTTCTTACCGTACGCCAAAGAGCAATATGGTTACGAACAATCACCCACCATCAGGTTTGCCAAAGACCCAGACAATGCCAAGAACCCTCTTGGTAAAACTGGCTACTATGAGCCAGAGCACAGTCGTATCACAATCTATATTGACGGAAGGCACCCTAAAGATATTATGCGTTCCATCTCTCACGAGCTTGTACATCATGCACAAAACGTCAGAGGGGATCTTGCAGGAACTCAAGGGGTTGGCGAGCAAGGTTATGCACAAAACAACGAACACCTTCGTGAAATGGAAAGAGAAGCTTATGAACGAGGGAACCTTTGTTTTCGTGATTGGGAAGATGGAATTAAATCGGAGAATCCAAATATGTATGAATCACTTAAAAGAAACTTAAAAGAATCGCAATTCGCAGCGACAGCAAGCGAAGAGGCGCAAAAGATTAACTCCCAAGCGGGTATCCACCTCAACACTGAACAAGAATATTGGGAAAGAGTTGGGATTAGAACTGGCGAGGAACTAGCAATTGAGATCTTGACTGGAACATATAACGATATGTATAAGTCTGTTTATGGCTTTAGACCTCGGCACTCTTTCTCTTCAGTAGAGGATGTGCAAGCAGCTATTGAAGTTCTCGATGGAGAGCGTGACGAGCTTGACTACGATGACGCTGAAGATTATAGAAAGAATCAAGAACTTATTGCGTCCCTTATGCCAAATGAGATGGACGTAGAATATGATAAACTACCAAAACAGTCCGGTATGGGACGTGCTGCTATGCAGGAACACAAAGAGGAATTAAATATGTTCGATAGAAGAGATATTAAACTAAACCAGAGGCTTATGGAGAGTTTTGGGTATAAGTTAAAAGAAGAAGCCTACGTGGGTGAAGGGGAAATCCCCGTAAACAGCGGTCAGGTCGCATCCGTAGGTTTTAAGAGAGGTTACTATTTTTGGAGACACACCAACGGATTGATGAACTCGTATGATAATGAGGGTAAGTTTTTTATGTCCCTCCGAGATGCAGGTCTTGGTATGTCAGAAGCCAACGAGTTGTTGCTACAGATTAATGATCAGCAGAGACAAAAAGCTGGTGGTATTCAAGACGGCGGTGAGGACGAGATGAATCCAGAAGATGATTATAACTGGGTTGGTCATAGGGCGCACTATCAAGAGAGTTTAAGTGAAAATTATCAAGTTGGTGATTATGTTAAAATCGTTGATGGTGGTCTGCGTGGCGCAGCAGGTAAAATCATTGAACCCATTACACTGGTAACCGGAGAACAAGGTTTTGTTGTCCTCTTGGACACACCAGCCGATAAGAGAGTTTTCGGTCAAGCTGGTGACGAACTTCCCGTAGCCGCAGACAAGCTTGCGCCGCCCGTTGGTCACAGAGCACGCTATCAGGAAGGTTATGGGCGACAATGGCGACGACACGGCGAAGACAAATATTTTGACGATTACAATGATCGTAACCAGATTCTAGCAAACCAACACTGGAGGCAATGTCTTGCTGACGCAGAAGAGCACGTAGCGGCTGGAACAGTAGATCAAGAAAGAATGCAAAAGGACGAGGCGTATCAAATGGCTGTAGAAGATGAGATGAGGCGACGAAGCAAACAACAGGGATTGAACGAAGGCTCAATGGCTGAATACGGCAAGATTGATGCTGAAGACGGCAACCCTCCTTCAAAGATTGGACAAGGCACTCCAGAGTATATGAAAGCCTACAATGCTGTTCTTATAGCAAGAGGTGAGGAGCCGCTTCCTATCGTAGAGCCCGACCAAGCCTACGTTGATGCACTTCAGCAAGGCAAAATGAAACCTTCCGACCATAGCTATAACTTGGAAGAGGGTGACGGTGAAATGCCTCGCATGGAAAGCGGACCCGGAGGTGTAGAAATATTCATCCCCGGTTTAGGAACTATGAGTGAGCAAGGTGGGGCACCTATCTATCTTGAAAAAAATGGTAACTCTTGGGAACTTCTCGTGTGGTCAGATATATCAAGTGAGGATCCAACCCACAGAATTGACCTAACGATGGCGGCTGAATCGGGCAATTTACAAGAAGATCGGCGAGACTTTATGGGCTCTGACGAAGAAAAAGAAATGATGTCCAAGATGTCTGCCAAGGATCATTATAAATATGTTACACAAGATCGTGGTAGGAGAGAGATGTCTCCCGATGAGATTAATGCAATTGAATCTTTTAACAACTGGCTGAATGACGAAGAAGCGGATGACTATCATATGCGTCAGATGACTTGGGAACCAGCACAGTCCTATAGGGGCGGTCGTGTGCTTGCGTATAACAAGAAAGAAGGAACTTGGCTAGATGTAATGAGCGACATGCCTGTTAGCGATAAGGAGATGAGTGATATCCTCCCAGAAGCTAAATTACAAGCTGCACTCAAGGCGAAGCTGGCTGAAGTGTTTGCAAAACATCCACAACTTGCCTCAAATAAAGATTTCATTAACACCATCAAGGAAGGTGTCAAAAATAAAATTATGGAGAACAAAGATATGAAAAAACTTAATAAAGATTTTGGCACCATGCTCGCCGAAGGTGTTGTAAGCAAACTTAAAGAAAGATATGGCGAAGACGAATTTGGGAGTATGTTCGATTCCTACGATGACGACGAAGACGAAATGGGAATGGAGCCCAGTCCAGAGGAAGAAGAAATTGAAGCACTTTTAAGACAGTATGGTTTGAGCAAAGATTCCGGTCCTGCCGACGATGCTGCTGCTGGTGCCGCAGCTATGGCTGATATGGAAGACGACGCAGACTTGGGTCGTAGACCAGAGGACGACGACGAAGATCCGGCAAGACGAGCAACCGTTATGAAAGAAGATGATGGTGAATATGCACACTTGGGAATTAAAACAACTCAAGATCAATATGGTCCTTTACACATCTTACCCGGCGTTCAATTCACAGGCGACCTTGCAGCAGACATTAGACAAATTCAACAGAACGACGAACTAGACAGTTGGTTATATGGTGAGCTTGGTTCTGACGAAAGTATTACTGATGCCGCCGGAGAGATCGTTTATGCTGGTGCTGATGTCCAAGATCACGTTGGTGCAGAGGAAGATTATGATGGTTCATACCAGCCACGGATGGCAGAGAGCAACGACGAAGACGGGGACGGCGATGTTGATTCAGATGATTACATGGCTAAAAAAGATAAAGCTATCAAGAAAGCTATGGGCAAAGAAGAAGATGACAAGAAAGAAGAATCTTTTGATCGCTTCCATTCTGATAAAAGAAACACACGCCTAAACGAAGCTCTTATGAATTGGGCAACTAAATAAAAAAAGAAAAACCAACCTCCATTGGAAATCTTTTAAAGGCACCTTACGGTGCCTTTTTTCTTTTTAAAAAGATAATTACGATATGACTGGTGTTGAAATTGTAGCTATTACATCAATGGTGTTTGGTTTGTTCGGGTTTTTAGGTTTTTTAGCCTACCTCGCAAACACTAATAATAGCAAGAACCTAAAAAATGACTATTTAGTAATTGAAAGCCGTTGTTCTTGTGTATCACAGGAGAAAAACGTAAGCTGCGAAGCAACCGAAGTGGAAAACAATAGTGAGAACAAAGATAGCGCAAAAGTTAGTAGGGTTGTTAGAATCAACGGCATCGGAAAGCAAATTTGCAATAAAAGGAAATAACAATCGTGGCAAATAGCAAGCACAAATTTTATAATTTATTAGTTGTCGGTCCAGACATGTATTTTGGGCACGCACCAACACAGCGGCTTGATTACGCTCTGCCAGAGCCCGGTCCAGATAACCAATACCACGTTGACGAAACCACTGCACCGGGCTACAAGCTTGGAAGCTATATTAACGTCTACAACTTTGACGCTGTTATTAATAAAATTCTTGATTGTGACGATTGGTCCACGAGCATGTGCCCAATAATTAGATATGTGTGGGACGGTGCTCACCACACCAAACAACACTTGGGCGAAGAACCATTCTTGCATATTGACAAACCAGAAGAAAACAATATTCCAAGAAATGTTTATGTCTTGGTTCAAGACAAGATGATCAAAGGGGTTGATGAACCTTTATCCCCAACGGGAGATAAACCACATTATCACTACAGCCCAACTCTCGATGTTGCTGATAAATTTCGAGGCTGGTGGATCAGCGACGAATTGAAGGCAATTTTAGAAAAATTATACGGATGGAAATTTTTTGAAAATGTATTCTTAGAAGATAATTTCGTAAAAATACCAGAAGAGCAGTTCACAGGCGACCAGTGGAATGGTGGTATTGAAAAATCATTTCAAGATATACAATATCACGATTTAAGAATTGCAATTAACGATGAGTATAACTTATCTGACGAAGTAGATAATAGAGCAATGGGCGACAGGATTGATGTCCTCGCTCTATTTAGTTACGCAGTCGGTGAAGAATCTTTATCTTCTCTTCAGAGTGCCACAGCGACCCTTGAAGGCAACTGCGAAGGAGATACTGGGTTCTTTGCGAACATTGAATGGTCACCCGTTTCACCATCTAATCCAGACATCTCTGTCCACAGTTATACGATTACGAGCATACGAGAAGAAGGCGGTTCGCCTGTTGAACTTGCAGAGGTGTTAAATCAGGGCGAAGAACTGTTTTCTTATGAAGACGACCTATCCGGAATGGAAACCGGAATTCAAGAATACCCAAAGTATTTTATTTCTTGGACGGCTGACGAAGGGACAAAAAGTCCGGACGCAGAAATTACAAAATTGCCATCTGGTTTTAATATATATGGAGTTCCATCTTGTGATGGTTCTGAAATTATATTAGAAAAGTCATTTGATGGAGAATGTTGGACAGAGAGGTATGGAGAACTGGAACTATCTTGGAATGTGTCCCTACCTCCGAACACCTATTTATCTTCTTTAAAGGTACACAAGAATACTGCATTTGAATCCGTTGATGTTGATATAAGAAGCTTTTTAGACGAGAATGTCGCCTACGATGGTTCAGAAGTAACCCACGAATATTACATTGAAGCGGTTGTAAATTCTTTAGCCACTGATGAGGTAATCGAAACAATTATTAGTAACACGGTAAGTCATGAAGTTGTAGAGTGTGTCTGTGACGACACCAGCGATACAGATTGTCGGACAAAATGCTGGATTCGTAAAGAAACAAATCCAGAAGTCGTAGTGTGGATGGAAAATTATATAGAAAATCCATTTGAAGAAACTCCCAACTCTACTTTTGAAATCAATTACTGTATTGAACACCAGTGTGCAATTGGTATAAGCGATTTTAATATTAGATTAAAATTACCAGAAGGTTTTGAAATTACTGCTGCCGAGGGTGGCGTTGACTTCCAAAACGACTTCTCATATGGCATAGCCAAAGACGAGTGGGTTATCACTCCGTCAGATGACTGGGTTGTTGCAAAACCTTCTTTTGGTAACTTGTGTAAGTTAACTATTGACAGACCCATTGGAACGAAAAGAATAGAATTTGTTTTAGAAGAAAACCTCACAACAGGTGCGGATGGTTGCACCTTAACACTGGATGATAAACTTTATGATTGGGATTTAAACTCTCAAAATGTCGATGCGACAAGTAAAGAATGGCAACTGGGACCACCGCTATCTTTATGTACTGACGAAATTGATATGGGTTATGGTGATTATCTCATCAAACTCAACTCTATTGATCTAAAAACGTATGATGTTAATTTTTGTTTAAGTAGAGATGATTTTGATACATTCTTTTTGTTTGTTATCAATGCAGATTTTCAAACAGAGATAGAAGAAATAGACCCGGTTATTGGTCAGGCAGTAAACGCTGGTTGGGACGTGACATTCAAAAACCTGTCACCCGGCATCGGCGTAATCATTGGACACGGCACAAACCCTATTAGTTCTTCTGGGTATGAAACTCTTTTGCGTGTAAAAAACAACCAGCAACTGATCCCAATTGACGAAGATACGCAACCTTGCGTTTGTATCTTCCCATTCTTTGTAAAATTAGGAGGTTTTTGGGAAAATGTAAAATCTATCGCAAACAATTACGGTAAAAATAAAAATAATGTACAAGGTCAGAGTTCTGGTGGTTCTTATGCATTGCAGACCACTGCTGGTCCAATGTACGCATCCGCATCGCCTGCGATGGCATCGGCTCTCAACGTCAGTGGGAACATGTTAATTGATGGTCTACAAAACATACAAGACAACATCGATCCTAGATTTTCGGAAATTGTAGAGTGCTTGAAAAATGCATATGATGCTTACTTAAAAAAACTCAACAACCCCAGTACAGCTAAAGAATATACTGTCGAACAAATCACAGCAGTTGGGTACTCCATTCAACTGTTTATGTCAGTGATCAGTATTTTTTCAACCATCTCTATCTCCAAGAGTGAGCAGATAAATAAACAATTAGATAATATTGCGAAACTCGGACAAGCTCAATGTGACAACTATATTTCTCTTGACGTTCAAGGCACAGAAGTTGGAAACGGAGAATACGAAGTTGTTATAAATTATGAATTCCCTGCTGGAGAAGTGGCTGGTGTTCAGTTTCAAATAAATATCCCTGAAGAGTATACAATTGTAAGAAACGGTCTTCAAGGAGATGCAAAAAGAAATAAATATCTTCAAGTGTTAGGAAACAATGGAGCCTATCTGTGCGTCTATGACTATTCTTTGGGTGATAAGCCAGCACAGAACTCCTCTCTTTTATCTACAATGGGTCAAAGTGTACCGTCAACATTGACAAGTTTTAGGGTTTTATGGACAGGTGCGGGTGAAGCCCCGGACCTCATTGATGTAAAAAATGATTTTGGAATCTTTGCCGAGAATACCTCTGAAAACCCGGTGTACTTAGAAGCGAAAATTGTAACAAACAAAATTAGAACCAATCCAGCACGACGCTGGAACGGTGATTGGTATAACGTAGATCAAACCAAAGAAGTAAACGTAAGAGACTATCTTGTGGCTTGTATTCTATGTTCTGGTGGGGAAGAGGACTTGCTCATCCCAGATA
>MDTG01381436.1_pt1 | contig 12941 bp, 12 predicted proteins | sample 811421 | NCBI WGS metagenome assembly MDTG01 (sample SAMN05326645, study PRJNA326480) | marine metagenome | isolation source: seawater | place: Pacific Ocean: South East | collected 2011
ATCACGAAACACAACACCGACACCGACCGCGACGACGACGCCTGCTCATGGGAGTCGGTCTGTTCGCGATGCTCGCCGCGAGCGCGACCGCCTCCGCCCAGGCGGACGCCGCGTCGCACAGTTTCGCGGAGGCCTTCTTCATCTCGCACTCGGTCGACGTCAACGGAGGCCGAAGCGTGGAGTGGCTCGGCAGCCTCGTCATCTGGCTCTTGATGGCCACCAGCGTCGCGAGCATCGGCCTGATCGGACAGCTCGCCGCCGCGAACCGCCGGGCGACCATCGCCCCCGAGGCCGTGATGCATCGCGCCGCGGAGTACGTCGACGCCGGGCGGTACGGAGAGACGATGGCGATGCTCGCGGAATCGGACGCGGAGAGCGACTTCGCGACGATCCTGCTCGGAGGACTCGAACGGGCCCCCGCCGGATTCCAGTCGATGGAGGGCGGCCTCGAACAGGCCGCGACCGAAGTCATCGCCCGGCGAACCCGGCACGTCGAGATTCTCAACGTGATCGGCCAGGTGAGCCCGATGGTCGGCCTCTTCGGCACGGTGTACGGCATGATCCTCGCGTTTCAGTCGATCGTGGCAAGCGGGGGCAATGCCGATCCGGTGCTCCTCGCGGGCGGGATCGGAACCGCCCTGGTCACGACCTTCTGGGGCCTGGTGGTCGCGATCCCCGCGCTGGCCGGATACGCCGCGCTTCGCGGTCGGCTCGACGCGAGCCTGACCGAGGCGATCTCCGAAGCGGAGACCATCCTCGAGAAGTTCAGGCCCGGGGACGCGGCTTCCGACGCGCGTCTGCAAGCCGCTTCGGAGTCACCGAAACCGTGAGCGCCGTCTCGAAGCTCGACGTCGGGCGTCCCGTACGCACCGGCGCCAACCTGACGCCGATGATCGACATGACCTTCCTGCTGGTCGTGTTCTTCGTCCTCGTCTCGCGGATCACCGCGGTCGAGCAGGTTCCGATGGAGCTTCCGGTGCCGCGTGACCCTGCGGCCGGTGCCGCGGACGAGGCCCCCCGCATCGTCGTCAATCTGGTGTACGACGACTTCGCCGATCGAAGACGTGCGACCCTCGAGCAGCGGGACTTCGACCTCGACGTCGCGGGCATCGACTCCCTCGAGACCGAGGTCCGGCGACGACTTCTCGAAACACCCGAACTGCAGGTGAACCTCCGAGCCGATCGAAGACTGCCCTACTCGACCGTCTCTCCGGTCCTCGAGGCCCTGGGCAGGTCGGCCCGGGGGACCGGCCGGCCGGACGGGGTCCGGGTGAACCTCGTGGTGATCGACGAGGCCCTCGCCACGGGCGGGGAGGACGCGTGAGCCACCGCAGACGCCCTTCGACCGGCGGCCGAAGCCAGGGAAAGGCCCGGGTGGAGCTGAACCTCACGCCCATGATCGACGTGGTTTTCCAACTGCTCATCTACTTCCTGCTGGGAACGAGTTTCGCGGTGGGCGAACAGACGTTCCGACTGGACGTCCCGGATCGCGGCGACGCCTTCCAGGTCGACCCCTTCGAACTCGACGTGACGCCGGTCGTGGTGAAGGTCGCCGGCGAAGGCCGGATCCGGGTCGACGGGCCGTGGAACGGTCCGGTGCACGTCGAGGCGCTGACCACCTTTCTCGAGGCCCGGCGCATCGATCGCGGCGGTCTCCTGCCGATCGACACCCCGATCCACGTGGATCCGCTCCCGGGGGTGGACTGGGGCGAAGCGGTGGAGGTCTTCAACGCCGCGGTCCGGGCGGGCTTCGAGTCGGTCGGCTTCATCGATGCCTCGAGCGGAGCGAACCGATGAGTGGATCCGGAATCCGCCGGCGCCTCCGACGCGGTGACCTCCTCGCGTGCACGATGATGATCGCCGGTGGTCTCGCGGCCTCCTCGCCGGCCGACGAGCCGCCCGCTTCCGCGACGCCGCCGACGCTCGTGGACATCCCGACGATCGAGGATCCGCTCGAACGGGCCGATCGACGCCTCGCCGCGGCGGCGGCGATCCTCCGCACGGAGATCCCGCCGAGAGTGCGGACCCGCCTGCTGTGGACCCCCTTCTCACCCGCGATCCTCCGGAACGTCGAAGCGACGCTCGGCCGTGCGCGGGAGCTGGTCGACGAGGCCGCCGCCGACCTGGCGTCGCTCACCGGCGCCCGACGGGATCGACGCGTCGCCCGAGCCGTCTGCCTCACGGCCACGCTCGACCTTCTCGAGACGATGAATCGCAGGGATCGTCCCCGAGTCGACTCGGAGACCCTTCGAGCGATTCATCGCGGGCTTGGTGACGCGGTTGAACGGACGACGGAGATCGACGGCCCGACGCTCACCGGCCTCGCGATGATGGCGCTGGTCGCGGGAGAGTCCGCGTCCACGCGTTCCGCGGCGACGCTCCTCACGCGGATCCGGGAGAATCCCGCGGGGGTGGACGCCCTGGAGTTCGAGTGGCTCGAACGACTCGTGGGATCGGGCTCCGCGAAGGCGGAAAACCGGCTCGGCGTGGCCCGCGGACTGCTCCGGGCACGGCGTCGACCTGCGGATCGACTGCTGCTGGCGGCCATCATGCTGCAGGCCGCATCCGAGACGATGTCGATCGACGATGCGGTCCGGGCGACGGTGGTGGAACTTCTTCGAACCACGGAGGAGGATCCGGCGATCCGTCCGAAGCTCGTGCGCGGGCTCGCCGACGTGGCGAGCGAACTGGGCCGGGGTGCCGATCCCGCCGAGACACCGCCACTGGTCGCGCTCGGCCGCGCCATCGAGTCGAGCGCCGCGGGCGACGTCGAGTCCGCGACCGGGTTCGCCCGCCGGGGCCTCGACGCCGGGATCGACGACATCGTCGTGGAGGCGCGTCTGGAACTGGCGAACCAGGCGCTCGGACAACGTCGCACCAGCGAGGCGATCGAGCAGCTCGTCGCCGCGTGCGAAACGCTCCCCAGTCATCCCAGCGCCTTGCGCGGCGCAGCGCTCGCGGCGAGGCTCGCGGACACCGATCCGGACGATCGACTTCACGCGATCACGATTCGGCGCCTCGCATCCGCCCTTCCCCGTCACCCGGGTATCGACGACTGGATGATGCGGTGCGGATCGCGGGCCATGCTCCGCGGGGACGAATCCGCCGCCCGTGAGGCATGGACGTCGATCGATCGACGCGCGGAACGGGGACCGGAGGCGCTGGTGCGGATCTGCGAGCTCCAGGATCCGGGAGTCGAGCCCGAGGTCCTTCTGCGGAGACTCGACGCCGTCGAGTCCCGTCTCCCCGTCGACCCGATCGATCCACTTCGAATCGCCGCCGATCTCGTCCGGATCGAACTGCTCCTCGGTCTCGATCGGGTGACTTCCGCCGCGAAGATCGCAGCCCGCTGGACCTCGTCCGAGCCGCTGCCGGTCGATGTTCCGACCCGCCTGCGGCTCGCCCGCCTCGCGATCGAAGCCCTGGGCCGAGACGGGCGAGGGCCCGACGCCGCACGGCTCCTGGAACGATTGGAGTCGGAGGATCCGACGCTCGCCCGACGTCTCCTTGCGAACGGTCGACGCGAAGCGCACCTGACGGTGGTGGAACGCCTCGATGCCGACGACCGACGCGCCGCGGGCGAGACCGCGGAAGGCATGCTCGCCGTCGCGGCGCGGACGAAAACCGAGGAGGATCCGCGGCGGCCCGATCTCGACGAGGCCACGCTGCTCGAGTGGGCCTGGATCGACGCCGCCGCCGGTCGAGCGGATCGTTCGGCCGAACGGCTCCGTCGGATCCTCGAGACCAACCCCGACGCCGCGGGCCCCCTCACCCTCCGGGCGATCCTGCTGGGCGGTCGACTCGCGACCCCGCCCGACGCGAAACGCGAACCTCCATCGGTCCCCGACGCGACCGAGGCGCTGGGGATCCTCGCCCGGATCGTCCGCGGGACGACGCCCGCCGATCCGGTCTGGTGGAGATGCGAGATCGAACGCCTCGAGCTGCTGCACCTGCTCGGCCGCAACCTGGATCGGATCGGTCCGCGAATCGACCGGCTCCGGGCCGAACGACCCGACTTCGGATCCGAAGGTTTCAGACGGCGTTTCGAGCGGCTTCGGGGACTCCTGCCGCCGGCGGGACGCTGATCCGCCGTCGTAAGGGGACGCGCTCCCGCGGGATGGCGGCCGCCGGTCACATCTGACGAAGCTCGTCGCGCAGTATGGCCGCGAGTTCGTAGTTCTCCGACGCGATCGCCGCGAACAGTCGTTGCTCGAGGTCATGCCGCTGACTCGATGGCAACTGGGGCTGCAAAACGTCCCGCATGCCTTCGAGCATCGCGATTTCCGGCGGATCCTCCGCCCCTTCCGGCATCGCGTGTCGGATGTCGTTGATCGCCGCCTCGAGAATGTTCCGTGCGTCGCTCGACGCCCGCTCCCGAATCGCCACCAGCGATGCCGCCCGAGCCCTGGTCGCGATCACCTGCGGTCTGAACTGTTCCAGCACCGCGCGATCCTCCGCCCGGATCGCGTGATCGCGACAGAGGTCGAACACGCGAAGATTCCGAGTCGTGTCCCGCACCACCAGTTCGTACGCCTCGAGGGTCGAGAAGGCGACGTACCGCTGGTGTACCTGGACCGCCTCGCTCCTCAACTCGCCGGCGAGCGTCTCGTCGATCTCGAAATCGGGATTCTCCGCCACCCGTGACTCGACCGAATTCAGTCGATCCGCTCCCCCGTCCGGTCTTCCTTCCATCTCCATCTGCAGGATTCCCAGCTCGACCCGGATCTGGAGCACCTCCCGCTCCTCGGACATGGGCACGATCCTCGCCTGGAGGCGATCGCCGTCGAAGGGCCAGTCACGCAAGAGTCCGGTCAAATCGTCGTTCAAGGCATCTCCAGAGGGGTTCCTCGCAGGTGGACCGACCCTGTGGATCGTAGCGGTCATCCTCGCCACGCCGGGTCTTCCGGATGCTCCCGCCGATTCCCACGCGATCCACGCCGAAAAAAATTGCTCGCATGAAGATTGGTGATCGATCGAACCGAAACCCCGTTCAGGGAGAAGAAATGGCGTTCGTCGGACCATACGGCGGGGCCGCAGGAGGAGATCACCACCAGTTCGGAACCAACCTGTGATGTCGACCCTTGTTTCGACGACCGCGCTTCATACAATCGAAGTGGCTGGTCTGGGAGGGCCGGCCGATCCCATGGGAGCTCCCCCGCGGGATTCGCAAGGAGGTTCCGAGCCCGGAGTGAGCTCGGAAGAAGAGGTAAAGGGATCATGGCTCGAAACGCTGTTCACACAGAGCTCCAGTTGTATCTGCGCGAAATCAACGGGATCGACCTGCTCTCCGCCCAGGAGGAGAAGGATCTCGGCTGGTTGATCGTCAACGACAGCTGTCCGGAAGCGAAGGATCGGATGATCAAGGCGAACCTTCGCCTGGTGATCGCGATCAGCAAGAACTATTCGAATCGCGGACTTCCGCTGCTCGATCTGATCGAGGAGGGGAACATCGGTCTCATCCGGGCGGTCGAGGGCTTCGATCCGGCGCAGGGCGCGAGGTTCAGCACCTACGCCTCGTGGTGGATCAAGCAGTCGATCAAGCGGATGCTCGTCAACGCGACCCAGCCGATACACATTCCCGCCTACATGGTCGACCTGATCGGGAAGTGGCGTCAGACCGCGGCGCGGCTCGAGGAGGAACTCGGGCGGCAACCGAGCAACGCGGAGATGGGCGCCGCCCTGCAGATCCCCGATCGAAAGATCGAGGCGATCCGTCGGGCGATGAAGGCGGTCTCGACGGGAAACCAGGCCCCCACGGGAATCGACGGCGAGGCCGCCGATTTCGCGGAGATCTGCCCCGATTCCCGGAACGGGGAACCGGAGGCCGAAAGCGAACACCGTGAGGACTTCGCGATGGTCCTCAAGCTTCTCGAATCGATCGACGAGCGCGATGCCCGCGTCATCCGACTTCGATTCGGGCTCGAAGGCCAGGCCCCGCTCACTCTGAAGGAGATCGGTCGCGAGGTCGGACTCACCCGGGAGAGGGTGCGGCAGATCGAGATGGAGGCCCTCCGACGACTCCAGTCCCAGATGCTGGACGATCGTCCGGGAAGGTTCCTCCGAACCATGGTGGATCGAACGCGGGCCGACGAACACGTCCGACCCGGTAGCCGGTCGCGGACCGAGATCAACTGACTCGGCCGCGCACGGGACGAGACAAGCGAACCACGGGCCCGGTCGATCGACCGGGCCCGTGTCGTCTGCGCCTGCAACGCCTTCGACGCCGCGGTCGGGTCCCGCGGCGACACCTCGCCGATCCCGCCTCGCGGGCGGCGTCCCGAGCGAGCGATGCTCAGGAGGGACGCTTGTAGAAGGGCAGGTCGACGATCGTGGCGTCGGTTCCGCCACCGAGATCGATCCGCACGGTCTCACCCGGGGTCGCCATCTCCGCGGGCACGTAGGCCATCGCGATCGGGTGGCCGAGCGTGGGACTGGGGCAGCCACTGGTGACGACGCCGACGGCCCTCTTCCCGTCGAGCACCGCCATGCCCTGTCGGGGACTTCGACGCCCCTCGAGGGTCAGGCCCACGAGCTTGCGAGCCGGCCCCGCCTCGGCGATGCGCTGCAGGGCGTCCTGCCCGATGAACCGACCCTCCTGCGGATCGGACTCGCCCTTGTCCAGCTTGACACCGAAACCGAGCCCCGCGGAAAGGGGATCCGTCTCTTCGTCGAGTTCGTGGCCGTACAGCGGCATGCCCGCCTCCATCCGGAGGCTGTCGCGGGCGCCGAGACCCACCGGGCGGACCGCGGCCCCTTCGGCCCCCACGTCCTTGAGCAGCATGCCCAGGGCCTGCTTCGCGAACTTCGCACCGAGGATCACCTCCACGCCGTCCTCACCCGTGTAGCCCGTGCGACTGACGATGATCTTCATCACCAGGACGTTCTTGACCGTGAAGCGGTACCGCTTGAGCGTCGGAACCTCCGTGGACACGGCACCGAGGAGTTCCATGACCTTCGGTCCCTGGATCGCGCACATGCAGGTGGACTCGGTCTGGTCGTCCATCTTGAAGGTGTGGTCCTCCTCGCCCTTCACCCGCTCGAAGTGCGAGACGATCTTGGCCCGGTTGGCACCGTTGCAGACGACCATGTAGTCGTCGTCGGCGAAGCAGTAGACGAGGACGTCGTCGAGGCATCCCCCGGACTCGTTGCAGATCAGGCCGTAGCGGCACTGGCCCACGCTCATCCCCCTCACCAACCGCGTGCAGACGCGATCGAGGAACCGACGAGCGTGACGGCCCGAGATGCGGAGCCGGCCCATGTGGGAGACGTCGAAGAGACCCCCGCTGGTCCTCGTCCAGACGTGTTCGTCGCCGATCGATCCGTAGTGCAGGGGCAGTTCCCAGCCGGCGTAGTCGACCATCTTCGCCCCGTGCTGGACGTGGAAGTCGTGGAGCGGGGATCGCGTCGGTGTGATTTTGGAGGCCATCTCCGCACGGTAGCGGTGAGGCCGTCCCGCCGCCACCTTCGCGGCGACGCGAGCGGTTCCATTCGTGCGGGTTGCGCGGGTCGCGATGGCGGTGAATCCACGGATGGATCGTTCCCGACTTGCATCTGGAGCTCGGGATTCGACGCTTCCCTCGTCGCATCCGGTGATGCGATCCCATCAACACGAGGAGAGAGACAGATGCCAGCCAAGAACACCACCAGGACCGCGTCGGGATCCGAACGCGACCTCTTCTTCCGGCTTGCCATGGTCGGCACCGGAATCGGACTCCTGCTGTCGATCCTGATCTGACCGACCGACCGAACCACCGAGACACCGTGAGCGCCCGAGGGCGGACGGACCGGTGATCGACGCCCCGTCTGACCGTCTTCCCGGCGGCCTGACGGGGCGTTCCAATGGCCGCCGGGGTATTCTGGGTGGTTCATGCAGACGGGCCCCCCGACATTCCCCCGCGAATCCGCACCCGGACCGCGGACCCGCCACCGCCCGGAGGGCCCCGTCAAGGAGTCCGGACGATCGACGGGCGGGAGGCTGAACCGCCTGATCGTCCTCGTGGCGGTCCTGGTCACCGCGGCCACGGCGGGGCCGGATGCCTTCGCCCAGGACATCGATGACGAGACCTTCGCCGACCGTCCGATCGCGGAGGTCGAGTTCAAGGGCTTGGAACGGGTCGAGACGCGGCTCGTCCAGAACAACATCCGGACCGCGTCCGGCCAGCCGTTCGACGCGGATTCCCTTCGCGACGACGTCTCCACCCTGTACCGCCTCGGCCAGTTCCAGACCGTGACCGCGGACGCGGTGCTCCTGCCCGACGGCAGCGTCAAGGTCATCTACCGGGTGACCGAGCAGGCGATCATCCGCGACGTCCAGACCGTCGGAAACACCCTCGTCTCCGACCAGGAGCTTCGCGGCCAGATCCCGTTGTACGCGGGCGGTCCACGGGACGACTTCCTCGTCGAGCAATCGCTGCTGCGGATCAAGGATCTCTACCGGACCAAGGGGCACTACCTCGCCGAGGTCTCGGTCGACGATTCGAGGCTGACCGAGGACGGCATCCTGATCTTCATCATCGTGGAGGGACCGCGGGTCCGGATCCGGGAGATCGAGTTCGTCGGCAATCGCAACTATCCCTCGAACATCCTGGGCTCGAGGGTCCAGACCAAGCCGGCCATCCTCTTCTTCCGGAAGGGCGAGCTCGATCCCAACCGTCTCATCGACGACGTCGCGACCCTCGATCGCTTCTACAAGGACCGGGGGTGGATCGACGTCCGGGTCGACAGTCGCGTGATGCTCGGTCCCGATTCCAAGGAAGCCAAGGTGGTGTTCGTGATCGACGAGGGGCGGCAGTACCGGCTCCGCGCGATCGACATCGCCTCCAGCGGCGGGACCAGTTCGCCGCTCGACGTCTTCACGAACGAGCAGCTCCTCGCCCTGGCGGAACTCCGACCGGGCGATCCCTACAAGCGACCGGACGTCGATGCGACCGTCGATGCGATCCGGAACGCGTACCTGCAGATGGGATTCGTGGACGCCCAGGTGAACGCGAGGAGCCTTCGCGTCGGCGAACAGGCCGAGGTCGACATGATCATCCAGATCGTCGAGGGCCGATCCTCGACCGCCGGCCTGATCATGGTGCAGGGCAATTTCCTCACGAAGGACAAGGTCATCCGGCGACTCGTGAAGGTCCGCCCGGGTCGACCGCTCGACGGCACCCTCACCGAAGAGGCGAGGATCGCGATCGAACGGACGCAGCTCTTCAACGAGGCGCGGATCTCGATCCAGCAGCCCACCGCGGACGAACCCCGCGTCCGCGACATCATCATCGAGGTCAAGGAACGCAACACCGGTTCCTTCAACTTCGGCGCGGGGCTGGGGTCGGACAGCGGGATCTTCGGCGAGTTCAGTTTCCGACAGAACAACTTCGACATCGCGGACTGGCCGCTGACCGCCGAGGAACTCATCAGCGGTCGGGCGTTCCGCGGCGCCGGGCAGTCCTTCGACATCACCGTGGCGCCCGGAACCGACGTGAGTCAGTTCAGCGTGTCGCTCACCGAACCCCATCTCTTCGAATCCAACGTCTCCGCCCAGTTCTCGGCTTCGTATCGAAACCGGATCTACAGCCAGTACGACGAGGATCGTCTGGCCGTCAGCGGCAACCTGGGACAGCGACTCGGCGACGTCTGGGTGGGCAACGTGGCGGCCTCCGTCCAGCGGGTGAAACTGACGAACTTCGACCCCTCGACCCCGCTCGCGATCATCGACGACCGTGGTCCCGATCTCTTCACGACGGTCAGCGGCACGCTTCGACGCACCACCGTCGACGACCCCTTCCGGCCCGGAAAGGGCTCCGCGCTCCAGTTCGGCGTCACCAAGGCGTTCCCGCTCAGCATCGACCGGACGACGACCGACGGCCTGTCCGAACCGGAGAACGTCGACTACTGGGCCTTCAACGCCGAACTCGCGAGCTTCCTGACGCTCTACGAGGACTTCCTCGGTCGGAAGCACGTGCTCAGCCTGCAGACCGACGTCAGCTGGATCTTCCAGGGCGAGGCCCCGACCTTCCAGCGGTACTACCTGGGCGGACAGAGCTTCCGCGGATTCGAGTTCCGGACGATCAGTCCCAAATCCGACCAGACGCTCGGGCAGCCCGGCGGCTCGGGCGACTTCGAGCCGATCGGCGGAACCTGGATGTTCTTCGCCGGCGCCCAGTACGAGATCCCGATCGTGGGCGAGAGTTTTTCCGGAGTGGCGTTCGTGGACTCGGGCACGGTCTCCGACACCCCCGGTTTCGGCGAGTACCGGGTGTCCGTGGGGATCGGGGTCCGGCTCTACCTGCCGATCCTCGGGCCGGCCCCGCTCGCCTTCGACTTCGGTTTCCCGATCGTCAAGCAGCCTGAGGACGAACGCCAGGTCTTCAGCTTCAGCGCCGCCCTCCCCTTCTGATTCCACCCGCCGCGAGTCGATGTCCGCCCCCGAACCCGCGGGATCCGTACAATCCTCGTCGATCCTCCGTCCCTTCCTCCCTCCCCGGAGTTCCACCGCATGCCCGTGGACCGACTCAGTTCAACGAATCGTCTTTCCCGCCTCTTCGGACCCACCGCCCTCGTGGCGAGCCTCGTCGTGCTCCTCCACACGATGTCCGTGAACGCCTCCCGGCCGGTGGTCGTGAAGGCCGATCCGACGCCGGTGGCGGTGGTGAACGTCGCCCGGGTGCTCGAACAGATCGACGAGAAGTCGGAGTGGGAGATCAAGATCGAGGCCCTGAAGGCGTCGATCCAGCAGGAGGGCGTCGGTCGACAGCAGGCCATGGAACGCCGGCTCGCCGAGAGCGAGGCCGCGGAATCCCCGGAGGATCGCCAGTCCATCCGGGACGAAGTCGCCCTGATGCAGCTCCGCCTCGAGCAGTGGGCCAACATGAAGGCGATCGAAGTCGACCGGGAGCAGTCCCTGATGTGGCGCAGCATCTACCGGAACCTGCGTCGCGAGGCGGAACGCGTCGCGGAGGCCGAAGGCTTCGCACTGGTCCTCGTCGACGACTCGGCCGGAGAGATCCGGACGCAGTCCGGCACGCAGGTCCCGCTCCAGACCCAGGTCCTGCAACAGATCACCAACCGGCGCATCCTCTTCGCGGCGAACACCACCGACATCTCGGACCAGGTGATCGTCCGCATGAACAACGCCATCGTCGCCCCCTGACCGAATCGCACTCGGACCAACGCACCATGAACGCATCAACACTCAGAGTCCTCGTCGCCGGCACCGCCGCGATCGCCCTGCTCGCGGGAGCGGCCCGGATCATGCTCGCCGTCCCGAACAGCCCGCCGATCGTGGCGACCGTCGATCTCGAACGCCTCTTCAACAATCTGGGCATCCAGCAGACCGAAGGCCAGCGGGTCGACGCGGTCGCGGTCCGCTACGACCAGCAGCTCGACGAACTTCGCGGCCGGATCGAGAACCTGCAGGCGGAGCTCGAGAACTTCGAGCAGGGCGGCGAGGCCTGGCTCCAGACCAGCCGCGATGCGGAAGCCGCGATCAGCGAGTACCAGGCCATCGAGCAGTTCGCCCGGCTCAAGGTCGAGGCGGAGCGTGCGAAGTCGATGCGGACCGTCTACGAACGAATCCGCACCGAGGTGGAGGCCTTTTCCAAGGCCCAGGACCCGCCCATCGACATGGTCATCATCGACGACACCGTGCCGCAGCTCGAACCGTCCACCGCCGAGGCGATGCAGAAGCAGATCTCCGCGCGGCGGATGATCTACTCCTCGGACGCGTTCGACATCACCGACCTGCTTCTCGACCGCATGAACGCGGCCTCCGGAAGCGGCGGGTGAGCGACCTCGGCGCGGACCCCCACCCGTCTCGCACCGCCGCGGAGATCGCGGCGCTGGTCGAGGGGAGCATCGAAGGCGATGGAGATGCCGTGGTCCACGGCATCGACACCGTCGAACATGCGAAGGAGGGCGACCTGACGTTCATCGGCGACGCCCGCCACGCACGGCACTGGGCGGGCTCGAAGGCGTCGGTCGCACTGGTCACCCGGGACATCGATCTGGGCGAATGGGATGCCGCCGCCCGCGCCGCGATCCGCGTCGAGGACGCGGACCAGGCCATGATCCAGGTCCTGGAGCTGATCGAGGCCGCGGCCGCGGATCTCGTCGATCACCCCCCCGCCGGAATCCATCCGGAGGCCGTCGTCGATCCCACGGCGTCGGTCGCCGACGATGCGACGATCGGGCCCTTCGTGGTGATCGGCCCTCGATGCCGGATCGGTTCCGCGGCGTGCATCGAGTCCGGGGCCCGGATCTACGCCGATGCGGTCATCGGGGCGGAGGCCCGACTCCATGCGAACGTGACGGTCCGCGAACGTTGCGTGGTGGGGGCCCGCTCGATCCTGCATGCCGGCGTGGTGATCGGCAGCGACGGCTTCGGCTATCGGCCGTCCCCGGATGGACGCGGTCTTCGAAAGATCCCGCACGTCGGTCACGTGGAGATCGGCGAGGAGGTCGAGATCGGGGCCAATTCCTGCGTCGATCGCGGAAAGTTCGGTCCCACCGTCATCGGCGCGGGCACCAAGATCGACAACCTGTGCCAGATCGGACACAACGTCAGGATCGGACGATGCGTCGCGATCAGCGGATTGACGGGAATCGCCGGGAGCACGACGGTCGGTGACGGTACCCTCATCGGAGGCGGTTCCGGCCTGAGCGACCACATCCGGATCGGTGCCGGCTGCCAGATCGCGGGCCGCTCGGCGGTGATGAACGACATCCCGGACGGCGAGACCTGGGCCGGCATGCCCGCGAAGGAGGCCCGCATCGCCATGAAGGAACAGGCGGTGATCCGTAGACTGCCCGACTGGTCGAAACGACTCAAGGAACTCCTCGACGACCGCTGAGCCCGATCCCACTTCAAGCCATCCCACGATGCTGAGACCAGAGACCGAGACCGAGACCGAGACCGAGACCAGGACCGAGGACGTCGAGGATGCGACGACGCC
>MDTG01051329.1_pt1 | contig 12940 bp, 9 predicted proteins | sample 811421 | NCBI WGS metagenome assembly MDTG01 (sample SAMN05326645, study PRJNA326480) | marine metagenome | isolation source: seawater | place: Pacific Ocean: South East | collected 2011
TGCCTTTAGCTAAAGAAATAGGAACCATAACTAATGAAGAATACGAGGTTATGGCAAAAAAGCGGGATCGTGTTGGAGAAATTAAGAAAATAATAAAGAAAAAAACAGTTAAACCGGTGGAAGTAAACCCAGTGTTAAAAGGTCTTAAAACGGCTGATATTCCACAGAACTATTCTATTGAAAAGGTTTTAGCTAGGCCACAAGTGTCATACAAAAACCTCATGGGTGTTGCGTCTATTAACAAGCTGTTAGATGAATATACACCTGAAGAGTTGGAACAGGCAGAAATTCAAATAAAGTATAAAAGCTACATAGAAACAGAAAAAGAAAACGTAGAACGATTGATTCGGCTTGAAAATAAAAAACTTGCCAAAGATTTTGACTATTCGACAATCAACTCACTGTCACTTGAGGCTATTGATAAACTTAATCAAATAAAGCCTATTAGTGTTGGTCAGGCTTCCAGAATAAGCGGAGTTAGTCCCGCGGATATTTCTGTACTCATTGTTCATTTCACTAAATAGATGAAAAAAATAATAATAGCTTTTATCTTTTTAACATCCTGTGCCTCAATTCAATCATTAGACGGAGGAGATAAAGATACAATGCCACCTAAAATCACGTCTGTATTTCCAGAGAACGAATCACTATTTGTAAAGGGTGCTAATATTGTTTTTAATTTTGATGAGTATATAAAAGCACCTAAACTAAATGATGTTTTAATTATATCACCAAGTCAAAAAATAAAACCAAGCGTTACTGTTAAAAACAAAAGATTATCAATTAAGCTTCAAGATAGTCTATTAGAAAACACAACCTATTTAATACAACTAAATGGTGGTGTTTTAGATAATAATGAAGGTAACCCTATTGATTTTTTTAATTATGTTTTTTCGACAGGACCATATATTGATTCTTTAAAATATAAAGGTTTTATTTATGCATATTTAGAAGAAACTCCTTTAGAAAATTATAATATTCAACTTTATAATACAATAAAGGATAGCGTCATTTTTAATGAAAAACCAGATTATGTCGTTCGATCTAATAAAGTAGGTTTTTTTAGTTTTTCTAACCTTCCAGAAACTCAATTAATGGTTGCGGTTTTTGAAGATTTAAATAAAAATTTACTTTATGATAAAGATGAAAAAATAGCTTTACTAAAAACGATTTCGACATTAAATAATACTATTGATACGTTTTATACATTTGAGAATAAAAATACTGATAAATATAAAATTAGTTTGGTTAATAATAATAATCCGGGTGTTCTGAAATTTAAATCAAATAGACCTATTAAAGATAATATAAGAGCTCAGATAAATAATACTAAAACTAATTACTATTTAAACAGATATAAAGATACAATTACACTTTATTATGAAAATTTTAACGATAGTTTAAGTGTGAATTTACTAATTGACACATTTAATTTCGATTTTAAAATAACTACTTTTATAGCAAAAAAATTAGCTTTAATAATTAATAAAACAAAGTCTGGAAAAAAAGAGCTTTTAATAAACTCTAATCAACCTATTACTTTTATAGATGATTATATTAATGTTGAATGTAATAATCAAACAATCAATTATATAAAGAAACAAATAAATCCAGTCACTTATTTTATTGGTTTTAATAATGTAGTTGATACTGTAAATCTAATTTTTAAACCAGAAGCTATAATATCCTCATATGATAATTTAGATAAAGCTGACACATTATTATATGTGGTTAATAATAAATATAGTAATCAACTAAAAATAAAAGTAAATACTCGTGACTCTATAAACTATATAGCAGAATTACTCCAAGATAATAAAGTAATTCAGTATAAATATTTTACAAATACAGAAAATATAATTTTTAAAAATATAAATCCTGGTACTTATTCATTACGTATAATTTATGATTTAAATAATAACCAGATTTGGGACACAGGAGATATTTTTAATAATAAAAAGCCAGAATATATTAAACTATTTAATGCTATTGAAATAAGAAATAATTGGGATAAAGAATTGATTATTAATTTATTATAAACTAATTAACATACTTAATAACAATAAGTGTTATTATTAGTTTCATAACATTAGAATTTGTATAATTATTAATTTATTAACTAAATACAAATAGTTATAGACTCTAGTTTAACATTAAAGATCATATATACACACAGAAGAATTATTAACAATATAATGTTAAAATATAAAATCGATAAAAGTAGATAACTTATAAAGCTCTTAAAATCAATTACCTATATAAATTATATTGTTAATTTTATGTTATTAATGAAAAAAGCAAAATAAGTTACATTCATATAAACAGCTTATTAATTATATACTATTATAATTTTAAATTTATTTATAATAATAAGTAAATAGAAAGTGAATAGAAATTTTCGTAGAGTGATAAAAGTTTAATGATTTAATTTGTTGTCAAAATATGTTAAATAAGTTTAACCAATTAGTTGAAAAAGCAAAAAGTTTTAAAGTTTCATCATCTGATGATTTAGAAAATTTTAGATTAACTTTTTTAGTAAAAAAAGGGTTGTTAAGTAAATTAATACAAGAATTTAAAACATTATCTAATGATCAAAAAAAGGAACTAGGTAAAATATTAAATATAACGAAGCAAACGTTAGAAGAAATTTATAATGTTAATTCTAAAAAAATAATAAGTAATCATAATTTTTCACGTTTTAATAATGATTTACCTGGTTATTATATTGAGTCAGGAAGTCGCCATATTATTAGTTCTGTTGTAGATGAAATGACAGTTATTTTTGAGAGGTTGGGTTTTTCTGTTTCTATTGGTCCAGAAATTGAAGATGATTGGCATAACTTTTCTGCATTAAACTTTCCTAAAAATCATCCAGCAAGAGATATGCAAGATACGTTTTTTGTAGATCAAGAAATTGCTTTAAGAACTCATACCTCGTCAGTACAAGTTCGTTTGATGGAATCGGGTAATTTACCGATTCGAAGTATTATGCCAGGACGTGTTTATAGAAATGAAGCTATATCATCACGTTCAAACTGTTTTTTTCACCAAGTTGAGGGTTTATATATAGATAAAGGAGTTTCTTTCTTAGACCTCAAACAAACGCTATATAATTTTGTAAAAGAATTTTTTGGACCAAATACTAAGGTAAGATTTAGAGCCTCTTATTTTCCATTTACTGAACCAAGCGCAGAAATGGATATTTTTCTTGGCACTGAAACAGCGTCTGATTACAAATTAACAAAAGGTACTGGTTGGTTAGAAATATTAGGTTGCGGAATGGTTGATCCAAATGTTTTAGAAAATTGTAATATAAATAAGAGTTATTCAGGATTTGCTTTTGGTTTAGGAGTCGATAGAATAGCTATGTTAAAATATGGAGTTAAAGATTTAAGAACCTTTTTTAATAATGATAAGCGTTTTTTATCTCAATTTGATTCCTTATAAAAAAAGCAACAAAAAAAGGGTTGCAACAGTGCAACCCTTTTAAAAATAATTAATCTTTAATTATTCTGCAGCTTCTTCAGCAGGTGCTTCTTCAGCAGGTGCTTCTTCAGTTGCTTCCTCCATAGAAGTAGAATCAGTTGTTTCTTCAGTAGCAGCTTCTTCAGCTGGTGCCTCTTCAGTAGCAGCCATACTGTCAGCTACTTCTGTAGTTTCTTCTGTGCTTTCAGTTTCAGCAGCATTGTTGCATGCAACAAAACCAAACACTGAAACGATAGCTAATAATGCAATAATTTTTTTCATTTACGCGTAATTTTAATTGTTAAATATTTAAATAATGATGCGAATATAGTGTTTTGGTCAAAAAAAATTATTTTTTTCTAAAGTAAAGTCTAATTGGAACACCTTTGAAATCATAGTTTGCACGCAACTTATTTTCTAAAAACCGTTTGTAACTGTCAGGAATATATTGTGGCAGGTTACAAAAAAACGCAAACGAGGGACAGTTGGTTGGTAGCTGAGTTACGTATTTAATTTTTATATATTTTCCTTTTATAGACGGCGGTGGTTTTTTTTCTATAATAGGCAAAAAGAAATCGTTAAGTTTTGAAGTTGTGATTTTCCTATTTATAGAGTTATAAACGCCATTCATAACATTAAGTGCTTTTAATACACGTTGTTTTGTTGTGGCGGAAACAAACAAGATAGGAACATCAATAAAAGGAGCAAGCTTTTCTTTAACAAGAGCTTCGTAATTCTTTGTTGTTTGAGTGTCTTTCTCAATAAGATCCCACTTATTTACAACCACCACTATACCTTTTCCGTTTTTTTGAGCCAAACTAAACAAATTCATGTCTTGAGCCTCAACGCCTCTTGTGGCGTCAACTACAATAGCAACAACATCTACAGACTCTATCGCTCGAAGCGAACGCATAACAGAGTAAAACTCAATATCCTCTGTAACCTTACTTTTTTTTCTTACTCCAGCGGTGTCTACTAGATAAAGGTCTTGATTAAAGGACCTATATCGAACATACAACGTATCTCTTGTTGTACCTGGAATGTCGGTAACAATATTCCTGTCGTGACCTAGCAACGTATTACATATTGTAGATTTTCCAGCATTTGGCCTACCAACAAAAGCTATTTTTGGAATATTTTCATCCAAAATTACTTCACCCTCTGGAAGTAACTCAACTAAATTATCTAAAAGGTCTCCTGTTCCGCTTCCAGACAAAGAGGATATTGGATATATATTGTCTATTCCAAGAGAATAATATGAGTTAGCCATAAACATTCTTTCATCGTTATCTGCCTTGTTAGCTACCACCAAATATGGCTTTTTGCTTTTTCTTACAAACTTAAAAAAGGCGACATCTAAATCGTTTGGGTCGTTTACTGAATCAACAACAAATAACAACACATCTGCTTCACTAATGGCAAGTTCAACCTGTTCGCGAATGTTTGATTCAAAAACATCTGTGCTATTAGAAACATAGCCGCCCGTATCAATTACAGTAAACTCCTTACCCACCCAGTCACTAGTTCCGTAATGCCTGTCTCTAGTAACCCCGCTTATGTCATCGACAATTGCTTTTCTTTCCCCTATTAAACGATTAAATAAAGTGGATTTTCCAACATTTGGTCTTCCTACTATTGCTACAATTCCTGCCATGTTATTGATGTGCGAAAGTACATTGATTTATTTCTTTAAGTAACCAAAGTATCGAAGCTGTTGATCATCAGACCTCCAATCTTTTTTAACTTTAACGGTTAGCGACAAAAAGACCTTCTTTTTTATAAAACCTTCGATACGTTTTCTTGAAAAAATACCAAGATTTTTTATTGCCGAACCACCCCTTCCCAGCACAATGCCTTTTTGGGATTTACGTTCTACATAAATAGTTGCATATATCTCGTCAATATTCTTTTTTTCATTATAGTTTGTAATACTTACCTCCACACTATAGGGAATTTCTTTTTTGTATTGCGATAAAACTTGTTCTCGAATCATCTCACTTACCAAAAACCGAACACTTTCATCACTTACTAAATCCTTGTCGTAAAAAGGGGGGTGTTCTGGCGACAACTCAACCAACATGTTTACTATTTTAGAAACATTAAACCCCTCTTTTGCGCTTGCCACCAAAACATGTTTAGTTTTAAGTGTTTTTTTTACCTCGACAACACGAGCATTTAACACCTCTTGGTTGTCAACAAGGTCTGCTTTGTTTATGACCACAACCACAGGACAGGATAGGTTACTGATTTGTTCTACGAATTGCTCCGTTTTTGGATATTGACCATCCAAAACCAACAAAACAAGGTCAGCGTCTTCTAGTGAACTTTTTACAGCACCCATCATAGTTTCCTGAAGTTTATATGCAGAGCTCTCTAGTATTCCGGGGGTGTCTGAGAAAACAAGCTGTGAATTTTTGTTGTTTAAGATACCTTTGATTCGGTGTCTTGTTGTTTGGGCTTTTGGGTTGGTAATAACAAGATCTTCTCCTAAAATTGCGTTTAGCAAAGTTGATTTACCCACATTAGGCAACCCCACAATTGATATAAAACTCGACTTAAACACACCACAAAGGTAGGTCTATAGGGCAACAAAAAGGCCAAATTGCAACAAACTATCGTAATCCAAGAGTAAACTAAAAAACAACAAGAGTTTTAACCCAAGCTTATCGTACACCGTCTATCGAAAGTAGTTTGGTGTGTTTGTAGCTGCTGTCGATTATTGAAATGTTAAAAAACTTATTTAACTCGACATACGAACTAAGGTGCGATATAAGAAGCGTGTCACCTTGTTTTATTTTGTTCCACTGTGCTCTAGGAACAGAAAAACCCCTTTCAATTTTTAATTTGTTGACGTAAAACAAATGGGGCTCCAGCCCACTCTTTTGGTCTAGAAGTATTTTTGTATTGGAGCTTAAGTGCTTTAAGTTTAGCTCGTCTTTTAAATAATGAGAAATTCCGTTTGTTTCCAATTCATAGTATTTTTCGTGTGGATTTAGGGCGTATCGATAAGCCTTTTTGTAAGGAAAAAAAAGAACTAATACCACAGGTATTATTAGCCATTCTGTGTTTTTTTTGAAATGGCTAATTAAAAGGTGTACACTGTTAGAAAAAACAATTGCAAGCATTGGTATTGTAGGAGCCAAATACCAAAAATTCTTAGTACCTAATGAAATAACCAACAAAAAAGAGCAACACTGTATTGTCCAAAAAGTCCAACTTTTTGGTAACCCCCTAACAACAAAGGGTGTAATAATTATAGCAGAAACAAGCCAAAACCAAAACTGCATCTGCTCCTTAAAAAGTAATTTAAAGTAGTAAAAAAAAGAGTATTCTTCAAAAACGTAATTAGAGGATCGATTTACGTACCGAGGAAACAATTCACCTTGCCAAACAAGATTAAGATATCCGGGCTGCCTTAACTCCCTTTGCCAATAATATAAGCCAATAATAAAAAGTCCTAAAAAAACAGAAATGTAAAAATGTTTATTAGAAAGCAGCACTGCTAGTTTTTTGTGAAACAGTAATGCAAAAAAAAGCCCAGGCCCAATCATCAAAACAGCGATACTCTTGCAAAGAACCCCTAGTGTAAGCGAAACCCCCATCAAGTAGAGGTGTGCTGGTTTTTCTGTTTTTATAAATCGAAAGGTGCTATGTGCTAAAAGCAGGACAAAGAAAGCAAGTGTGGCATCATGGTCACCAAAACGACCAACATGGTCTCCGTAAAAGCCAAAAGAGGTCGTCAAAATACCCACAGCAAAAACCCCTGACCAATATTTTTTTGTGGACGAATATGTAATTATAAAAACAAGAACGAGCGACAGTATTGAAAAAAACACAGACGGGAACCGAATAGCTAACTCGTTTAAGCCAAACAAATGAAGGCACGCTACCTGTAGCCATATCAATAATGGCGGTTTTAGCTCGTATGTCTCGGGAGACCCTTTGTAAGTCCTTACTATTAAATCACCGGACTGGTACATTTCTATCGCATTTATAGCATTGCGCGATTCATCCCAGATTCTAAAAGGCAAAACACCAACATTTAGCCAAAACGGAATAGAGAAGACAAATAGAAGCCCAAGCGTTAGAAGTTTTAGGTGAGTATTTCTCATGGTAACTTATTTTCGATTTTGCACATCGTCACCTATTAAATTAAAATAATAACCTCTTGCTCGAGAGACAAATAAACTTGAATTGTATTCTAGAATAATTTTTTCAAACAACGCCAAGGCCTTTTCTTTATTTTCTAGGACTTGAAGATTGATTAATGCTGAACGAAAAAGAGCGTTATCTGCAAGAATGTCTTGGCTGTAATTTTCATAAACAGATTGATATAAACGATTTGCTTCTTCATGGTTTCCAAGCTTTTCTTGAAGCCGAGCCTTGAGGTAAAGTATTTCGTCGCTTAACGAGTGGTTTGGATATTTAAAAGGAAGAAGGTTAAGGGTCTCTTTACATTTTGATATTTTGTTTTGATATAGTAAAAACTCTGCCTTAGCATACTCTTTCATCGCATCATCGGTAGAATCAAGACCCGTATTATCTTGAATAAGCAACGATAGCTCTAAAGCGTTGTTGCTAATAAGTTGAGTGGTTGCCGTTTTTAAAATATCAAGTTGGTTTTTTGCGTAATCAAAATCACCAACATAATAACTTAATTGTGCACTTTTGAATCGAGCCTCTTGGCCTAATGCTTCCTCTTTAAATTGCTTTTCTACTTGTCCATACATTAAGCGAGCATCCCAGATGTTGTTTAAAATGAGATAACAATCGCCAAGTATGAGTTTTGTTTTTGCAACAAAAGTTTCTCTTAGTCGAGGCGCTTTTAAGAGTTCCAAAAGTAACCCAACTGCAATTTCTGTCTTGTCCAAATAAAAAATATTTATTTCAGCTAATCTAAAAATACTCTGAGCAGTTCTGTAATTAACCCCCTCTTTATCAATAAATTGTTTAATTTTTACGGTGAGAGCATTAATTTTTTCTTTACTTGGGTTAATAGCCAAGGTAGTTTGAGCGTAAAGGGTGTTTATTAAACCATTTTGACCCTCAATGTAATAGCTATTAAACTTCCCTTGATTAACTAAATAAGAATAAGCTTTTCCTGCCACAACAAAGGATTTATTTTCGACACACAAACGAGCAAAACTCAACACCCTTTTTCCTTTAGCGCCCTCCAAGCGGTCAATCGAAATTATTTGTTTTAAAGCCAAGTCGAACTTTTTTTGCTGGACATAGCACTCAACCAACAATAAACCAAAAACTACATTATTGGGGTCTTTTTGAAGGTACGATAGGGACTGTTTTTGTAAATATGACGTATTTGTTGAATTATCAAAAACACCATCTAAGTTCTTAATAACGAAAGAAAATTTATTGGGATCTTCAGCAACTAACATTAAAGAAAAATCAACCAAATCCTTAACTTTAAGGCCCACTCGATAGGCGTATATCAGGTCAATATAAAAAACAAGTGTACCGTGCTTTTTTATTCCAAACTCATAAGTTTTGATGGCCTCATCAACATAACCCCTTCTTTTAAAACCATCCGCCAAAGAGCGTATTTTAAAAATATTAGATTGAGAGGATCTAATAACCTTGTCAAAATAATTCTTCGATTTATCATTTTTCCCAGACCGATCATAGATCATACCTAAGTCTACATTCAGAATCAGATTATTTGGAAATTTACGCAGCTGAGTTTCGACAAGCTTTTCTGCATCTTTATATTTCTTCATTGCGATTAGTGTGTTTAGGAAGTATTCATATACAATTACAGAGGGTGAACCCCGCTTGTATAGCTTTTTAAATACACTTTCTGCCTTTTCAAAATCATTGTTTTCATAAAACTGAATAGCCACCCTTTCATCAACGTTTTGCGACAACGATAGAAGACTCAAAACCAACACATTCAAACAAAGAAACATTCTCATTTTGTTCAACAAAGATAGCAAGACAATTAATGGCAAATAAACAATGCCAAAAAACCAAATCTGTGCCTCAACCACACTATAAGAATTAAAGAAAAATCTAATTTAGATTGTATGCTCTATATGTGTACTTTTGTACTGCAAATAACAAACCTATTATTTGCAAATGTCTCAATTTACAGAACCTAAAATATCACATCGAGGTTTAACTTTTGATGATGTGCTGGTTTTACCTAAGTATTCCGAAGTGTTACCAAGGGACGCCAAGACAAAAACAAAGCTTACCAAAGGTCTTGACATTAACATCCCAATAGTAAGCGCAGCCATGGATACCGTTACCGAAGCTCGTTTAGCTATAGCAATTTCCAGAGAGGGGGGCTTGGGAATTATTCATAAAAACATGAGCATTGAAAGTCAGGCAATGCAAGTTAAAAAAGTTAAACGATCAGAGAGCGGGATGATTAAAGACCCTATTACGCTATCTAAAACAAATACACTAAGCGATGCTCTTGGCGTAATGAAAGAAAACCGAATAGGCGGCATACCAATAACAGACGAAACGAACACCCTTGTTGGAATAATCACTAATAGAGACCTACGTTTTCAAATTGACTTAAACACCCCTATTCAAGAGGTCATGACAACAGAGGGGCTTATAACTGCTGGCTCAGGAACAGATTTAAAAGAAGCGGAACAAATACTTCAAAGGTACAAGATTGAGAAACTTCCGGTTGTTGATGAAAATCAAAAACTCCTAGGACTTATAACGTTTAAGGATATTCAAAAGGTAAAAAACCACCCTCAGGCTTGTAAGGATGGCTATGGAAGGTTGATGGTTGGTGCAGCAGTTGGTGTGACGGCGGACACAATGGAGCGTGTTTCGGCTTTAGTAGAGCAAGATGTAGATGTCATTGCCATAGATACAGCTCACGGTCATTCAAAAGGTGTTGTTGATGAACTCAAAAAGGTAAAGGCGAAGTTTCCAAACCTGCAAGTAATTGTAGGAAACGTAGCAACCGCTGAAGCTGCGAAGTATTTAGCAGATAACGGTGCTGATGCTGTTAAGGTAGGTGTAGGCCCAGGGTCAATTTGCACAACTCGAATAATTGCAGGAATAGGCGCACCCCAACTAAGCGCTATAATGGACTGCTCTAAAGCTCTTGAAGGAACAGGAGTCCCTGTAATTGCTGATGGTGGAATTCGGTATAGCGGTGATTTAGTGAAAGCAATCGTAGCGGGTGCAGATACAATTATGGCGGGTAGTTTATTTGCTGGAACCGAAGAAGCTCCTGGAGAAATTTCATTTTATGATGGAAGGAAGGTAAAGTCTTATCGTGGCATGGGTAGTATAGAGGCTATGAAAAAAGGCTCAACCGATAGGTATTTTCAAGATGCGGAAGCGGAGATTGGAAAGCTTGTGCCAGAAGGAATAGTTGGTACAGTAGCTTATAAAGGAAGTCTGTCTGAAGTTGTTTACCAATATATCGGTGGTTTAAGGGCAGGAATGGGATATACTGGGTCAGCTTCAATAGCCGATTTAAAAAAGGCTCAATTTACTCAAATAACCGGTTCTGGAATAAGGGAAAGCCACCCTCACGATGTAACAATTACCAAAGAGGCACCGAACTATAGTCGCTAGATCTAATCTGAACTTTCTACAATAGCCAACACCCCAGAGCTGTAAGTTATTCTTACAATGCCAGTGTTTTTAACCACATTACTTGTTCCGCTCCTTTCTCCCAACATTAATGTTTCGTTATTAAGTGGGTATACCAGGTTTTGCGTAGTTATTTTTTCACACGAGGGTATTGGAATTAAAGAAATAAAAGCTCCCCTTTTATATATTTTAGAAAAATCTTTAGCTATTAAAAACATCTTAGAGTGGTTATTATAGATGACAATACTACAATTGGGATACTTTGCTAAAGTAAATAAATTATTAATTGTGTGATCAATTCTTTTTCCAGTCGCCCAAACAACATTCAAGGTCTGATAACCCTTTGCTATAAGATAATCAATTGCTTTTTCGAGGTCTGTGTTTTCTTGACTGTCAATTTGTAAGAATTGGGTTTTCTGGTTACGGTTAACGTCACCAATACTATCTAAATCACCAATAACCAAGTCTACAAAAACATTTAGATCGTTAAGGCGATTATAGGCACCATCCAGAGCAACAACATATGGACACCACTCCATGATTTGCATTAATAAATCGTATGAGCAAGACTCACCGTTTGCTACAATAAGTGCGGGCTCTTGACCCTCTTTAACATAGTGGTGGGATGACATTTTTGTAATACTTTAACAAACCTAACAAAAACAACACAAGATATTGCGTTATTTGTAAGATGAAACGATCAGGTACAGTTGCTTTTGTAACGTTGATATTCTTGGGTTCTTGCAGAAAAGAAAAATTTACCTCAGAAAGCAACTGGCTTACTCCGGTTTTTGAAATGGAACTTAACCTCGGGGATATTTTACCAGATTCGTTATCTAGAACAAACTCCGACAATTCTTTAGATATTGTCTACGAAGCATCGTATGGCGTTGGTAATGTTAGTGATATTGTGCAAATACCAGACACTGTAGAAGTTAGTGAAGTTAACTTATCTAGCTTATCGATAGATGACCGGTCGTTTATAGACACACTTACACTTTTAGAGCTTTACCCAGCAAGTGCTTTGTTTCACAACCAAACTACAACTTTCCCTGCTCAAGACATTCAGACTAATGAAGGAACGGTAATTGACGTAACAGAAGAGTTTTTTACAACAGCAACTTTCGTATCTGGGTATATAGATATTTCAATTTATAATGATTTGCCTGTTGTTGCAGAGGTTTTGGAGTTCGAGTTAAGAAACAATGACGACAAAAGCGTTGTAGTAGCTGGCGTATTTAATAACCTTCAACCAAACAGTGGCTATACAGACTCTTTTTCTTTAGCAGATAAAAAAGTAAATGGAGTACTTGAGCTAATCGTTAAGCGAGTGAAAACTTCAGAAAGTAATGGACAAGTTTTGGTCAACGTTTACAAAGGTATTCGCACAGAAATATCGGTTCGTGATTTGAAACCTAGATCAGCTACGGCTGTTTTCCCAGCCCAAAACCTTATAGATAAAAATGATGAAATTGAGTATTATTTTGGCGGTGCAGAGTTTACCCAAGTTAAATTAAAGTCAGGCTTTATTAAATTAAAAGTAGAGTCTTCGGTTGAGGAGGCTATTATTTTAAATTATGGTATTCCTAATAGTTTTAAAGAGGGAGAGCCCGGAACCCCTATTAGAAAAGAATGGAAAGTCCCGCCTGCCAAAAAAGGGGAAAAGGTTTTTGTAGAAGAACTATTTCCAATAGGTGGCTATACCATATATTTTTGGGGCAAAAGCAACCTTGAAGCACCAGTTTTTAATCACGTATACACTGAGCTTATTGCAAGAATTGAATACTCTGGCATACTTAGAACGCTTTCCTTAGAAGATAAAATAAGAGTCGAGCTAGGTTTGATAGACTTAGTTCCTGAGCTGATAATTGGAGATCCAGGCAAACACGAA
>MDTG01065984.1_pt1 | contig 12940 bp, 7 predicted proteins | sample 811421 | NCBI WGS metagenome assembly MDTG01 (sample SAMN05326645, study PRJNA326480) | marine metagenome | isolation source: seawater | place: Pacific Ocean: South East | collected 2011
CCGAGGCCACAGGTGCTGGTGCGCGGGTAACCTATGGCGCAGAGCATATAAAAAGCACGCATCGCGTTAAAGATGCCGACATACCGCTTATTGATTCTACTCGCTCACCTGGTGACGCCATTGGTTCACTTGCATTTGAGTCGGCTATTGATGAATTGGCCCTTAAAGCAGGGATAGATCCGCTTACCTTTCGAATTAAAAACTTACCTCAAGTTCACCCAGTAAGTGGCAAGCGTTTTACCACCCATAGGTTGGGAGATTGCTTGCAAGAAGGCGCTCAAAATTTTGGTTGGAAGCACAAACCTGCCCCCAAATCAGGAAAAGTGATTGGTCACGGCGTGGCAAGTGCTATGCGGATGAATGTGCTGGTGCCGAGTGCTGCAAGTATTAGTATTGAGAGTACAGGGAGGTTAACCGTGCGCTCGGACATGACCGATATAGGTACGGGTTCTTACACTATATTGGCACAAATCGCTGCGGGTGCTTTTCATACTCAGGTAGATAGCGTTGATGTGCAATTAGGCGACAGCAGCTTACCGACTTCCTGTGGCTCTGGCGGTTCGTTTGGTGCAGCCAGCACGGGCTCTGCACTAATGAAAGCCTGTGAGCTGTTGAAACAATCGTTGAAGAAAGCTCTGGAGAAAAAGCTACCTGACTCTGTAGGCGAATTAGCCCTAGAGGGCGACACGCTGGTGGTATATGCACGAGACTATACACGAGACACCCACAGCGCTTCGGAGCTAGACACCCACACTTCTTCAGAAATAGAGAGCTCGGAACTAGACACCCACAAAAATCCACAACGTTTTCTCTTGAGCGAACTCATCGACGAAAGTGAATTCCCGTTAACTGAAATAGGTGAGGTGAGCGAAGATGATACCGCTGAAGACGAGCAGTATTCCTGCGGTGCACATTTCGCTGAAGTGGAAGTGGACACCCACACAGGTGAAGTGCGATTAAAAAGACAATACGGCATTTTTTCAGCAGGTAAAATCCTCAATGAAAAAACGGCGTCTTCGCAAATTAAAGGTGGCATGGTGTGGGGGGCAGGGTATGCACTTACCGAAGCCATTCACCACCACACCGATTCGGCCAGTTTTATCAACCCAGACTTTGGTGAATACCATATAGCGGTAAACCGCGATATTGCTGATGTATCATTAGACTTTTTAGAAACACCTGATTACGAAGCATCGCCTATTGGCGCGAAAGGTATTGGTGAACTTGGTATCACCGGCGCGGGTGCTGCCATTGCAAATGCTATTGCTGACGCAACCGGTGTAAGAGTAAGGGGGTTCCCCATCACGATGGATAAGGTGATGGAAGGTTTAATGGGTCAGCGCGAGAGAAAGAGCTAACGAGAGAGTTAGTGCGAAAGTTAATATAAAGCTTGTGTATGTGCTCCTATAAACCAGCGCCAGAAATGACTATAAGCTAGTACCTAATAGTACTAGCACTCATTTCTTGCAATATAGCCTCAGCGTACTAGTAGCAAGTAAACCTTCGCAAGTTAGACTAAAAAAAAGCCTAAGATGATGGCGTTTCGAATAGCGCCATCATCTGTGCTTCATCAATCGTCTCTTCTTCGATAAGCGTATCTGCTAATTTAACGATGTCTTGCCAGTGCTTAGTAACTAATTCACTGGTCTTGTCGGTAGCATCAGCAATCCATTCTTGTATTGCTTGTTCAATGCCAATTTCAAATAGTCCTGATTTTGATTGCTTGTTTAAATAATCAATATCTAGATTATACAATTTGGGGTGCATACCAAATCTAGCAATGGCAATCCACGCATAGTGAGTGGCTTGGGTTAAGTCGCTGCTTGCTCCAGTATCAATACCGAGTTCGCCGCTATATTCTACTTGGGCAGCACGACCTGCTAAGGCTACACAAGTTAACGCTTCCCAGTGTGCCTTAGTTTGTTTGAGTTCTTGCCCCGCCTCATAAGACACCATTCCCAAAGCTCGCTCTCTGGCAATAATACTAACCTGTTCAATATTGCGTTCGGGCATTAGTATCTTTGATATTACTGCATGACCAGCTTCGTGAATGGCGGTTTCACGCAAGCGTTCGTTGCCGTTATTTTTGTTGTTAACTAGACTTTTTGCACCATATTTCAGGGTGTTAATCTCTTCTAACAACATGGTGAGGGTGATGGTTTCTACCTTGTTGCGAATAGCCGTGAGTACCGCTTCACGATGAATTTTGTTTAAATCGGCACCGGTAAGGCCAGTGGTGGGTAATAGCAATGCATTAACATCAATGCCTTCGTCATATAATGAATGAGACAGTAGCTCAGACAGCAACCATTTTCGGGCGGCTTTATCAGGCGAGGGTACCTCAAGATTCAGATCTAATCTGCCTGAACGTGTAAGAGCAGGGTCGAGTTTATCTTTAAGGTTCGTAGCGCCAATAATAAAAATTTCGTCTTTCGAAGACGCGAAACCATCAATTTCAACCAGCAATCTGTTCACCAACGCATCGGCTCTAGGGCCCATGGTGCCCCGGCTTGGCAGTGCATCAATTTCGTCGATAAATATTATGCACGGCGCGTATTTACGGGCGCGCTCGAAAATGCTGGATATGAAAGACTCCGATAGTATATCTGTGCCAGAGCAAGCAATAAATGGCAACGACGCTTCATGTGCAAAGGCTTTAGCCAGCATGGTTTTGCCTGTGCCTGGTGGGCCGTAAAGCAACATGCCTGCAGGCATAGAAACACCGAGCTCGGTAAGCGTATTTCGCTGTTTAAGCAAACTAGCCACTTCGCCTAGTCTGGATTTTATGTACTTATGCCCTGCAATATCTGAAAACGCGATATTGGGGAAGTCCATATTAATGCCACCGCTCACCCCTACATCTTCGGTAAACACAATCTGGTTTACCTGAGGCGCATCGATTGTCACTACCAACTGCTGGGTTTGCTCAGAAGCATTAGATTCACTCGAACTACCTCGCGAATTACCTTGCAAATCAGCTTGGACACCCACACCAGTGGAGCTAATTGAGTCACCTTCATTAGGCAAATTAGCTGAGACACCCACATCAAAATTAATCGTTTGGTGTTTAAGCGCAAGCTTTTTTGGGTGTTTAATTTCATCGTTTTCAGATAAAAACTGCAGTGCGCTTTCACTCAACTTTACGGTTACCGATATATCGGTCGCTGGCTTGTCAGTGGCCAATAGATCATTCGCGCTATTCAATGAAGCCTGGCGGAAAAAGTCAGTCAGCGGGTCGATGATTAGATGGGAGATACTAGCTTTAATATCGCGAACATCAAATAGGGGGGCAAAGTGCAGTAACAATAATTCACATACTTGTTCACTTGGCTGGGTGTAAGTAAGCCCGTATTGCTGAGAAAAGTTTTCTATATCTTGCTTAATTTGTACCCGTGCAATATCGGCAAGTTTATCAAGAGAAAGGCGATTGAATAAGAGAATGCTACCTTGTGAAAGCCTAGATAATAATTCACTTGGTATAGCTTTTACTTCTCTTTCACGCTCGAGTTTTGTTTCCTTTGCAAGGTGGCTGATTAGTGCCTTCTGTCCTTGGCTAGGTTGCTGTTCAAGCTGGGTAAGAAATGCCTCGTTATTATAAAGCAGGGTACCTAAATTAGACGTTAAAATAACAATAGCGTTTCTAAAATCAATCGCTTCTTCGGTATGTTCATCGGTTAGAAAACCGGTTGAAAAAAGCTGAAGTATGCTAAGCAATACTTGGCTGTGGGCTTTTTCGAATTCATCTAGCACGATGACTGATTTCGGATGTTTCTTAACAAACTGGGTTAAACGGCCAGGCTCTGAATCATCGTAAGTCTTTTTACCGCCAACCAAGCCAAATGCTTCATTTGAGTTAGTGTACTGAGCCATATCAAACAGCTTATAGCCGTAGTCATCGTCGAGATGGTGAGCAAAGCGCTCAGCTAGATAGGTTTTGCCTGTAGCGGGTGGGCCTAAGAAAAGAAAGATGCCTTTTGGACGTTGTGCCGTGTATTGCCAATCGTTTTTTACCAGGCTATCGATTAACGCTTCAATCGCAATATCTTGCCCAAATACTTCTTGTGTAAGCTTATTTTTTAACGCTTCAAATTTACTGAGACGCTTAAGGATTGTGGGCTCGTGAGTTTCAGGTAGCTTAAAGACTTTATCTTGTAGGTTGCCGTCCCTGAAAGCAGGCGAATCAAGAATGGTTTCGATGGTTTTAGTTACTTCATCGGTAAAGGGCACCATAGGCAGGGCTTCTACAGCATTTAGCTTTTCAAGCGTCACGGTGTCTTTAAACTGCTGCGCTAGGTCAAAATGCAGCCTGCGGGATAAGTTTTTACTTAAAATCAGTTTGACGGCATTCGCTTTTTCAATGTTCAAGTCGTTGAGACATTCTGCGGCGACTTGAATGTAGGCGAGTTCTATGTGCTTAGCTCGCATTTCAACGGCAATATGTTTTGCCGTGAGTAATAGGGTCTTCACCAGTAAACTTCCTTTGTACTTAATTACTGCTATACAGATTATGTGTTCGTTGCTGGTTTTCTTGCTTTGCGCACACATTAAACTGGCGTGATGTGCCGTTTATTAACTCACGAATCGAATAAATTATAATTGTATTCAAAGCCTGATTTATCGGTATGTTTATCAGCCTGCTAATATACAATGAAATAACTAAACAGCTTGAAAGTCAATAATTTATACTTCATATTGTGATTTTGAAAAGACTCAAATTCTTTGTAGCTCAAAACGTTTTAAGGTGTCGCCATGGATTTAATTAAAGGGATTTCAGCGCTCATCGCTGATTTTGTCGAACAACATGATGATTGGAATCCATCATCATCTACTCCCATCTCTATTATAAAAACTGATAACAATTCTTCCTTACCTTACACGTTAGATATATCTGAGCGAGAAGATGACACCAGTATACGCTTGCATTTACACAATGAAGAAAATCTTCAAAATGTGGCTCAAGCGGTTCTTGTCAAAAATGGCGGCGATGATTATCAAAATAGTGACGGTCCCTTTCACACGCTCATTGATGGCAAAGGCTTCAGTGTATTTTGTGATGTATCGGAAGTTAGCTTCGACCAATTTTCCGAAAACTTCGAAGGTATTGTTGGGCGCTTAGAACAAATGCTTAAAGGCGCGGTAAAGCAGGCAATTGAACTCGTATCGGCAGATGAAAGCGATGCTGATAATGGCGAAATTGAGTCAGCCTCCGAAGATAGCTCAGCACCGCGCGTTGATGTAACTGAAAGTGCACCTACCGATTCTGATATTAGCCAATTTGAAGTAGTGTCACCGAAAGAAGCGATTGTTCAGTTCCTTGAAAGAAAGGAATGGAAATTCAGAGATAACAGCGAAAGGCAGTCGATTGAACTTGGTATGAATCTAGACAAGTACTCTGACCACGATGGGAAGAGCCTACTGCTAATTAACATCAATTACGGGAACGATGACTTAGTTAGATTTCAAACCCCCATGATGTATAAGTTCGATTTTGCTAAAACGCCGTATTCGCTTATTGCATCTGTCATTGCGTGGTATCAGTTTGAATACAAGTTTCTTTCGATGTCGCTAGACCCATCGGATGGCGAACTGAAAATATCCATCGACATACCGTTAGCAAAAGGCGCGTTGCACCATACCCAAGTGGAGCGCATTGTAGGCTTTATGATTCAGTTTACCGAAGAAACCTTTGATGAACTGTTCGATGACCTGCTGCATGCTCCTGAAGATGCGCAAAAGTGTATTGATGGAAAAATTTCTGATTACCAACAAAATATTGAAGCGAAAAAGTGGGTTCGACAGTTTGAAACCGACCTAGTAGGGCTAAGCGAAGAGAAGCGTAGTCAACTACAACGGGCGTTAGAGGCGCTAAAAGGCTCTGGTAGTGGTGACGAACAGGGCTCTAGTGCTAGTGAAGGTAAAGGGAATAGCAGTGAGAGTTCTCCGCTGGAGGGAATTTGATGTCTAATACATCACCTTCAAAAGGGAAAGGCCCGTTTAAGCATTTTTTGGAATGGCTTGATGAAGCGCACGTTAGCCAGTTAACGCTATCTACTATTCTGTTTGGTTTGATTAGTTTAGTGTTTTTTTGGTTAACCCTTAAATGGAATTTGTTACCTGAAGATCTTATGCCTTCGCGTCTTACCCAAGAGAATACAGGGTTATTCGATGCGTTGGGTGGTTGGGCATTGGGTTTTGCTGGGGCCTTGGTAGCTATTCGAATCGCCGGCTTGGCCACGAACATTCAACAGAACGACTCAATTCGAGAAGAAATTATTCACTTGAACAGTTCGGTTGAGAAAATTTCGGATATTAATTCAAAGGTTACCCGCTCTATTTACGAAGCGAAACGTGCGTGTACTGCGGTATTGCTTGAGTCTGAAGACATTCTGTTTGAATTACCCGAGCACTTATCGAATTACCATGGTCACAAGCCGCCTCCAAAATCGCTTGAACTTTCCCCTGAAGTATTGAGCAACTTAATTGGTAATTTAGATGGACTCATTTCAACCATTGAAGAGGCATCACGTGATTTTACCTTTCGTTCATTGTTTGAGTTTGCTCGCTCTCATCCCTCAGACAGTGGCATATTGCTATCGGAAGAAACGCAGTTAGATAATTTTTTCACGCGAAAAGAAACTCGCGATAATATGCTAAATATTGTGGCTGAAGATGCACAAATGTACGACTTCATAGAACAGTTGAACCTTTCATCTAAGAATTTAGGCTTGGGGATTAGCCATTTAAGAAGTAAAAATATTCTGATGGAATACACTGCTGATTTGAAAAAGCTTCTTGGCTTAGTACATAGCAATGACCTTGAGTATTCTGATGCAGCTTGGCTTTTACTAGGCATGTTTTTACTACACGACAAAGTAGACGTACAAGGGCGCACGCGTGTTTACAACACCGGCTTTCTGTTGATAAGTTTAGTGTTAGGTAGCTTGCCAAATAGGGTCTTACTTAAAAGGTATTTGGAAGCTCAGCTTGAAGAAACCAGCATGGAATACACACGAAGCGGCAAAAAACGCTTAGAAGGTGAAGTAGCCAAACTTTCAGAGCAGCTCTATTACCTGCGCGGCGCAGAAGTGACACGCACAATATCTTATGGCTCCGATCTTGAGACACCCACAGACAATTCTAGTTCGGGAAGTGCTGAGAGTGGAAGTTCTTCCGATTTGGCCGATGTGATCAGTTTGTTTAAAACATGCGCAAATAAAACGGATGTACTGAGAGTTAAATCGAAAGTCACAGGGTTGAATCAAACGGTTTATAACAATAAATATGAAGACAGCCTTAGCGCTTCAAACTCCAAATCAAGAGATAATGGAAAAGAAGGCTCTAAGTCTGTAGAAAGTACTAATTAATTTTCAGTGAAATCTAGACACCTGAAATCTAGACACCCACACTATGTATCTTGCAAGTTTGTGGGTGTCTTAAATTAATACTAAGGAAAGTTTCCGTGATAGTGATACAAATACTTGATGGAGGTTTGTTATCTGATATCAAAAGCTTATCGCAAGAGGCGTGGAGAGGGCTTACCTAACTGAAAGATCATCACAGATGTTAGGCTTCTCGTAAGAAAGCGATAACTTGCGATGCAAATAGTAGCTGAGTTGCTTGTTAAGCTAGCTTAAGTTTCTGTGTTTTACCTATAGCTATATTTAGGCTTATCGACGTAGAAAATTGATTTTCAATGCCCATCACCATAGTTTTCCAGTCTATATGCTGTAGCCCCGTGCGAACTAGGATAGGGGAATAGCTATGGTCGATACTCCCAATTTTGTTCCCCATTATCTGTCTACCGGTGCTATCCACTAATTCCAGGTAATCCTTGAGTTTGAAGGGCAAGCCTTTGATCGTGTTGCTAACGCTATCAGTGAAGGGAAATAAAAAGTTAGGTTGCGTACTCTTTTTAGCCGCCGCGATTCTTTTTTGAATACTCGTAAAGTCAGAAGTCTCAGGCGTTTTCGCTAAACCCACTCGAAGTGGATTCAAATCGACGTATGCCATACAAGCCGCTAATGCTGCTTCGTCTAATAACGATTGGGACTTGAACCGACCCTCCCAAAAACGGCCTGTACATTCATCCTCTTTGTTTGCAAGACGTGCGATATATTCATTTAGCAGCCGCATGAACCAACTGATATCGTACAGACGTTGCCGATAAATATTCGTTGTCGATATTACTGCCTGAACCTTTGCATCAGACATCAACACCCTCTGTTCAGGTATCATATATTGGCGTGTTAATTCAGTTCCTTTGTGAAGCGAATGCCAGCGCGACAAAACTTCCTCAGTGCTCCAGGCTAGAGCTTCGTCTCTATCTACATGCAGTACCACGTGAGTGTGATTACTCATCACGGCATAAGCACAAACGTTTATCGCAAATGCATTGGCTAGTTTGAGCAATCGGTCTTCAACCCATTGGCGACGGTGTTCGTAACTTTTACCGCTGTAATGATCTTCGCCGCACAGAAATGCTCGGCGAACGCAACGGGAAACACAGTGATAGTAGGGAGTATCTTGTAGGCTAATAAGTGATTTTCTTGGCCGCGGCATATTGTGAGACTACGGTATCAATAGGGCTTACTATCATGAATTTAGTTGAAATAAATAACTACTGAACTTGAGAATAGTTTGTGTGGGTGTCTAAGGTGGAATCGTAAACTGTGAACTGTGGGTGTCCCAGTTTGAGCTATAGGCTTGACTCATGGTTAAAGAGGTAAGCGATTTAGGTTCATTTAGGCGAAATAAAGCCCCTATGAAGGGGCTTTATTAACTTAAGTGTATTAGTAGCTGTTTAAAACTACTCAGCTTGTGCATCCGGTTTTGGCGGAGCTGGAGGGCTAGCAACTGGCGCATTGGCGGCGGTGCCAGTTAGTATCTGACTATTGCCAGTAAGTAGGTCACCAAGAGTGCCACTTTCGCTATTCACCAAGCCCACTTCGCGAAGCATAGCATCTACTACTGGCGCATTTGCGCGATAGCTTAAGGCAGCTTGAGTAACCTGGTCGGCTAAACCTCCGCCTGTGGCAACAGTTTGTCCATTGCCAGACTGGTTATTGCCTTGACCATAACCTTGAAGAATTTTTATGCCTTCAATGTTTTCAAGTGGCTTAACCGCTTGTTCAATCAGTTCAGGTAACACTTCCATCATAGCGAGCGATTTTTGCAGTTCAATTTGCTCATCTTTCAGCGTGTTTTCAGCCTCATAGAGTGCTTGTTTACCCGCAGCTTCTACAGCAAGCACTTTTTCATCCGCTTCGGCTTGAAGCATCTTCGCATCAGCGCTGGCTTTTGCTTCCGTGAGAATAGCTTCAGCGGTATTTTCAGCTGCTTCTTTCTTCGCAGCCGCCTCAACAGTAATGTTTACCGCATCACGTTCCGCTTCTTTTTGCGCATCGATGACTTCAATTTGTTTCTTACGTTCAGCGTCGGCCACCAATTTTGCGGTAATAACGGCTTCTTCTTTTTCAACTTTGGTTTTCTCTGCTTCAGCAGCTTTGGCGCGAGCAGCCGATTCTTCTTCCGATTTGTTAGCTACCGCAATTTGCTTCACCTGCTCGGCAACTTCAACTTCCTGTTGTTGGCGAATGCGCGCTTGCTCAAGAGCTTGGCTTTTCGCAATCTCTTGGGTTTCTATTTCGCGAGATTTTTCAATTTCAGCCGCTTCAATAGCGCGGTTTTTAGCAATTTCTGCTTCGCGCTCTTCACGCTCTTTCATTTCACGCTGCTTTGAGATTTCCGCTTTTTGCTCTTGGCGTTTAAACGCAAGAGTTTGCTCCTGCATCAAGCGAGCTTCCTCTTCATCGCGCTTAACTTCTAAAGATTGCTTTTCGGCAGCCAAGTTACGTTGTTCAATAAGAATACGGTTTTCTTGCTGAATATCATTGGTTTCCTTGCGCTTTTCTTCAATGATTTTAGCAAGGCGGGCTCTACCTTCAGCATCGAATGCGTTGTTTTCATTGAAAAACTCAAGGTCAGTTTGATCGAACCCAGTTAAACTGACCGACTCTAATTCCAAGCCGTTCTTTTCAAGGTCGTTAGCCACACTCTGTTGTACTTTTTGTACAAAATCGGCACGCTGTTCATGCATTTCGGTCATGGTCATCTCGGCTGCTACGGCGCGAAGCACGTCAACAAACTTAGATTCCATTAACTTTTTCACTTCTTCTGCACGTGTTGTACGCGTACCTAAAGTTTGCGCAGCCATAGAAATTCCGGCTGAATTAGGCGCCACGCGAAGATAGAAATCAGCTTTAACATCAACCCGCATTCTATCTTTGGTAATAAGGGCGTCTTTTTGCGTTTTTTCTACTTCAATACGCAAGGTGTTCATGTTTACGGGAATAATTTCGTGTACAACAGGAAGCACAATGGCACCGCCATCTTTGATGACTTTTTCGCCACCAAGACCGGTTCGAACAAATGCTGTTTCTTTCGTTGCCCGGGTATACAGTTTGGCAAAAATAAGCCCAATGGTGATAAGGGATATAACAATAATACCTGCAATAAATAGCAATGAAGGTAAATTTGATGTTTGAAGGGTTTCCATACTCAGTCTCTTATTTATTATTGATAACGGGTGGCTAACCAGCTGTGGGTAGTTTTCTTAACAAGGATAACGCGCTCACCTTGCTTGAAGAGTTCATTGTCTTCAAAAGGTTCGACTAAAACATAGTGGGGCTGTGAATAATCATCGGTAAATTTAGCTTCTGCAGGATTCCCCTTCGATGCGCTGCCAATAGTTATATGTGCTACCGCACCTATGAAGTCGTCGTTTTGAATAGCAGAACTTTGAAATTTCGGAATTACAGCCGCAATTATCACACTGACTTTCGATGTGAGTAAGGTACCGATAATCGCGGAAAAAGGGAGCGTTACCCAAACGGGGAGGGTGATATTAGCAATAGATTGGGTGGCGAAATTAGTCACAAACCCAAGTAAACCGAAAATGGTTAAAAGCACCACCAGCCATATTAGTAGCGGGACTCTATCTAAATTGAGCCAGTTCCCAAAACTAAGAATAGAGCTACTTTCTACATCAATATTTGAGCTCGGCATATCGTCAAGCAAACCAACCATGCTTATGCCAAAAACAAGCCCCACAATTTCTATAATAAATAGAATGGCTACCGTGGCTAACGCGATACTAAACCAAAAATTCGCATCGCTCAGCAAAATATCTAACATTTACACCGTCCCTGATGATGTTTTTATTAACCTTTTTATATCACACTCTGTTTATATATCCAGTGAAAAACGACCAAACTAGGGACAGTTTTATATGATAAACCAAAAATTTAATGACGGTGACCTTCACCTAACGCATTCCCATTCTGGTCGTAAAATCCACTTGCACCAGCTTCTATAAACCCTTGGTTTACCATGTTAGTTAAAAAGGGGTCGGTATGATCATCGCCAATGTCAGCATAATCGGTAGCTTTGTATTTATCTCGGCGCTCAAAAAATGTTTCTAAGTTTAAATTGTCGTTAACTAAAACTAATGACCACTCTCGGGTAGTACTCTGTTCATTAACACGAAAATGTTGGATTAGTTTTAGCTCAGGTAGCCAAGCGAGCGTCATATCCACTTTGCTATTTTGATAAGTTAAATACTCAATTTTCATACAACCTTTGCCTTCAGATCGCTCTAAAGTCATTTTGTTTAGCAAAGTATTGCTAATCAACTGATAACGAAATGAAAAATCTTTTTCTACTCGGCCGTGAATACTTTCGCCTGGCTGATATTCGATAGCGCGTTCGTGCTTATCAAAATAACGAACAGGCTTGATTAGCTTGTTTCGTACCATTGTCCAAGTTTCAGTAATGCCAACCTGTGGGTACTGATGAGCAACAGTATTGTTATAGCGCAAAAGCGAAATTTCCGTGCTATTGCCGGGGGTGAATCCGCGTCGAGTAGTGACGGTATAGTCAGCTTTCAGGTCGCCTGCTTCAAGTTCGCATTTTGTGTGGGTGTCCAACTTACTGGAGTGGGTGTCCAAATCTGTGATAACAGATGTTGCGTGGCTAGGCGACATAGTTAGCAGGGCTGAAATAACATACGTGGCTAAAGCTAACGAGGGTAAAACTAGGTTCTTCATGTATATTAAACTCCGAAATAAGGGAGCGTAAACGCTCCCTTAGAACTGACGATAAACGTAATTTTTTATTCCACTACGGCGTCTGCTTGGGTAACGAAGTCCCCTGCAAAATCCATAATGTGAAAAATCACGCTTTGTTCGTTTGTACCATTTACCAAGAAAGCGCCAGGGCCCTTAGCATGGATGCTCACGTCTTCTCCCGAGTGAGTTTCTGAGCCCATAGGGATTAACGCTTCTTGATGGTAACCAGGCGTAGTGGTGTCGATATCAGTAAGATCTTTACGACCAGTATCATAAGCGGTAGCGTAACTTTCATCAGAATCGGTTTCGTCACCAAGGTTTCTGTAGCCAAGTCCATTTGTGTAACCTAAAGTAGTGTAAGGCGTTCCATCAGAGGCCGTAGCGGCCTCATCGGCGCCAACATTGACTACCTTCCCTAGTATAGGGTTACCACGTTTAGGGTATCCCGCAATAGTGAATACATGGCCGTGGTCGGCAGTAACGATAATGAGTGTATCTTCATCGTTAGTTAGTTTGTCGGCCATGGCAACGGCATCTGCAAATGCTAAGGTATCATGTAAAGCGCCGTAGGCATTTCCAGCATGGTGAGCATGGTCAATACGACCCGATTCAACCATAAGGAAGAAACCTTCATCGTTATTATCAAGAATATTGATAGCTGTTTCAGTCATTTCAGCCACAGAAGGTTCACCCGCAATATCATTGCCTCGGTCAGCTTCGTACTGCATATGAGATTCGTTGAATAGCCCAAATACCCGTTCTGTCGTTTCGGTGTCTAAGCCGTCAAACCCAGACTGGTCAACGATGTAAACGCC
>MDTG01006308.1_pt1 | contig 12938 bp, 12 predicted proteins | sample 811421 | NCBI WGS metagenome assembly MDTG01 (sample SAMN05326645, study PRJNA326480) | marine metagenome | isolation source: seawater | place: Pacific Ocean: South East | collected 2011
TAAGCTTTGTCTATATTTATATGATTTCCCACATTCAGATGTAAATTGCAGTGGGGTTTTTTTGTCATCAATTTGTAAACATTGTGTCATCCTAAGATGTTTTGCTGTGGATAAATGACGATTGTAATCTTTCTTAATACTCGATCTAAAGTCACATGTTACGCAATAAAAATTTTTGGGGTTTTTTGGGGTTTTTTTGTCATCCATAATGTAATTATAACATGTTTACAAAAAAAACCCCAAAATTATTTTGTCACTATATTTATTTTCACCCTTTTTGGGGTTTTTCATTATCATATATTATCCATATATCATTATGGTCTTAAATACGAAATATTATTCATATTGAATCACATCTCGTATCGTAACAAATAATTATTAAAAATAATTTGGTGTTTTTTGGGGTTTTTTCATTATCCATATATTATCCATCTAAAATCATGGTGTAAAATGTATAATAGTGTAACTATTATATCTTATTAATTACCGTCACAAACTAATATTAAAAATATTTTGGTGTTTTTTGGGTTTTCTATTATCCATATTATTGGATAATGAAAAAACCCCAAAAATTATTTTTTCATAAAATATTTGTTTTCTCTAAAAAAATCATGCTCACAATTTTTATAGTAAAAATACGGTTTTACTGCATTATGCTGTGAAGCGTTTTTTTTGCAGAATTATACTCGGCTATAACACAAAATGGAACTTTTTAAAAAGTTCCAAATACTCCTCATACCAACTTTTTTTTCATTGATTTTCCAAGAGAGACACATATATTTATTTTCACCCTTTTTCGAATAATTACAAGAATAGATAAAATTGAATAAATCATATAAGTATATATTTCGTATACTTATATAATGGAAAATGACACGGAAAATGCTTACAATGAACTAATTTCATATCCACTTCCCCAACATGTAGTCACTTATCGCAAGCAAGTTTATAGTAATAATCTTCCTTATCGATTTATAAAAACGACGTTTCACGATCTTATTTATTTAAATATGCAAGAACTTATTCCAAACATCGAACTCGGACTATTTGAAAATAAAACAAATGAACAGATAAAAGAATGGATCGAAAAAACAAAACAATACAATTTATCCATGTATAATCATTTTCAATCCATATTAAACCAAAAAAGTCTTCTTATTAATTCGATTATCCAACTCGATGAAGACCGTAAACAATTCGATATGGAAAAATGCAATGACCTACCGTGTGATATTATAAAAAATATCTTATATTTTCTTACTCCTGACACTCGAATTATCTTGTTAACATCACGCTATCCAAACCTTAAAACAAACATGACTATATGGAAGGTCAGTGAAATCAAACAATTCTACAAGGAAGTTGTTCTGGCAAAATACGTAAACAAAATTCGAGATAACTATTCGAAAAAATCCCTTAAACAACTCTGTTTTGGAGGCATATCCATGCCCAATAAAGGTGCGTTTATTGATGAAATTTTCAATATTATCGATGTTCTCCAAAATGCCATTCCAAGAGACATCGATAACTATTATTCCTATAAACACCAAGCATTTAGATTACTCATGTCCGTTATCTTCGTCGACAATCATATTCAAGCAAAACATAAATCGAAGAAATCCAAGAAATCCAAGAAACCCAAGAAATAATATAAAAAACTACGTTCAAATCATATTAAATGAAGTTGTTTCATTTACTATGGCTTACTTTTTTCACTTTTTCGCAATCTTTCATCACAAGGTTTCCCTTTAAACATAATCGTTGTTACGCCCACGTTGCCGCCTATGGTGAACGAGATCCGCAAAAATACCCGTTTTCACAAAACTATTACGAAAACTATTTGCGACGGTTGAATTCACGAAACATGACCGAGCGCGATGATGCGATTTTAAATAGCGATAGTGATAGTGATAGTGATAATAATGCGTTTGAAGGAAATAGTAGTCTCCCTGTTCCCGGAGGATTACGCATTATTATTGGTCCACAAGGTATTCAAAACGGTGGTAATATTGATATTCGTTCCTTTTTACAAGGAAATCAGCAAATCGACGACGAAGATGATCCCGATACCTTTGCCAATTTCAAACGCCGTCAAGGGAAAAAAAGCGACCATTTCGAGGTGATTACCGACTTCCCCGTGAATTTTAATGACGTGGGCGGTTACGATCAAGTCAAACAAGAACTCCAACAATGTGTCGATATCTTGTCGCATTATGAAAAATACACCAAATACAACGTGCGTATTCCCAAGGGACTTATATTCGAAGGCCCGCCTGGAAACGGTAAAACATTATTAGCCAAGTCTCTTGCAGGTGAAGCCAAGATTCCGTTTATATCCGTTTCGGGCGCTCAGTTTCAAGAAAAATACGTCGGCGTAGGCGCATCACGTATTCGTGAACTCTTTCAATTAGCGTCTCAATACAAACCCATTATTATTTTTATTGACGAAATCGACGCCTTGGGTCGCGCTCGTTCAGGAGACGGCGAATCGTCGAGTAGTGAACGCGACAATACCTTAAACGAACTATTAATTGCCATGGACGGATTCAAAAATTCGTCGGGGATTTTCATAGTGGGTGCTACAAATCGCGCAGATCTACTCGATCCGGCTTTATTGCGCCCTGGGCGCATTGATAAACGAGTGTTTATAGGAAACCCCGACGCAAAAACACGCGAAGAAATTGTGCGCATTCATATTCAAGGTAAACCCTATGAAGCATCGTTGTCGATCGCGGATATTGTCGAAATGACCAATGGTCTTTCCGGTGCTCAAATCGAGAATTTGTTGAACGAAGCCATGTTGAATGCCTTGCGATGCAACCGCGAACAATTTACCAACGAAGACGTCGACTTTATTATGAACAAAATGATGGTCGGTTGGCAACCCAATGAACACAAGTTCACTTCGGATATTATTGATCACATTGCGATTCATGAACTTGGACACGCAGTCGTCGGGCTTCTCTCAAAACACCATTCGAAAATGACCAAGGTAATCATCAATTTACAAGCACCCAAGAGTCCTGCGTATACTGTGTTTGAAGCCTCCGATAGTCCACTTTATACACGCGAATCGTTGTTTGAACATTTGATGATCCTTTTGGGTGGACGTATTGCCGAAGAAGTCTTTTACAATGCATCGGTTACTACAGGTGCGATTAATGACTTTGAAGAAGCTCTCAAATTAGCGCAAAAGATGGTTCTATATTATGGTATGGGATCCAATATTATCTATCCTAAAAACAGTGAAAAATACAATGCACTTATCGACGATGAGGTGGTTACGTTGATTGAACAGGCTTATCAAGCCTCCGAAATCATCATTCGCGAAGCCAAAGAATTCATTCAAGAAGGTGCTACATTGTTGAAAAAGGAAAATGTCATTCAAGCAGATGCTCTAAACGCCATTTTACATTCCAAATACGAACATTTACTCATGTAAAATTGATAGGCTAAATGCTGTGTTATATTTACAATCCCTTTATTTCTTACAATGCCCGTATTAAGAAGTTCGACTCCAAACCATACTACTGACTATGATTTGGAATTTACTCCTGGAGTTGCTCGTTACTCCAACGAAATCGATTTCGACGAAGCCTCGCGCGAATGGATGCGAAATAAAAAACGTGTTGGTCTCATGTATAGTTATGTGTGTGGCGAAACCACTTCTACTGGTAGACCTTGTCAACGACGTCCAAAAAAAGGCTGCGCTTTTTGTGCTACTCATGAAATTAAATGATATTTGTAACATAACCAAAGTGCAACCATCGCACATAAAATAAAAAACAACACCATTGCCAATCTTACGAGAGATATATCGGGAATATATATTTCCGTTTTTTTCTGTTGGATATATTGTTCATTGTATTCTTGGAAAACGGCTTCTTCTGATTGATTACTGTTTTGCTCTTCTATTATGGGATGTAATAATGAATTATGTGTTGGCGAATTCGGCATTCCCTTACTGTTATTACATAACACTGAACTCTTTGTATGGATTTACAAACTATTTACTCGAAAATCGGAGTTTTTCTTACTATTCTTGTCTTGGAAATTCTATAAATAATTCCTTCAAACATAAGAATAATCCACTAATGTTTTCTTGTTTTGAGATCCCTTTACTCAATCTTTTTTATTGAATTTCCAAGAGAAACACAAAAAAACGGTCAAAATCACCCGTTTTCCGCGATTTTTTCGACATTTTCTTCTTGGACGCTTATTTTGTCCAAGACGTCTTTACATTTTCCTACAAAGTCATCATTTTCCAAGACAACACGTTTTTCATATTTGTGTTTTAAGAGTTCCACTACAATAAACGTCCACGAATGCAAGTCGGCTTTTAATACCCATTTTTCGTTTGTTCGCACATTGTAAATCACGATCTTCCTGTATTCCGTTGGATGCAAATGCGCCCATATCCAAGCATACAAAATCACCTGTAATTTATGTTCCATGGTAATTGCACTTGTGCATTTCATTTCGTAAATCGTCGTCTTGGACAATAAATCCAAGCGAGCAGCAAATTTGAACTTCATTGTGTTCTCAAAATACGGGAAAAGTGCCTTTTCCAATGGCTCTTGCAATCCGTCTTGGTTATAATGAATCAACGAATACTCGATCGAAGGCTTCTCACTTGTTTCATATTCATGTTTTAAGAAATCATCGAATCTTTTTGTACACTTTTCCAAGAGATCGTTGTCAATCCACACATAATCCGCCCTTTTTATTTGTTTTAATTTGAAATATAACTTCTCTTGGAACGCCACATATACATTCGACAAATGCAAATAATCCTGAATACTTTCGCATTTTTCCGGCAATTCTTCCATCTTTTTCCGCAAAAAATCATGGTCCTTTTCTCTCATTTCAATTACACTGTTTTGGATTAATTTTCGTATGGACTGCTCACCCTCTTGCGCATCTGGATCTATTTTATCATAATAATATGCGGGCAACGCGATTCCGTTCAAATCACTGACGTCTTCGAAAAAACCCTGGCCCGTATAATGCACCTTGGGAATCTCTATGAGCTCATGCTCTTCTTCGCCGTTTTCCAAGGAAAACAATGCGTCGATTTTCGGCGTAATGGTTTCGAGCAAATCTTCACTCAAAAACTTTATGAGCTCCGTCGGAGACACATGATACGTCGGTATTAACTCGATCGAATCGTCTTTCAATGAATTTCTATCATGAAAAATCGTTTGCGGCATTCCTTTAAAGTCTATGTATTGACATTGCTTCATAACATGCTGGTTTTGCTTCAAAAAATCCAACGGCGCCGATGAATCATTGTCCAAGAGAAAAAGCCCATGCGTAGCCCTTGTCGTTGCCACGTATAATGTATTCGGACATATGTCTCGCTGCAAGTCACGTGCAATAAAATAATAACTATTGTCGAAACCGACTACAAACACATATTTGCGCTGGCGCCCCTTAACCGTATGAAACGTCGAAAACACCACTTTTCCCTCAATTACCCGCTCGTCCATTGCATCGGTTTCAAACATCGGCACATGACACGGTATATCGTTTTGCGTCAATACGTTTTCCATTTTTCGAATCGGACTGTTTGGACCTTTTACCGACCCCCCCAAAACGAAAATATCCGATGGACTTTCACCCTGTTCGAGCAACTGCTTGATGTTGTAAACGACGATTTTTTCCAAAAGATAGCGCGGACGACGTATATAGACAATCGGTCCACCTTCTCGACATGCATGAATACGCTGCTCCCCTAACATGTCTTTGTTGACAAAATCCGCCATTTGATTCGTTATACGATAGGATGTTTGAAGGGTCGCTTGCACAAAATCCGACTGTTTTAAATACTGGAAACCTTCCCAACATTCACTCGCTTTTGTTAAAAACCGAATATCGGCTCCTTTAAACTCATATAATCCCTGCATGTAATCACCCAATATGAGCAACTGGATCTTGTGATCCGTTGCTTTGCACATGTCTCGTATCATCGTTGCCACCATTTCAAAATAAAGCAGGGTCATGTCCTGACATTCGTCCAACACCACCAAATCATATAGGTTTAGAGGAGAACGTGGAGGCGTCTTGGACCTCAAAAACGCACGAATACCTGTGTCTGTATGCGCCTGCGAACTATAATATTTTACCGAAAAACTATGGTATGTATGCACCTCCAAATTCTCTAATTCGAGTTCTTGGACCTTTTCTCTGATTTCATGACGCAACATGGAATTATACGTAAATTGGAGAATTTTTTTGGTTTCCATTTCCTTAGCAATCGATAAAATAGTAGTGGATTTTCCCGACCCAGCACACGCGTCCACTATGACGTTTTTTCCTTCTTTCATATGACTGTATACATTGTATTGTTCATTACTCATTGGATGCAACATAATAATAATAGTTTATTATTATTATTGGATTTAAGCTTTTTCTTTTGCAACATTTATTCGTTATTAACTACATTGTGATTTCACAATTAAATCCGGACAAATAAATATTTTTCCATTGTTTACGTTGATTATTTGACTGTGAAAATATACATGTTCACATGTCAAACTGTCTTCAAATGCAGCACTGTACTCACAACCCTTTAACGCACTTATTTTATAAATACCCAACCCTCCAAAAGCAGAATTCACTGGAATCAAACTGGGGAAGTTAGAAGGGATGTCTATTTTATTACCATTTACACATTTCGATGTATTATTCATCATCCAACAATCATAATCAATAGGCTCTTTCCATAATTTAGCATGTAACGAAGTATCCCATATATCTTTATTTACACGAAGCGCCCATATATCGTAATATTTCTTGTCGCTATTTGCTGTTAATACGTCCCATTGCGTCGAACTATACTTATTTATTATGGTATTGATCATTGATCCTTGCAAATTTTTAACAACAGTATCCAAGTCAACCATTATCATATAATCATAATCAGCAAAATTTTTGTTTACATACGTTAATAACGCATTTCTAGCATAAGCCAAATTGATCGGTTTTTTTACAAATCTAGAATACGGTTTCGTTACATTTGGTTTTAATTGCTTACCATTCAACGTATCAAATAGCAAATGAATATTTTGGTGACTCTCTTTAAAGTGTTTTAATTTCGATTTAGTAGCATCAGTAGAATCATTTTCAAATAATACAATATGCATTGTTTTACAGTAAGGACCTATGGAATATAATTTTTCTAAATGTGATTCAATATAAGAACTACTATTCTTTGTGCAACCGCATATTACAACATTTTTCGTGTTCATTATATTATAGTATAGTATTACGTTATTATATTTCTTTTATTATAATAATATAATATAATGACTACTGAAAAACATTGCGAATTTGTTTCTTCACGTGGTATTGCTGTATATTGTCAGCATTATCCAAAAATAATCAAGTCCGATATAAATCAGCTTGATACAAAAGACTATCAAAACATTCAAAACGGAGACAAAGTATATGTCATTTCTTCTGCACTCAATAAATTTATTGAACAAATTTTTCCAACAATCGTCAAAAAAAATATTTCGATTGTCTTGGTTACAGGTGCATGTGTAACAAGTGTGCCCATTGAACTAGGCAAAGTCCATAAAACCAACTATATTGACTTTATAGAGAAACACAAAAAACACATTTCACGCTGGTATACGCAAAATTGCGACGTCGTTAACCATGATATTATTAAAATCATCCCCCTTGGCATCGATTATCACACCTTACAAAGCAAAAAACATTATTGGGGACCCATTCAAACTGCAGTGGACCAAGAAAACCTACTCAAAACAATTGCTAATGAAGACAAAGGCCAAAAACAAATGAAATGTTTCTCCTATTTTCATTTTCTCATGTTTGAAAGACACGGCAGAGATCGCCATATGGCCAAAAACGCATTAAACAACAAACCGTTTAACGACTTCTTACCAGCCCGAATTCCACGCGACGAAATATGGAAAAAACACGCACATTATCATTTCATCGTTTCTCCACACGGAAATGGACTCGATTGTCATCGCACATGGGAAGCCCTTGTCCTGGGTTGTATTCCAATTGTCCGAACATCCAGTCTAAATAGTTTGTTTGAAGGATTACCTGTACTCATTGTAAACAAATGGACCGATGTCAACGAAGATCTATTGCAAAAAACAGTGGAAACCTTCTCGAAAACCCAGTTTCAAATGGAAAAACTGACCCTTCGCTATTGGTTGGATTCTATGAACCCCGAATAAATCATATATTCTATATATGATTTATTTGCGCTTCTTTTGCGTTTTATTACGCAACGCCTTTGGCACACGCCTTTTGTTATCCCTCAAAACAAAATTCTTATTGTTTTCTATCGCACGCAACAATCGCACTTGTGCCTCTGCGTTTTTACGTGTACTACAGCGCGCAAATACTCGCTTTGTCTTTGCATTTCGCACACGATAACATTCCTTATTTGGAACTTTGCGAATCGTATAGGGCATTATATACTAGCTACACAAAAAATTAAAGCTTATATAATTGCTCTAAAGTAATACAGAACGAATAATTCATATTGTTCATGTTTACAACGCGACCATATTCATCATATAAACGAATGTGTAAACGCTGAATATCTACGGGACCAAAATATTGCCTCTTTTCTGACAACAATTCATCGTCATTGATAATCACATTTTCGTATATCAATTTCGTGGAAATACGTGCCAAAATATTGTTGTCCAAAAAACTATCCTGGAACGCAGACACAAACGAATTGTTGCTTACATTGTTTTGAAAATCATCTATCGATAAAAACAAATATTTATTGGACTTTGGCTCTATTAACGACTCGCCAGTATAAGTCAATTCACCACTATAAGTCTCCTTTATAAAACCTAAATTATAACCCAATTTACTCGTTAATGGACTATTATCCGGTTCTCCTGTTTTCGTTTCATTAAAAAATAGACCGACTTCTACTATTGTAGGCAAAGTCGCAGTCAAAGCATCTACCGTGACCTTATTATTAATTGTGTTTAAAGAGAAAAGCACACATGTAAAGGGATCCGCCGGGTTTGGAGCAGTCGAACCCAATGAAGTATTTATTGCCGTGATCAGTTCCGCATTGCTATAATTTCCCTCTTCGATGGTAAATACCTTGCGACTTAATGATCCACCATCGTTTACCTCTAAAGTAAAAAAATTATTGCCAAATGCTTCGGAAATTCCGTAAAACCCTATGGGAATTTCAATGGCACTTATGTTCATCGATACCACTTTGTAGAATTTCATAGGCAAATCGATGATGAAATCCGCACTATTATCCTCTAAACTAGGTCGGAATTTCGTGTCGATGTTTAAAACCCGTGTTAATACACGAGTGTTTAAAGGATTCATTTTACCTTCGTAAAATGCACTCGGATCGGCATAAATAAAATTTGTTTTCGGCGTTTCTTCGATGGAGTGTGCGGAATCGGGTAACAAAGCTGTTTTGGATAAAGGTGTTTCTTCGTAAATATCCATGGGACGCTTATGCTTCAATAACCGATCCTTGGCTTGCTGAATAAAATTAATAAATCTCGTTTTTTCTGTAGAATCAAAAGAACCACCGTTTAACAATTGATTTTGAATTTCATGTGCATTCGATTCTATGTTTGAAGCATTATAGTCTGGTATTTCATCTAATTTGAAAAAATATTCCAAATCTCTTTTACTATAATTATTTATATTGAAATCTACTTGCTCATTTTCCATGATAACTATAAATTATAACCTGATTTTTTTCAAGTCCTTTTCTATGTTAATTTATAAATAACGCCTAAACACGTTTTTTACGTGTGGTATTCTGTTTTTGCGTTTTTTGCAAATAATCCCTGATTTCCGACTTGCGATCATACAATTGCATTACGATTTCCCTGTAAAAAGGTCGAAACATAGTGAGCTTTGACATTAATTCATCCTCGTGAAACCACTGAATCTCAATCTTTTCAAACAATTTACTCTTATTTAATACGTCCTTATCCATTGCATTCCACAAAAAAGCATGATTATTATTGTAAAATTTCACCAAATCCTCATTGTAAGGGTAATGAAACATATGCACATGATACTTCTTATGCACGTGATTCAATGTGGGACCCTGCTTCTGTATTAACTTTTTTAACTGATTCTTACTTCCTAAAAACCCCGTTAATTCTTCTGCACCTTCGCGCAGTGCCGCTGCAAATATCGTTTCATTTTTCTCCACTCTTCCTCCAAAATCAGAAAACCCTTTGGCGCTGTTTTCCATTGGGTTTTCTTTGCCAAATAAGAAATAGAGTTTCCCATTATGTAAACAAATGGGCAAAATACTTCCTGCTACCATGTATACTATAATGCACTATTTTATTCTTTCTTTAATATAAATGAAGGTGGCGATTTGTTTTTGGGGACTTACACGGAGTTTGAAATACACCATTCATAGTATACGTGCCAAAATTTTAAAGCAACTCGATGATAAAAATATCGAATACAAAATCTTCCTACACACCTATGTTTTTGATTCGGCTTATAATAACCCTCGAGCAAATGAGCGTAATATTAAACTCGATTTCGATGAATACAAACTATTAAATCCGGATTATGTGGAAATCGATAACCAAGATCAAATCAAAAAACAAATCGATTTAGAAAAATACCGAAGCCAAAAAGATCCATGGGAAACGAACTACGTAAGTGTAGACAACTTTTTGTGCGCAATGTATTCGAAAAAACGTTTAGGACAAATGCTCCAAGCATCCAACGAACAATTTGATGCATATTTGTTTCTACGTCCCGATGTGTTATTTTTAAACAATTTTGATGTTCGCTATTTAACCTTAATACGCAATGATGTTGTTTGTATTCCGAATTTCGCGCTTTTTCCCAAGTTCAATGACCGTGCCTTTTTATGTTCCAAACATAATGTTTACAAATATACGAACCTATTTGATGAATTGTATGTTTATAGCAAAACACAAGAACTTCATTCGGAAAGATCACAATACAATATATTGGTCTTCCTTCATAAACTCAAAATCCAATATATTCCTTTCCATTTTAATCGTGTACGAGCAAATGGTATTGTATTGAATGACCTGCGACGTAATAAATGGGGAAATAAAATGACGTTTATAGGTTCAACCAATATATCTCAAAAAAGTGGATTTTCTAAATATCGCGTTCATAATTTTTTTTTTCATATGTAATCATTTAGTCACAAATAAAAGAGTCATATAATTATATTATTTTGCATTTTTTTTTTGTATGTTTATATTATAAATATGGAAATGTTATTTCAAAAACAATTCGCACGTAAGCGTACACCTATGATCAGAAAGCCTATTGCTAGACATGCTAATAGACCAAATGTAGCTAAAAAACCTTTTGTTATTGGTCATAGAAAAGAGGTAGTACCAACCGATTTATCTCGTAAACCGCAACATGTCAAAAAACCTTTTTTCGTCAAATTCAGATAAATAAACAAAATGCAACAATTTGCATTTTGTTTAGACTACATTATTATTAATATTATTTCATGTTAATGAATTTAGCTCAATGTTACACCAGTAGACACCACCAATTCATTATTGTTTACTTCTGTTGTTCCGGAAGTTGTTAATACAAGCAACAGATAATCGTCTGTAGCAGAGATGTTGCTCACTGTGATTACATTTCCATCGAAATCTGGAGTATTATTACTATCGAAACTTGTGTTATAAGGATTGTTATTAGCTAAATTGTTGGTATCAGAATTAGGTCCACCCGCAATTACAGTCAAAGACTCAGTATTATCAGCTGCATCTACCGCAAACACAGTAGAAACTGTATAACCGTTTGGAGTTACTGTGGCACTTGAGGATCCGTTACCTACAACCGAATCAGCGCGGTCGCCGGCATATGACAAAGTAGGTGTGTCATGCAAATATATTAACTTATCTGAATCCACTGCATTACTAGTATCGGTATTATTTGGATTTTGACCGGTTGTTGTAATAGTAGCAACTGCCTTAATTCTAGATCCTAATAAATTAGGATAAACAGTAGTGTCAATATCAATTGTATAATCCACCTCATTAGTATTACTATCAATTGCGGTGACTGTCACAGATGGTACTTGTAGTTTGCTATCTATATTTGTATCGCTCAAATCAATTGCAGTCGCGCTAGTATTGTTATTAGGATACATAAACAATGTCACTGTTGCACTAGAAAAATCCGTGGTGTTAGCATCGGAAGTAGGAACGCTGATGGTTCCGGTTACTGTATTGACACCTTTGCCTGGTTGACTAATGGTATGCCCATTATTCTCAATTTCCAATGTATTGGTTGTTAAATTTACAGAATTAGACATTTCACTTTCCGTTATTTCGGTTGAATTGCTATCATCAAATATACTCAACACTGTCAACTGAATTGCAGCAGTAGTGGGGGGGGGGTTACTGCTACTATCTCCTACCGCCAAATCGACTTCACTAGCTAGTTTATCCGCATTAGTATCATTCGGCTCATATGCAGTTGCCGAACCGAATGGGGTGGTGTCACTACCTGGGAACGAAGAAATAACAAGTTGATAGTTTGTAATACCGTTTAGATTCAAAATATCCTCAATTCCATTGGTTCCAATACCGTCTTCCAATGTAACTCCGATGTCATAATCATCATTAAAAACATCCCGATCTGTAATTGCAGCTGCCAAACTAGTTGCAGTAACATTGCCGGTAAACGTAATCGCATCTTGAATGATTACGCTGGATGCATTGTTATTACCATTGTATGTAAAATCAGTTTTTGGATTACCAGTACCGTATACGTTTGTTGCGCTCAATGATATAGTAATTTCATCTCCTCCTGCTAGCGCCATTGTTGTAGTAGAATCTTTAGCCCCAGTAACAGGTTGACCGTTTTCAACGACCAATGTAAATGTATCCTCATTCGAATCATGGGTTTGTGTTACATTAGTATCA
>MDTG01012665.1_pt1 | contig 12936 bp, 14 predicted proteins | sample 811421 | NCBI WGS metagenome assembly MDTG01 (sample SAMN05326645, study PRJNA326480) | marine metagenome | isolation source: seawater | place: Pacific Ocean: South East | collected 2011
ATGTTATCCATTATATATTATCATATTAGATTTTATTTTTAAATTAAAATTAATATCTAATATTTATTAATCTATATATATTAACATTCATCGAAATATACATCGAGCATCATAAACCAAGAATCGCTTTTAGCATCTGCCAACAAATCACCATCGATATCACATAATCTAATATTAATATTACCATTTAAAATATTTCCTACTTTGACGTAATTATTATCAAAATTACTATCACTATAAGTAAAACTAGATGAACCTGTACTTATTACAGCAATAAAATTTTCATTGATCAGATTTTGATTACTACCGGATGAAATAGAATTACTAAAATATGTATTTTCTACAGGACTTGATAATTTTATTAATATACTAGAGTTAGTCGTATATCCAGTTTTTTTAATCGCAAAATAAGATAATCTTACATAGCAAAATGCTTTATTATAGTCTTCAGTATTACCAATATTTAAAGAAAATTCACAATCCTGATCTTTAGTTCCTCTTTTAATAATAGCATTGTCAGAATTCAAAAATAATTTATAATGATTTCTCATATTTATATACTATTATATCATATTTTTTTTAAATTATAGAAACGTTGAAATTCCCTAATTTAAAAGCTCCAGCCCTCCTCAAGCGATTAGACAACTTTTGTGCAGGGTCTTCGGGTAAATCCTGTTTTATTAAATTATATGCTCTATCTAGGTCTTCTTGAGGATCTACATTTTCTTCTACATTTTCAGATTTATCTACACTGATATCTCTCCAATTTGGGTTTGTTTTCATTTGTTCTAATTCTCTACTTTGTCTTTCTTCATATTCTTTTAATTCTTGTTGGTATTTACTAAACGCATCTCTTTCTGCTCTTTCATTTCGTATTCTTATAGTATTTTCATCATCTTCAAATTTAGAATTCATACCCTTTTCAATTTTTGGAACATCTTTCTGTCCTGTTTTTTCTTTTGAAAATAATTCATCATCTGTCATGTCAAAATCTTCAAAGTCCTCATCAGTAAAATCTTTAACATCTTCTTTTTTATCTAAACCTAATTTTGATCTGTTACTTTTTGTTGTAATATTTTTATCAAATATTTCTTTAAAGTTATCAGGTAATTCACTAAATGTTTCTTGTGTTGTTTTCATTTCAACTTTAGCTTTAGGTTTGATTTCTGGTTTAGGTAAATTTTTCACTATTCTTTCAACTTGTTGAGGTCTATTTAATTTTCTTTTAAATGTTTTACTAAATTTATCACTTATTTTTTCACCCAAAGACGCTTTAGGCATTTCTTTAACTTCAAATTTTCTATATCGCATTCCTTCTTCTCTTGCTGAATCTATAGCAGACTGTATCCCCGCATCTGCACCTTGTGCTACAGCCCTTTGTCCCACTGCACGAGCTGTTTGTTCAGTAGCAACATTACTAAGTGCTTGTATACCTCCTTCACCGATTCCTCTAACAGCTCCTCCAAGTGCACTAAGCCCAGTTGCACTGGTATATCCAGAAACAACACCCATAACTACATCTTCTCCAAGATTACCAAACATCCTTCCAAGTGAAATTTTTCCTTTACTTTCATCATCAATAGAAGTCCATATATTCGCCTCTGCTTTTGCTAATCCATAGAATGGAATAAAATTGCTAAAGCCATGACTCCGCTTATCAAAACCTTTACTCCAGTCCTCGAAATCATGTGATTCTTTTGTAATAAAGTTTAAAGTACCTTTTTCAGCACTTACAAAAGCATTTCCAATTGTACTAAATAATCCCATTTATATAATTATAGAAAAGAAAAATTATATTTATCTTACTTTATATTTTTTTCTTAATTCTTTAATTTCATTTATTTTATTTTCATTATCAACATTATCACTATCTTTTTGTAATAATTTTTGTAATTTGTCACTTATATCTCGATGAATTGATCTATGCAATTTCTCTGCTCTAGGCTGTCTTCTATAGTTTACTAATAAATTACATTCCCAATCACCTCGTCCAAAATCAACTTTTAACTCTTCATTTTGAAATGTAAACTCTAAATCTATTCTTGAAATCTGATTAACAGATAAAGCCATTTCGAAAGGCTGTGGAGGGTTATATATTATAAAATCATTTCTTTGTAAATCAATAGGTATATGAGCTAATATATTACTATATTTATTTGTGCTTGATTCAATTACTTTTAAATTCGATAAATTTGTTCTTAAATAAACACTATTTAAAGTATCTGTTACATCTACTGCTCTATCTGAATTAATAGATGTATTAGATGAATTTATATTAAATTCACCTTGACTAAATCCTAAAAATCTTCTTGCGTTATTATTACTTAAAAAATTGAAAACAGTTTCAACACTACTTGTTTTATTATGTGTAATATTTACAGAGTTTGTAATTTCATTATATGTTAAAGTATATATACAATTATTAGATGAATTGCTATTTAATAAAGTTTTGACTTGATTCATTAATTCATCTATATTATATGATCCGTCAGGAATTGTAATTTGTTTAACATCAACATCATTAGTTTCTGAAAATGAAACAGTATTATTGCCTATTTTAGCACTTAAATTATACCAACTATTAGGAATTATACATGATAACAATTGTATAGTTAAAATTTCATGTGAATCACATTCTATACTTTGAAATAAACTCATAGTTCCAGTAGAACCAAAACTATTTAAATTAGATAAATCTCTACTCCTGATACTTATTAAAACTGGGCTTCTTGTTATTTCCATTATATTATTATGAGAAAAATACTGTCATTCTTCTATTTGGGTTTTGGTTAATTTTATTATTTTCTCCTACAATTATTTCATTAGGATCTTGCTTATCTGTTATAATCAATTTTTGAGGTGCAGGTGGTGGATTTGGATTTGGTGTATCTGTTATTATTAATTTTTTCGGGGTTTGTTTTGGTGGTTCTTTTGTTGGTAATGTTGGAACATTATCTGCACTTCCTAAGACTGTAACTTTACCTCTATAAGGTTTTTCTGAATTAAATTCCATCGGTGGCGGCGGTAATCTATAACCTCCCTTGTCTTTAAACAATGTTGCCATTTTCTTAGCGTACTCAATTCTTTGATGAATAGGTAATTTATAGATTTCTTTTGGTGATAATTCTCCGTCTACTCTAGGTTCAAATTGATTTTTTGAACTAGATGATGGAGGTTTACCATCAGGATGAGGATGATTTATAATTTTACTATCAGGGTCCAAATGTTGAATTATATGACCTTTTTGATCTATATGTCCTTTATTTCTTTTATCGATATCAGCCTGATTCGGCATAAATGTCCCGTTTATAACATAATGAGCATTTTTCGGTAATGGAATTTCTTTTGAAACACCTTTACCAACAACATTATTATGCACTTCACTAGGAACATTTTTTTTAATTCCTTGTCCACCAACCTTATTATTATGTATGTTTTGATTATGTTTTTGTGTTTCACTTTGTGCACTGTCATGAGCATGTCCAAATTTAGATAACCAATGATTATAAGCTGTTTTAGTAGCATTTTGAAAATTTCTTTTTCTCATAGCCGCAAATTGCTCATAGGTCATAGTATTATTAGCTCCTTGTCTTGGAGGATCTGGTAACTTTTTTTTTATCGACATTCCTGCTTTTTTTATTTGATTTGCTATTTTTTGTTGTTGTACTGCTGTTTGTTGTCTTATTGCCGCAGTTTTACTCATAGGTGCACCCCTCTTTAATCCTAGTTGATAAGCAAAATAATCATTATCATCTAAATTTGTTCTTCCCATACTTTTCATCATATTGAAAAATTGTTGTTTATCCATTTATACTATATATAAATAAAAAAAATCTATATTATTTTTGTTTCAATAATTTTCATAGTATTATTATTAATATCAATTTTCTTATTATCTTGATTTTCTTTTTCTATATTTGACAAAAACTGATCTTTATTTAATTTATATTTTTCTTTTTTATCATTTATTATTTCTGCATTAATAGGCATTTTTAATTTGTCTCTTGCTATAAATTCTAAAATTTCATCTGGTAAATGTTTCATATTTTCATGACTATCTTTTACAAGATCAATCATTTGTTTTATTTTTTCATCTTCGTTTTTAATTGATTTTATTAATTCAAATCTTACACTAGTATTATTGTTTATGATATAGTCAAATTTTTTTACATCTAAATTACTAGGTTTAGTTTGAAATTCATCTAATCTTTTCTTATACTTATGTTCAGAAATTCGATTGAAAAATTCTTTCTCATTCATTCTATATATTTTGTTTAGTTTTAAAATCTTTAAAACTTGTTGCGTTTATTAAATTATTGATTACTGTTTGTTGTTGCTGAATAATAGCATATAATTCTTGTATTGCTCCAATACAATAAGGAGTTAATTTACTATAATCTACTACTTGATATTTCTCTTTCATTATCATATCACCACAGTCATCTCCACAAGAACAGTAAAATTTATTACACTTCTTACAATACATACCCATTTCGTCTTTTTCACCACTTACAACTGTATTAAATAATTCACTACAAGATTTCATCTCGTGCGCTATGAACCCTATATGGTCTTGATATATATTTACTTTTTTATCACTAATAAATTTAAACTTTTTTACTTTTAAATTTTTAATTAAATTTAAACTATCATTAAAATCTTCTACATCTGTTTTTAATCTATAATCACTGGTAGTATTAAATGAAACTGAACTTGTAGATGCCTGCCGAACATCTCCTATTTGAACGAAATTAAAATAACAAGTGAAGAATGAACTACTATTTATACTATCAGGTGCGTGATTTACAGCACAATCTAAATTAATTGTTGTTCCATTTTCTCCTACTAAAATAGCACCGTTATTTGTTCTTAAGTTTCCTTGAAAAAGGGTCATATCGTCCTTAAATTTGAAATGTATTGTGTCTATATAACTATCATTACCTATTACTGCGTCTTGCTTAAATCCATTTTTAGCACAATTACTATAAAAAATATCAGTCCCAAGTTGTATGTATGTATTACTATTACTCGCATTCATAATTTTTAAAAATTGTTTAATATTCATTGTATCATAGTTGATATTAAAAGTATCTCCTATTTGTATATATTCATCTTGATCAGCAGAATTTCTAATTTTCATGTTTGTATCAACATCTATTGTTGCAGCGTCTATATTAAATCCTGTTGAAGTACTACTAAATGTAGTAGTTATAGCAGAAGCAGTAGAATCATATAGTTGAATACTAGCATTAAATTGTGTATTACTATCAAAAGTTTTATTAGTAAATACATCTTGTGTTGATTTTGTGACTAGCGTATCGGTTATAGCAGGTAAAGTTAAATTAAAATTTTCTGTTAAACTATCTTGACTTCTTATTGCTATGGAGTGAGAACCATCTATATCATAAAAATCTATTATGCCAGGTAGATTTGTACCACCATTTAATCTTAATGTGGCATTGAAAGAAGGCACAGAAGAAAATGTTGCACCGTCTAATGTTTTATTAGATAAAGTCTGGGTTGCTGTCAATTGAACTATATTGTTATTTGTTATACTTGCTATTTTTGTTGCTGTATCAGCATTACCAGTTAAACTTCCAGTAAAAGTTCCAGTTATAGTTTTATTAGTAAGTGATTGCACTTGTGTCGCAAATACAAAAGTATCATCTTGATTTAATACAGGTAAAGTAATATTTCTATCTGTTCCTAATACACTAGGTACAATTTCATATTTATGAGTATTATTACCATCTAATATATTAAAAGGGAATTTCATAGTCTTATTTTGCAAAGTCTGTGTTATTGTTTCTGCTACTAATGTATTTGTGCCACTAGATTGAGTAGGTAAATATAAATTAGTATTATTATTAGTGGTGGGATTTGTTGATAATGTAGTATAATTTGATTTATCATCATCATAAAAAAATATTGTCCCATCTGCTCCACTGCTTCCTCTAATACTTACAGAACCTTGAATTTCACTTCCTCCATCTACTACTAATTTTTCATTACGTGCATTACTTGTAGTTCCTATTAATAGTGAATTATTTACTATTAAACTATTTGCTGTTATGCTTCCAGTGCCTGTTATAGTAGGTGAGGTTAATGTTTTATTTGATAGTGTTTGAGTATGATTTTCAAATACAAATGTATCATTTGCACCTAATAAAGGTAATGTAATTGTTCTATCAGCTATAATTTCGCTTACAGCAAATATATAATTATGATTATCACTTGTATCTGATATTTTAGGCAATTTTAAAGTTTTATTTTCTAATGTATCTTCTGTAATTCTGCCTATTAATGTATCTGTAAGATTAGGCAAAGTAACATTAGCATTAATATCCTCTTGTGGTAATAATGTTGTATGGTGTGATTTATTTGTATCATAGAAATTTATATATCCAACACTACCAGTTCCACCTTTTAAATATATTTGTCCTTTAAATTCACTTAATCCATCTACTATTAATTTTCTACTATCAGTATTACTTGTAGTGCCTATTAAAACATTATCTGCCGTATTATTAGGTCTTAAATTAGGACTACTATAACTCCAAAAACTAGTTGAATCAGCATATTCAATAGCATCCGCACCACTATTTACTTTTAAATATTTATTTGCTGTGAACCCTGAAAGACCCTTTATTGATATAGCATTACCAGTTATACTTAGAGGTGCTACTACTGTAGATTGTTCTAATTCACTTTTCATATTTGCTCCTGTAATTTTTCTTATATTACCACTATTATCCTCTAATAAAAATAAATCTGTATCCGAAATAGTAGTATTCGCTGATTGTTTTGATATATCTACATTTATTGTTGATTGACTTGTAGATGATGATGAGACTATATTTATTCCATCTCCCGAGTTTAAGGTGTTAACAAAGACATTTGATAATCCATTTAATGATCTGTTACTCATTTAATTTATATATATATATTTTTTTTAAATAAACTATTTAAAATTATTTTCTAATTTAATTATATATATAATGGTAAAAAAAGTTATTGAAAAAAACATTGAAGAATCTAATGAAAACAATGAAGCATCTATTGAAGTTATTGAAAACAATGAAGAATCTATTGAAGTAAATGATGCTAATGAAACTATACAAAAACCAAAAAAACCAAGGTCAGCTAAACAGCAAGAATCATTAAAAAAAGCTCAGGAAGCACTCAAGAAAAAAAGAGAAGAAAAAAAATTAGCAACAAAGACAGAAACAAAACAAGAAACAAAACAAGAAATAAAACAAGAAGATTCCACAGCAAAAACAGAAGATGAGACATATGAGGAAGAAGAGGAAAGTGAAGTCGAACCAGTAGTTATAAAGAAAAAAGCAGCTATTAAAAGAAAAACCAAAAAACCTAAAATTATAATCGAGCAGGATAGCGAAAGTGAAGACAGTGAACAGGAAATTATTATCAAAACAAAACGAGGAAGAAAGAAAAGCATCAAACAAAAAGAACAAGAAGATAATTATGTAAATGATAAATTAAATAAAAAAGAAGAAGTCAAAGAAGTTGATAGAAAAGAAGTTGATACAAAAGAAGAAGTCAAAGTAGAAAAAAAACAGGTGCCATTTGATATAAGTAAATATTCAAAGAAGCAACTATTAAGAGCGTATGGATTATAAATATTAAAAATTATCATTTGTTTACAATTATTTTAAATATTTTTTGAATTTCTTTGATCTTGAAATGAATCTATATATTTTATGCATTCATTTTCTGTATGAAATCTTTTTGAGTGATATTTTCCAAAGATTGTTATATATGCTCTCCATTTCATTTTTCTTTTTGAATCATTTTCAAAATAATAATTTTTACATTTACATTTTACATTTTTCCAATTAATACTTTGTGAATTGTAAAGATTATCACAAATTTCAAGATTTTCTTTTCTATTGTTTAGACCATTACCATCTATATGATTAATAATTCTTTTATCATTTTTGTGATCATCTAGACCCATGATAAGCCGATGAATATTTAACCGTTTCACATATTTCCTATCTTTATAAACAATGCTTTTAGCATAAAATGTATTTGGATGAGATGAATAATTTAGAGATAAAGGTAAGTCTTTTATTAGATCAAAATCTTCTTCATCAATTAGCATAAAATGAACACCTTTTGACTTATGATAAATGGGTATTTTAAATGTCGTCATATGAAATTATAAAACCCATTATCTTTAAGTGATTTTACAGTAAAGGGATATTATATTTTTTCACAATTGCCTTATCTATTTTTCTACTAGGTCCACCAACTAAAACAGATGCGAGACGAGCTTTACCCCATGATTCAGGTGTCTGATTAGGCCTAGAACCTGAAGAATAATACGCCCCTTTTCCTTTTTGGTAGATTTCTTCAAATCCTTTTAATAATTCCTTTTCTCGTTTATCTGTTCTAGTTAGTTTGTCTGCTAATTTATCAAAATTCATAGGTAACCCCGTCTTCTTTTTAACTTCTTTGACATAACTTGAAGGTCTTTCTTTAAAGCTTTTTAAATCTTCTCTTTCTGTGTATTTACCTTTTTTGTAATCTTGTTTTGATTTTTCTAATTGTTTCTTTTGTTTTTTCTTATCTGCTTCACTTAAACTTTTAGGAATATAACTCATTTTTTATATTATATAATATATATGGAAGAATATATTTTAAAAAAATCTCCTTTAAAAGATAAAAAATATAGGATAATAATGCCCAGGTATTCACACAGTCATGATTTTGGTGGTAAAAATTCTAAGACTTTTGTAGATCATAAAGATAAAACTAAAAAGAAAAATTGGGAAGCTCGACACAGTACTAATCCTAATTATAATTCAAAACATAGCGGTATATATCACTCTAGAAAGTTACTTTGGACCGAGCCAACATTAAAACAAGCAATTAAAAAATATGAAAAAGAACATAATGTAAAGATAATAAATAAAATATGATATAAATATAAATGATAAATGAAATTGATGTAAAAAATCATGCTATTATTGAACCATATAAATTTAGCTGTGATGATATTATAGATAAAAATATACCTTCTCCACTTGCGGGTAATGAGGAAGGCCATTTCAAATATTTAATCACTGGGAAGTCAGGATCAGGTAAGACCAGTTTAGTAAAAGGTTTGATTGAATCCAAAAAAAGTAATATATATTATAGAAAATTTAATAATGTTTTTATAATTTCACCTAGTATACATACACAAACAAAAAGACCAAAATTACCAAGTGATAGATTTTATACTAGTCTTAGCGATTTACCTGAAATATTAGATAGGATCAAAACAGAAGATGATCTCGAAGGTAGAACACTTTTAATATTTGATGATGTTGCTAATGAATTGAAACAAAGCAGTCCTTTAATGACAAGTGTAAAAGCAGTTTTATTTAATAATAGACATTTAGGTCGACCTTTATTAGATGATGACGGTAAACAGCTTGAATCTGGTGCAGTAAGTAGTATGTGGTTAGTTCAAAAATATTGTTCTGCTCCTACATGGTTACGTAGTCAAATCACTCATCATATAATATTTCCCCCTAGTTCAAAAAAAGAAATTGAAAGTATTTATGAAGACTTGATACATGTAGATAAAAATTTATATGAAGAAATGTTAAGAAGAGTTAAAAGAAAGCCATATAATTTTTTATTTATTAATGCGAATAAATCTAAAATGTATAATGGATTTTCTAAGGAATTTATATTAGAAAATCAAGAATAAAATATCTAAATATATTTATATGGATTTAATATCACTTGGTAGTTTGATCGGAGTATTTGGTTTATTATGTGAAAGAATTTTCAAAACAATAAGAAAATCTAGATGTGTTAAAATACACTCGAAATGCTGTGGATCTGAAATTGATATTGAGAGAAAAGTTCAAGAAGATGAAAATAATACTGTGTAAAAAATTATATTATATATAGTTATAAGAAATGGAAAATAAAAATGATGAAGAAAAATTCATTAAGCTTGATCAAAAAGATATACAGCTTTTAAAAAAGATAAATAAAGATGATAGATATAAAGTTTTGAAACCAGTAAAAGAACTAAATGACATCATTAAAGATTTAAAAATATATGAAGAAAAAATCGGTGAAAAATGTAGTAAATATATTAATAAAATAGCTGAAGAAGGTGAATTTAAAAAGTCAAAATTAATTGATAATTGTAAAGAAATAAAAGATGCAATTAAGAAAAAAGAAAAAGAAGAAAAGAAAAAGAAAGGAAAAAAACCTAGAAAAGGAAAAGCAACAAAAGATACAGCAATTAAACCTTTAGTAGAAGAAAAAAAGAAAGATAAAGATGTAAATCAAAAACTTATAGATGCAATAACTAACGCTTTGAAATCCGATAATATAGAAAAAGGAATAATTACAGCTTTATACGCATGGGCTAAACAAATATGTATAGATAAAGTAGCCGTTCCAGCTTTAAAAGGGATAAAAGAAATAATATTAGATAATCCTTATGTTCTTCCTGAAACGTTATTAGGGTGGAGTGATGGGAAATGGATTTTTTCAACGCAGATGTATGATGCTATAGGTAATGCTGTTAAATGTGCTGCTGCTATTCTTACTTCTTATGGTGCGGCATTAGTCTCAAAAAAATTAAAAGATTGGTGGACTACAGTGAGACCATCAGCTAATCCACGAAGAGATGGAAATCCTCCAGCATCGCCTGATTTTGGAGGTGGAGGTGGTGATGATGGTGACGATGATAAACCTGATGATAAACCTGGTGGTAAAAAAGATGATAATTTATTTGCATCTGGACAAAGTAGTGGAATGGATGCCTACAGGCAAATGTTAATAAATGCAAAAAAGAAAAGTGCAAATACACTACGTGATGCAAGTAATTCACAAATTGATAAATCAATAAATGAATATTATAAAAATTTATCAAAACAAAATAAAGAAAGTGATCCAAAAACTGATCCACCAAAAAGTGATCCACCAAAAACTGATCCACCAGAAGAACAAACAACTTATTTTAGGACTGGAGTAAATTTATTATCGACTATTGGAGCGACGAGCTTATTCGCTCTATATGATAGTTTTTACGGACAAGCAACTCCACCAGCACCCGCAGGTGGTGAAATGTCGCAAGAACCAAATATAAATATGGAAGGAGTGAGACAGGAATCGGGGGATATACCTCCAACAGTACCTAGAGATGAAGGATTAAGTAGAATTGATGAAGCACCAGGACCAGGGGATGAAGGATTAGGTAGAATCGATGAAGATTTAGAAGATGCTATGAGTACAGAAAAAAAACAAATAGAAGATGCGGAAGAAATAGAAAGAGAAGATAGAAAAAAATCAGCTGATGACGTAGACAAAGAAGAAGAAATAAAAAAAATTGAAGATTTTATGAATAATATGGGTGTGAGTAGGAACGCTTTTGCGAGTCTTGTGAATCCTCAATTATCGGGCATGAGTTTGTTGCAACTGCAAAATCCTCTTTTAGTTTCAGGGCTCGTTAATAGTGGGTTAGATTTAATATATGGTCAACCAGAACAACCACAACCGCAAAGATCTATAACAGCAAGTGTACAAGAAAAACAAGATTTAGCGGAATTAGAGCAAGCTGAAAATGAAAGAATGAGATTATTAACAAGTCCAATAGAGACAGATGAACAAAGAATAAAAAGAGAGTCTGACGAGCGAAAAGAATTTGATAAACAACAAGAAAAAATCAAGCAAGAACAAATAAAAACTCAACAGGAATTGTTAGAAAAAAAAGCTATGGAATATACACAACAGCAAGAAAAAGGGAAAAAAACACAGGAAGAAATTGACCTACAACGCGAATTAGATGAAATTGATCGAAAAGAAGAAGAAGTGCAAAAACAAATAGATGAATTAAACAGAAAAGAAAAAGAAGAAAGAGAAAAAAGAGAAAAGGAGATGGAAAAAGAATTAGATAGGATGATCAGAGAATCAGAAGAAGGAGAAAAGGAGATGCGAGATGAGATTCAAGACTTACAGCAAGGATTTCGACAAGCGATGCAAGGGGATCCCTTTTTATCGTCACCTGAGGAAGATTCGTTATTAAGTTTATCTAGATCATCAGATTCAACACAGAGAGGATCTGAATATTCTGATGAAGCTCTAAAAGTTTTTAAAAATATTGATACGAGACAGAACATAATGAGAAAAAAAGCTGATTTACTTAGAGCTGAAAGAGATGCAATAAGAGAATCACAATTAACAGCGGGAGCAAGAACAAGACAAAGAGCCACAGAAAGAGCTGAAGAAAGACTAGCGCAAGGGGAGAATGAGGCGGCAGCGTCATTAATGGGAGGAGGGCGACCAACTGCTGATTTTACAAGATTTCACTATGCTCCTATTGCTGCATCACCTCCGACAACATTAAGAAGAGGAGGGTTTTTAAGATTACATGAAGCAACAATGAATAGATTAGAAGAACAAGGTTTATTAGATGCTGATACACGCGAACAAGTAGATGGATTAGTTGTAAGATTAGCAGACGATAAGCAAAATTACACTGCCACGAATCATTTAACAGCTGAAGGACGAAAATTATATATGAGAATAATAAAAAGTTTTGGGTTGGAAAATAAAGAAAAATAATATTAATTATATATATATATATATATATGAAAAGTTGTTGTCAAAAATGTGAGTCTAATAATACAATAGAAAAACAAAGGCCGAAAAAAAAAAAAGAAAATGTTGTAATGGAAAAATTTAAAAATGATCCATTATATTTAATGTTTAAAAATGATTATTTAAAAATTATAAATAAGTGAAATAGAAGAAAATATAATAATATATTAAATGACATTAAATATATTATTTATTTTAAAAAAAAAAATTTAAAAACAATATTCGGGTAAATAATACTTCTTAACCATGTATGACTTAAATTGAGGGTAACGAGCTATCACAAAAGGATAAATTTTTATG
>MDTG01160353.1_pt1 | contig 12935 bp, 13 predicted proteins | sample 811421 | NCBI WGS metagenome assembly MDTG01 (sample SAMN05326645, study PRJNA326480) | marine metagenome | isolation source: seawater | place: Pacific Ocean: South East | collected 2011
AGAATTATTCATAGCGCCTCATTTCGAAGGCTTAAGCACAAAACACAGGTTTTTGTAAATACAGAAGGAGATCATTATAGAACAAGAATAACACATTCTATAGAAGTAGCACAAATTGCTAGAACTATAGCAAAATACTTAAATATCAATGAGGAACTAACTGAAACTTTAAGCTTAGCACATGATTTGGGTCATACACCTTTTGGTCATGCTGGTGAGGATGCATTAAATGAATGTATGGAACCATATGGTGGTTTTGATCATAATCTTCAAACGTTAAGAATAATAATGTTTATTGAAAATAAATATATGAAATTTAAAGGACTAAATTTAACAGTTGAAACTATAGATGGTCTTCTCAAACATAATGGACCTGTTATTGACACTCATGAAGTTAATAATTTAATCGGGCTTAAAAATTTAAAGAAAATTCATTTTAAAAATTATCCCTCATTGGAAGCGCAGATATCTTCAATCTCAGATGATATTGCATATAATAATCATGATATACAAGATGGATTAAATGCTGGATTATTAAATTTCAATGAATTGTTAGAAATAGATTTTTTTAAGAATATTTATAAAAAATATAAAAAAAAATCAAAACCTGAAAATAGGGAAATACTTATTTATCAAATAATAAGAGATTCAATTAATTTAATGGTTAGAGATTTAATTGATACAACTATAATCAATATTAAAAAAAATAATATAAAATCAATTAAAGATGTATATAAGGCAAATGTAAATTTAGTAAATTTTTCTGAAAAATTTAATTTAATAATAAATGAGATTAGGTTTTTTTTAAGAATCAATATGTATAATAACAAGATTGTTTTAAAAAAAAATGAAAGTGGTAAGCTAATTGTTACTAAATTATTTAATAAAATAAGCAAAAACCCAAAAAAATTTTTGAATAAAGATTTCTCAAAATTTGATAAAAATAGAGCAATTTCAGATTACATATCTGGAATGACAGATCGTTATGCAATCAATTTATATAGTAAATTAAAATGAACATTTTTGAAATATATTTAGAAACTATTAAGGAATTAATCATAACTTTAAAAAACAAAAAACTAATAGAAATTCCAGATAGTTTAAATTCTATTAATGTAGATATCCCTCATGAGAAATTTGATACAGATATTTCCTCTAATGTTGCAATGGTAATTGGAAAATTTAATAAAATGAATCCCGTAGAATTTGGAAAAATGATTAAGCAACAATTAGAAAATGACCCAAATATTGAAAAAATAGAAATAGTTAAACCTGGTTTTATAAATATAAAATTTACCCATGATTATTGGAATAAATTTTTAAAAGAAGTGATAAAAGGTGAGGAAAAGTTTGGTGTTAACGATAATGAGACAAAATTGAATTATTTAATAGAATTTGTATCTGCAAACCCAACTGGTCCATTACATGTAGGTCATTGTAGAGGTGCTATAATTGGCGACGTAATATCAAACTTGTTAAAATTTAATAATCACAAGGTAATTAAAGAATACTACGTAAATGATTACGGTAATCAGGTATTAAATTTTACCAGATCTGTTTATTATAGAATTAAAGAAATTATTTCAAAAGAAAAATTCCCGATTGATGACCCTGATTTGTATCCTGGTGAATATATTATTGATATTGCAAAAAGTATTATAAGCCAAAACAAAGATTTTAAATTTAGTAACATCAGTGGTATTGAAGAAGAATTAAAAAATAAATCTATTAATGAATCAATTAAATTAATTAAAGAAAATTTACAAAGTCTTGGTGTTATCCACGATAATTTTCAAAAAGAAAGTGAAATTATTAAAAAAAAAGAAGTAGAAAGCGTTGTCAAAAAGTTAAAAAGTATGGATTTAGTTTATACAGGAAAAATTAAAGCACCCGAGGATAATAACAAAGATAACTGGATCGAAAGAGAGCAATTACTATTTAGATCTACTAATTTCGGTGACGATAAGGATAGAGCATTACAAAAATCAGACAATACTTGGACATATTTTGCCAGTGATGTTGCTTATCATTATAATAAACTAAACAGAAATTTTGATAAATTAGTAAATATACTTGGTGCTGATCACGCTGGTTATATAAAAAGAATTACTTCATCCGTAGAAGCTCTATCTGAGAACAAAAGCAAATTAACTTGTAAAGTTAGTCAATTGGTTAAATTAATAAAAGATGGAAAACCTTTTAAAATGTCTAAGCGTAAAGGTTCATACATAACAGTTCAAGATCTTATCGATCAAGTTGGAAAAGATGCTACCAGATTTATTATGCTTAGTAGGAGTAGTGATGTTGAGCTAGATTTTGACTTTGATAAAATTAAAGAAAAGTCAAAAGATAATCCGTTATATTATGTACAATATTGTTATGCGAGAATATCGTCAGTTTTTAGAAACGCTGATAAAGATTTGAATGAAAATATTGATTATAGTGATTTTAATTTTAAATATTCAAATGATGAAATTAAAATAATTAAAAAAATTTCTCAATGGCCAATGTGTGTTGATATCGCGACTAAAAAACTTGAACCTCATAGAGTGCCAACATATTTGTATGAACTAGCATCGCAGTTCCATTCATATTGGAATTTAGGAAAAGAAGATCAAACAAAAAGATTCATTGATGATAATAAGAATATTTCTAAAGATAAACTAGTTTTTTTGAAAGCTATATCAAGTGTACTTAAGATTGGCATGAATATAGTAGGAGCAAATACACCTGAAAAAATGTAATGATTAAAGAAATTAAATATTTTATTTATTTACTAATAATTATTCTTTTTTTCTTTTTAAGTATTAAATATTATATTTCAAATGATTTTGAAAAAAAATTTTATAGAACTATAAATAATCAAAAAGAAATAATAAATAAATATTCTAATGATTTAGTTGTTCTTCAAAACGATACTAATAATATAATTGAGTACATTGATAATGATAAAAATAAATCTGAAAAATCATTTGAATTTTGGAAACTTTTAGACAATGATTAAAGGCAGAAGAGCATTTATTGTTGGTTTAAAAGGATTAAAACTTTCCAAAAATGAGGTTAATTTTCTAAAAAAATATAAGCCCTGGGGAATTATTCTTTTTTCAAGAAATATTTCTACAATTCATCAATTAAAAAACTTATGTATAAGTATTCGTAAAATTTTTTTTGATAAGAAATATCCAATTTTAATTGATGAAGAAGGCGGCCAGGTATCTAGGTTAAATAAAATTTTACTTTCTACAAGTTTTTCTGGCGAATATTTTGGCAAAATTTACCAAAAAGATAAAAAAAACTTTGAAAAATATTTAGAAATTTACATTAATCAAATTTCGTTTTTATTAAGAGATTTGGGTATTAATATTAATAACGTACCTGTTCTTGATCTTAGAAGAAATTGTTCAGAAATTATAGTTGGTAATAGAGCTTTTTCAAATAATAAAAATATTGTTTCAAATATTGGAAAGCTATTTATTAAAAAGTTTCATGAAAATAAAATAGCAACTGTTATTAAACATATTCCTGGCCATGGTTTATCAAAAGTTGATAGCCATTTTAAGATGCCAGTTATTTCTAATAATTTAAGTTATCTAATTAAAAATGACTTTTTTCCTTTCAAAAATCAAAATTCATTATTTGCAATGACTGCTCATATTGTTTTTAAAAATATAGATAAATTTTATACAGTAACTCATTCAAAAAAAGTTATTTCAATTATTAGAAAAAAAATTAAATTTAAAAATATCCTTATTAGTGATGATATTTCGATGAAAGCTTTAAAATTTTCTATAGAAACTAATACAATTAAAGCATTTAATGCAGGTTGTAATTTGGTTTTACATTGTAATGCTAATATGAATGAAATGAAAAAGGTAGCCAAAAACTCTCCTAAAATAGACAAATTTTTGATGAAAAAAACTTTAGAATTTTATAAACTTGTAAGTTAAATGAGTCCAGAAACATCATTAAAATTTAATGTAAATTTATCTACTTTTCAGGGGCCACTTGAAACATTATTAGATTTAGCAAAATCACAAAAAGTAAATTTAGAAAAACTTTCTATCACAAGATTAGCAGATCAATTTCATGATTTCATCACTAAATCAAAAAATCTTAATCTTGAATTAGCCTCCGAATATCTGTTAATGGCAACATGGCTGGCATACCTAAAATCAAAACTTCTTTTACCAGAATCTGAAGAAGAAGAATTTAAGGCTTTAGAGGTAGCAGAACAATTAAAATTGCAACTTAAAAAACTTGAGCTGATAAGATTATTATCTGATCAAATGCTTAAGAGAAAAAGATTAGGTAAAGATATTTTTATGAGAGGAATTAAAAGCAATGTGAAATCAATTTTTAATTCAGAGTACTCAGTTTCATTATTTGATATTATGAAAACATATGCAAATATCATAATGACTAAAGACTTTCATAGAATTAATATTCCAAGGTTACCAGTTTTTACGACTGAAGACGGTATTAATCAGATAAAAAGTTTTTTTGGAAAGCTTTCAGATTGGAAAAATTTAGATGATTTAATACCAAATAATTTTTTAAATAAAAAAAATTTAAAAAAAACAGGTAAAGCAGGAATTTTTGCTGGCTCGCTTGAGTTAGCTAAAGAAGGAAATATTAAAATAAAGCAAGAAAAATTGTTTGAAAAAATTTTTATTAAAGAAAATTAAATGAAAAAAGAAAATAATATTGTAAATTTTCCATCAAATTTGACATCTGGTGAAAGGGAGGTTGAAGCAATTTTATTTGCTGCTGCTGAACCATTGGAACTTTCAACTATTGAATCAAAAATTTCAAAAAATATTAATGTGAAAAAAGTTCTAGACAAACTCCAGAAGACATATTCATCTAGAGGCATAAATTTAGTTTGTATATCTAATAAATGGTCCTTTAGAACAGCACAAAACTTATCAAACTTAATGTCCCAACAAAAAACTGTTGAAAAAAAACTTTCAAAGGCTGCGATAGAAACCTTGTCAATTATTGTTTATCACCAACCAGTTACTAGAGCTGAAATTGAGGAAATTAGAGGTGTTGCTTTTGGAACTAATACTTTGGAAATTTTAATGGAATTAAATTGGGTTAAACCACAAGGTAGAAAAGATGTTCCTGGTAAACCAATTCAATATGGTACAACAGATGATTTTTTAAGTCATTTCAATATTCAAAAACTTTCAGACTTACCAACGGTAGACGAATTAGGTACTGCAGGCTTAATTGATTCATCATCAGTCGATGCATCTGTTTTTGGGACAGGTAAATTTTACAAAGAAAAACAAGAAGAAAAAAAAGAAAATATTTATTCAAACATAGATGAAATGATAGGAGAAACACTAAAAGATACAGAAACCGATTAAAAAATACTTTCAAATTTTGAATAAAACATATATAAAATAATTATGAGTATTGGATTTTGGCAAATAGCAATTGTTGTAATATTAGTTGTTCTACTTTTTGGTAGAGGTAAGATTTCAAGTCTTATGGGTGATGTGGCTAAAGGAATAAAAAGTTTCAAAAAAGGAATGTCCACAGATGTTGATGATGCTGACCCTAAAAATATCACCGAAAACAACCAAGACTCAGATAAAAAAGAATAATCCCAATGCCCCAAATTGGCTGGTTTGAAATATTAATTATTGTATCTTTGGCTATTATTATAATTGGTCCCAAAGATTTTCCGTTTATGTTAAAAAAAGTAGGTTCCTGGATTGGATCAATCAAAAAATATGTTTCAAATGTACAAAGTGAAGTTGCATCATTAGAAAATGAAAATTTTACCAATGAAGAAATTAAAGAAAAAGAAGTAAAAGATAATGACACAAAATGAAGACAGTATTGGTTTTATAAGTCATCTAACTGAATTAAGAAAAAGGCTTATACATTGTTTTATTTTTTTGTTTTCTATTTTTGTTATATGTTATTTTTTTTCTGAATATATTTATGGTTTTTTGGTAGATCCTTATTATTCAGCTGTTAAAGAAGACGGTACCGAAAGACGACTAATTTTTACAGCACTACAGGAAACTTTTTTAACTTATTTAAAAGTATCTTTCTTTGCTTCTTTTTTTATAACAAGCCCATTTATACTAATTCAAATTTGGAAGTTTATTGCACCAGGCTTGTACAAACACGAAAAATCTGCATTGGTACCCTATTTAGTTATAACACCGGTACTGTTCTTACTTGGTGGAATGCTTGTTTATTATCTAATAATGCCTTTAGCAATTAAATTTTTTTTATCATTTGAAAGCAGTGGCGCAATAACGAATTTACCAATTCAACTTGAAGCTAAAGTTAATGAATATCTATCATTAATTATGAAATTAATATTTGCATTTGGTTTAAGTTTTCAGTTACCAGTTGTATTAAGCTTATTAGCAAGAATAGGTTTAATTGATTCAATATTTTTAAAACAGCGTAGAAAGTATGTTGTAATTATTATTTTTACAGCTGCTGCAGTATTAACACCACCTGACCCCATCACACAGATTGGTCTAGCTGTACCACTTTTAATTTTATATGAATTATCTATTTTTTCTGTAAAGCTAATTGAAAAAAAGAACAAGGAAAGAGAGCATGCATAATATTAAGGATATAAGATCTAATTTAGATAATTTTATAAATTTAGTTTAAAAAAGAAATGTTAAAATAAACAAAAAAGATTTAATTCAGCTTGATGAAAAAAATAGAGAATTAATACAGAAGAAAGAGTCTCTTGAAAAAGAAAAAAAAGATATCTCTAAAATTAAAGATAAATCACTTTTTGAAAAATCAAAAAAAATTTCATCAGAAATTACAAAAGTTACAAATGAACAATTTATAATAAAGGAAAAACTTAACGAATTACTATCAAATATTCCTAATATACCTTTAAAAGATGTTCCTGAAGGTAAGGATGAAAATTCAAACTTAGAAATTATAAAAAAAGGTGAAATTAAAAAATTAAATTTTAAACCTAAATCACACTACGATTTAGGTAAAGATTTAGAGATGCTTGATTTTGACTTAGCATCAAAAACTACAGGTTCAAGATTTGTTTTTGTTAAGGGACAATTAGCAATGCTAGAAAGAGCTCTATCTAATTTCATGATAGATATACATACACAAAAAAATGGATACACTGAAATATCTCCACCACTGATTGCTTCTTCAAGTACTATGTATGGCACGGGACAACTTCCAAAGTTTGAAAATGATCAATTTGAGATAAAATTTGATGATAAAAATGATAGAAAGTTTTTAATACCAACAGCAGAAGTAATTCTTACTAATATTGTACGAGAACAAATAATTAGTATAAAAAATTTACCTATTAGACTAGTGGCATCAACCCCTTGTTTTAGAAAAGAAGCTGGTAGCTACGGCAAAGATACCAAAGGAATGATTAGACAACATCAATTTTATAAAGTTGAACTAGTAAGCATTGTCCATCCAAATAATTGTGAAGATGAATTGGAAAGAATGACAGATTGTGCAACTGGTATTTTAGATCTTTTAAAACTTCCTTACAGAAAAATTTTACTTTGCACTGGTGACATGGGATTTAGTGCCGAAAAAACATATGACATTGAAGTTTGGCTACCTTCAGAAAATAAATATCGTGAAATATCAAGCTGTTCATCATGTGGATCATTTCAATCAAAACGTATGAAAGCTAGATTTAAAAATGAAAAAAATGAAACTTTACATTTAGGAACTTTAAATGGCAGTGGACTTGCGATAGGTAGAACACTTATTGCTATCCTGGAAAATTATCAACAAGAAGATGGAGCAATCAAGATACCTGATGTTCTTAAGCCATATATGAATAATCTTGAAAAAATCAATAAGATTTAGAGTTGTTTTAACAAATCAATTAGTATAAAAAATCAAAAACTAAAGGAGATATAATGTCAGGTTCAGGAATAGGTCAGTTTATACCATTAATACTAATTTTTGTTATTTTTTATTTTTTTCTAATTAGACCACAACAAAAAAAAGTTAAAGAACACAAAGTTATGGTTGAAAATTTAAAAAGAGGAGACAAAGTTGTTACAGCAGGTGGTATAGTTGGTACTGTAGATAGAGTTATTGATAATGAAAAAGTTGAAGTAGAAATTTCTGATAATGTAAAAGTAGAAATTGTAAAAGCAACCGGAATTCAAGGTTTGCTGAACCAAAATCAAGAAGTAAAAAAATAATTTTTAGTTTAAGGTGCTTTACTTTTCAAAAACAAAAGTTTTTTCAGTTTTAATAATATCCATTGTTTTTATCTTTTTTACTATCTCTAATTTTATTAATTTTGAAAATAGTATTTTTGGAAAAAAAATTAATTTAGGACTTGATCTTCAGGGTGGTTCCTATCTTCTCTTAGAAATTGACGAAACTCCTGTAATTACTAAAACTTTACAAAATAAAGTAACACAATTAAAAAATTCACTTAAAGATCAAGAAATAATTCTAAAAAATTTAAAAATTTTAAATAATACAATTGTTTTTGCTACAGAAACTGATGATATTGAAAAACTAAAAAGTATTTTCAATGATGAAAAGGGTACTTTAAATCCTTATTATCAAAAATTTAAATCTTTTCAATACGATTTAGAAAATGAAAATAACAGCTTTCAATTAAAATTATCTAAATATGGGATTATAGAAATTAAAAACTCATTATTAGATCAAGCAATTGAAATTGTAAGACGAAGAATTGATGAAATAGGAACTAATGAACCAAATATTTTAAAGAGAGGTAATGATAGAATTTTAGTTGAACTTCCAGGTTTAGATGACCCTATGAGAATAAAAAATCTTTTAGGCAAAACTGCAAATTTATCCTTTAGATTTATCGTTAATGACTCAGATGAAAGTTTTGGTTTTGATATACTTGAATTAGAAGAAACATCTGAAATTGTTAATGTTAGTAAAAGAATTATTTTAAGTGGTGAAAATCTTGTAGATGCACAGCCTAGAATGGATAATCAAAATAATCAAACTATAGTAAGTTTTAGTCTTGATAGGGTGGGAGCAAAAAGATTTGGTAAAGCAACCACACAAGGAGTTGGTCAAAGACTTGCAATAATCCTTGATAATAAAATAATAAGCGCACCAAGAGTTAGAGAACCTATTTTAGGTGGCTCAGGTCAAATTACAGGTGATTTTATATTTCAGACTGCTACAGATTTGGCTTTATTGTTAAGATCTGGTGCCTTACCAGCCCCTATGAATATCATTGAGGAAAGAACTGTTGGACCTGATTTAGGAGAGGACTCAATCAAAGCAGGTATATTTGCTTTAATAATCGGTTTTATATTAGTTATTGCATTTATGTTTTATAAATACAGAATTTTTGGTTTGATTGCCAATACAGCTTTGATTTTAAATCTTTTTTGTTTGATAGGTATACTTACCTTATTTGAGGCTACTTTAACATTACCAGGAATTGCTGGAATAATTTTAACAGTGGGTATGGCTGTAGATGCAAATGTATTAATTTTTGAAAGAATTAAGGAAGAAAAATTTAATGAAAAAAATCAAATAGTTGCTTTTGATACAGGTTATGTAAAATCGAGAACAGCAATTTTAGACGCCAATATAACAACTTTTATAGCTGCATTTATTTTATTTTTTTTAGGTTCAGGTCCAATAAAAGGTTTTTCTATCACACTAGGAGTAGGAATATTGACAACCTTATTTTCAGTTTATTTTATAGCCAGATTATTAACGTCAACCTATTTAATGAGGAATAAAAATAAGGAGATTAATATTTAAATGAAATTAACAAATATTAATTTTAATAAATTTTATAAATCGTTTAATATATTATCTGTAACTCTTATTTTAATATCATTATTGTTGTTATCATTTAAAGGTTTGAATTTTGGTGTAGATTTCAAAGGAGGAACCTTAATTGAGCTTAGAACTACAGATAAACAAATTAGTATATCTACTTTAAGAAATGCCTTTTCAAATATGAATTTAGGTGAGGTAGCAATAAAAAAGTTTGGCAAAGAATATGATTATATTATTAAATTTAAAAAAAAACAAAGCGACAAAGATTTAATCCAAAATATAAAAAAAGATTTGACGCAAAGTATTGGATCGGGTTACGAAATTCGTAGAGTAGAAAACGTTGGACCCAAAGTAAGCTCTGAACTTCTTAAAGGTGGACTTGTTGCTATTGCAGCATCTTTAGGGGCAATGCTTTTTTATATTTGGATAAGATTTGAATGGCAGTTTAGTTTAGCTGCAATCGCTGCACTTTTTCATGATGTTATTTTAACTATGGGTTTTTTTTCACTATTAAATTTGGAAGTAAATCTTTCAATAGTTGCAGCTATATTAACTATCGTTGGATATTCAATGAATGACACAGTTGTAATTTTTGATAGAGTTAGAGAAAATTTAAAAAAACATATAGATATAAAAATTTTTGAATTAACTAATATTTCTATTAACGAAACTTTATCTAGAACTCTAATTACCTCAATTACAACGCTTTTAGCATTGATCTCAATATTTATTTTTGGTGGTGAAATTTTAAAAGGTTTTTCTTTTGCAATGATTCTTGGTGTTATTTTAGGAACATATTCATCTATTTTTATAGCAAACCCTATATTGGTTCTATTAAATGTTTCATATAAGACGGTAGTTAAAGAAGAAAAAAATTAATATAAATTCTGCGCAGCAACCATAGATAAAAGCATTGGCAAAGATAAAAGTGTGTTAGTTCTTGAAAATAGCATTGCTGTTTTTGCTGATTTTGCTTTTGTATCACTATCGCACTCAACTATACCTAATGCTCTTTTTTGATTTGGCCAAATTACGAACCATACATTAAATGCCATTATCAACCCAAGCCACATGCCAATACCTATTGCAGCATTTTTTCCTCCACCTTCACTAATACCTAAAATTAATGCTTGATGAATGTAACCATTTAACCAAGCTAGGATAAGTCCTGATACTATTGTCGCCAATGCTGCCCATCTAAAATAAAAAAGTGCGGCTGGTGCTATAACTTTTCCAATTGCAGGTTTTTGTTCATCAGGAATTTTTGACATATTTGGTATTTGTACAAAATTAAAATACCATAATAGGCCGATCCACATAATTGCGACTACTACATGAAAAAATCTAAATAACCAGCTCCAAAAAAGCCTATCAATTGCAAAACCTTCATTATTCAAAAAAAGACCTAAAAATAAAAGTATAGAAATACCTATGGATATATGAACAGTTTTGGATAATGAGGATAAAATTTTTATCATTAGTCTTATAATATAATTTATTTAATATTTAAGCAATTTTTTTTATTTCATTTTTTAAAATTTTTTTTAGAAATTGACCTGTGTAACTTCCAGATACATTTATAATATCTTCTGGTTTACCTTCAGCAATTATATTGCCGCCTTTTGTCCCACCGTCAGGGCCCATATCTATTATATTATCAGCAGTTTTTATAACATCTAAATTATGCTCTATTACAACCACAGTATTTCCAGTAGCTACAAAAGTATGTAATATTTCAAGTAATTTTTTAATATCGTGTTGATGAAGTCCTGTTGTTGGTTCATCAAGTATATATATAGTTCTTCCGGTTGATCTTTTTGATAATTCTTTTGCTAATTTTATTCTTTGGGCCTCACCACCTGATAATGTAGTTGCCTGTTGTCCAATTTTTATATATCCAAGACCAACTTTTTTTAATGTTAGTAATTTTGATCTTATGTTTGGAATGTTTTCAAAGTACTCGCAACCCTCATCAACCGTCATATTTAATACGTCTGATATACTCTTATTTTTAAATTTAATTTCTAAAGTCTCCCTATTGTATCTGCTTCCTTTACACTCGTCACAAGTGATATAAACATCGGGTAAAAAATGCATTTCATAGGTGATGACACCGTCCCCTTCGCAAGCCTCACATCTTCCACCCTTTACGTTAAAAGAAAACCTCCCAGGCTTATAACCTCTACTTTTTGATTCAGGTAACGTTGTAAACCAATCTCTTATAGGGCCAAACGCACCTGTGTAAGTTGCTGGGTTTGATCTCGGTGTTCTTCCAATTGGAGATTGATCAATATTAATAATTTTATCAACAAGCTCAATACCTTTAAAACTTTTAAAAGGCATTGGGATTTTTCTACTTTTATTGTTGTTCAAACTTAAATTGAGTGCATTATATAACGTTTGAAGTATCAGGGTTGATTTTCCACTACCTGAGACACCTGTTACACAAGTAAAACAACCAAAAGGTATTTTTAAATTTACATTTTTTAAATTATTTCCAGAAGCTCCACCTAGTTGTAAGTATCTTCCATTTTTTGCCAATCTTCTGGCTTTGGGTAAAGGTATAAATCTTTTATTTGATAAATATTTCCCTGTTATACTATTTTCATTTTTTACAATATCCTCATAACTTCCTTCAGCTACTACAGTACCTCCGTTATTTCCAGCTTCAGGACCTAAATCTACTATGTGATCTGCGCTCTCCATGGTTTCTGTATCATGCTCAACTACGATAACAGTATTTCCTAAATCTCTCAGACGTTTTAAGGCATTTATAAGTTTTACATTATCTTTTTGATGAAGGCCTATTGATGGTTCATCAAGCACATATAAAACACCGGTTAAACCAGAACCTATTTGTGATGCTAATCTTATTCTTTGCGCTTCACCACCAGAGAGTGTTGCAGACTCTCTAGACAATGTTAGATAATCCAAACCAACATTCAATAAAAAACTTAATCTTTCATTAATTTCTTTTAAAATATGTTCTGCAATTTTTAAATCTCTCTTTTCTAAATTTATATTTAATTCTTTAAACCATTTTTGTGCCTCTGTAATAGATTTTTCAGTGACTTCACTGATATGCAAGTTATTAATTTTTACACATAAAGCTTCATCTTTTAACCTATAACCATTACATCTTTCACATTTAG
>MDTG01410380.1_pt1 | contig 12935 bp, 11 predicted proteins | sample 811421 | NCBI WGS metagenome assembly MDTG01 (sample SAMN05326645, study PRJNA326480) | marine metagenome | isolation source: seawater | place: Pacific Ocean: South East | collected 2011
TAAAGAAATTATGGTTTAAATTTAAAATTGATGTTAGATCCACTTGGTTATATCGCAATTGCATTGCTATCTCTTTTCTCGGTATTTTTGGCCTTGAAATATCCACCTATTTCAAAAATTATAATTTTTGCTTTAATCATTCGTTTTATATTTTTAATAATAAATAATAATATCTTTTTTTTACCCGATGGCGATATGGACTCTTTGAATTTTGAGAGAAGAGCTTGGGATTGGTCCCAAGGAGGATTTATAAATGTTTTTAATCATTATAAAGGTCCTGACACTTATTTTCTAAGTTTTCTAATTGCTATTCCTTATTCGTTATTTGGAAGAAGCATTCTAATGGCTCATTCTTTTTCTATATTTTTTGGAATAGCATCCGTTTTTTTGGGATGGTTGGCAGCAAAAAAATTATGGGATCATCGTACAGCAATAAAGGTTGGATGGATGATAGCTATTTTTCCCTCTTTAGTATCTTACTCAGTTTTGACCATGAGAGAAGTTTACATTACTTTTTTTTTATTATTAGCATTTTATGGAATAATTAACTGGGTTAGACAAAGAAGTTACAATTCAATTATCCTAACAGTATTTGGATTTGTTTCTGCTACCTTTTTTCATGGAGCTTCTATAATAGGTCTTTTCATATTTTTTCTGATTCTTTTTTTAGATGGATTTAAAGAGTCGTTTAAATTACTATTAGTTAATCGGATTAATTTTAAATTTTTAGTAGTCATAAGTCTTTCCTCTGTTATTTTGATAACTTATGTCACAAACAACATCTCCATTCCATATCTTGGAAACTTTCAGGAGATGGGCAATACTGAAAAACTAGAAAATGTAATAAATTTTAGAACTAAAGGAGATGCGGCTTATCCAGAATGGACAAGAATAAATTCAAATGTTGAGTATTTATATAAGTTACCAATTAGAAGTATATATTTTCTTTTTAGTCCATTTCCATGGGATGTTAAAAAAATAAGTCATTTAGTCGGATTGTTTGATAGTTTACTATATATTGCTTTAGCATTTTTAATATTTCTTAATCGAAAAGCAATTTTGAAAGATCCTACATTAAAAATAATATTATTAATTTTGATCTGTTATTTTATTATATTTGGTGTTGGAGTTAGTAATTTTGGAACAGGTATAAGACATCGATCTAAGTTTCTTATTGAGCTTATATTGTTAGCTGGACCTTTAATCCCTAAACTTAATTTTTCAAAAATAAAATTGAAAAAAAGTATGAAGCAAATATTTAAATGAGAATTGTTCATATAATTACAGGATTAGGAGATGGTGGTGCAGAGCATACATTGTATAAGATATGCAAATATGACATTGTTAATGAACATATAGTTATTTCTCTTAAAGATAATGGGAAGTATTATTTTTTATTAAAAAAGTTAGGTATAAAAGTTTTCTTTTTAAACTTTAAAATATTCTCTTTAATAAAATTTTTTTTTCTTATAAAATTACTAAAATCATTAAAACCTCAAATAGTACAAACATGGCTTGTTCATGCAGATTTTATTGGAAGTATTGCAGCTTATATAGCCGGAGTTAAAAAAATAGTTTGGAATGTCCGATATTCAAAAATTGAGGTCAATAAATCAAAATTAACAACTGTATTTATTATTAAAATTTTGGCTATCCTATCTTATCGCTTACCAAAATTAATTGTGGTTGTTTCAAAAAAAGCAAAAAATATTTATAAGATTATTGGTTATGATAAAAATAAATTGAAATATATTCCTAACGGATATGATCTTTCATTACTTAAAGATAATAAGTATCAAAAATTTGAATTTAAAAAAAAATTTAAAATTAAAAAAAAAGTTCCTTTAATTGGTTATGTTTCTCGATATGATCCGCTTAAAGATCATTCAAATTTACTTAAAGCCCTATCATTAATTCGATTAAGAAATATAGATTTTTTTTGTGTTTTAGTTGGAACAAATATAAAAAATAACAATGATTTGATTAGTGAAATAAATAATTTAGATCTTAATAAAAATATAAAGTTAATTAACCCAATTACAAATGTTTCTAAAGTGATGAGTTCCCTAGATATTCATGTTCAAAGCAGTTTATCAGAGGGATTCCCCAATGTTGTAGCCGAAGCTATGGCTTGCAAAACTCCTTGTGTTGTAACTAATGTTGGAGACTCTTCTTATATTGTTGGAGAAACAGGATGGGTGGTCTCACCAAAAAATTCTATTAAATTAGCAAATGCTATAGAGAAAGCTATCTTTGAGTTAGGGACTAAAAACTGGAAAAAGAAGTGCAATTTCGCAAGACAAAGAATAAAAGAAAAATTTAGTATTAGGAATATGATAGAATCTTATAATAAAACATGGTTCAAAGTTTATAAAAAAAGTTAAAAAATGAGCATCAAACAATCAATTAAAAAATTATTACCTTCCACAATTTTAAATATTTTAATAAAAATTTTAAAACAGATAAGATTGAGAAAATTTTATTCATTAGAAAAATTAGACAGCAACACAAAAAATTTAGTTTCTTCAAAAAAAATAAATTTAGAATATATTATGAATAATAAACAAATTCTTAATTCATGGAAACACTGGGAGCATAAACTTGCATCATTCAAAATTTCTGATGTAAAAGCTGGTGTAAATGTTGGAGATCAAAAAGCTATTTTTTTTTTAATTAGATATTTTAAGCCTAAATCAGTGCTAGAAATAGGCACGCATGTAGGAGCATCCACAGTAAACATAGCTTCAGCGATAAATTATAATCATCAAGAGCTAAATAAAAATGCAATTTTCAAAACAGTAGATATAAGAAATGTAAATTCAATTTCAGAAAAACCATGGTTAAAATATGGTATGTTAAAGTCACCTTCGGATATGATTAATGAATTAAATGGTCAATCTTCAGTCGATTTTATTACTAACGACTCCTTAGATTATTTTGAAAAAACTAAAGATACTTTTGACTTTATTTTCCTAGATGGTGGTCATTTACCAGAAACTGTATACCAAGAAATTCCGAGGGCTTTAAGTAAACTTAATGAAGATGGAGTGATCTTACTTCATGATTATTTTCCAAATGGAAAACCTATATGGTCAAATAAATATGTGCTTGAGGGTCCTTTTTTGGCGACTGAGCGTTTGAAAAAAGAGACAGACATAACCATTTTACCTTTAGGCGATTTACCCTGGAAGACAAAATTAGGTTCGAATAAAACTAGTCTGGCACTTTGTCTTAAAAGATAAAATTAAATGTTATTGTGAAATATAAAATTAATATTTTAACACCAGAAAAGATATCTTTAGGACTATATTATCATTTTTGGAATTTTTTTTTTATATTTCGAAATGAAATAAAAGAAAATGGAATAGAGGTCAATTTCTTTTCGTCAATCAATAAAAAATTTTATGATGCAGATTTTATATTTTTAAATTCAAAATCAATACCTAAAGACAATCAGAGGATAAATTTAAATTATTTAAAAAAAATCTATTCAAAAAACAAAAATTTATATTGGTTTGATACCAGAGATAGTGCTGGTACAACCCAATTCGAAGTTCTTCCATTTGTTAAAAAATACATAAAAAAACAATTTTATATTGATAAAAATATTTATACTCGAAATCTTAAAGGAGGTAGATTTTATACTGATTTTTATCATAGAAAATATGGTATAATCGATTTAATTGAATATGATCAGGAACCTTTAGATACCAAATACATCTCTAAATTAATTTTAGGGTGGAATTTAGGAGCCTCTCTTTTTTTTGATGATATTAATTCCTCTAAGTTTGATTATTTTTTAGAACTTATTAAATTTAAGTTTTTAGGTATGAACAAGTACACTAAAGTATTACCTTATTATTCAAATTGGGAAAAAGATGAGAATAAAATTGATTTTATTTCTCTTATGAATTTAAAGTTTAAAAGAAATTCAGTAGGATTTCAGCGACTTAAACTTCTGGAAAATCTAAAGGAGATAAATAAAAATAAAGTTATTAGTGGTCGTTTAAATAGAAAACAATATTATGATGTTTTGCGTAATTCAAAGGTATGTGTTGGTGCATATGGATGGGGCGAAGTTTGCTATAGAGAATTTGAGGCAACTATATGTGGAGTAGCTTTTATGACTGCTGATATGTCAAATATAGATACTTGGCCTAATATTTATTTAAAGGGAGAAACATACTTACCTTATGATCTAGATTTTAAAAATTTAAATGAAAATTTAAATTCTTTAATAAGTGATGTTAATTTAAGAAAAAGATTAGTTGAGAATTCAAGAACTATTCTCCGTAATGTCCATATGTCTACAGGAAGAGATTATATTTTGAATAAAATTTTTGAAATAATTACTTAAAGAAATTAGCAAATTAAAAATTTATTGTTTATTATATTCTTTTAAGAAATAAAGCTATATAAAGTGATAATAATTTATATTTAATGCTAAAAAAAATCTAATAGATAAATTTTATATTACAATTAATTAAATGATCAAAGAAAATAAAAAAATTATTGTTACTGGGTCTGCAGGTTTTATAGGCTCATCATTATGTATTAATCTTTTAGAAAGAGGAGATTATATCATTGGTATAGATAATCATAACGATTATTATGATCCCAAAATTAAAGAAGCACGACTCCAGCGATTAACAAAATATTCAAATTATCAACATCACAGAATTGATTTGATTGATCAAAAAAGTTTAAATGAAGTTTTTAAAAATAATAATATACAAAAAGTAGTTAATCTTGCAGCTCAAGCAGGCGTTCGTTATTCTATGGAAAATCCATTAGCATATATTAATAGTAACATAGTTGGGTTTGCTAATATTTTAGAAAATTGTCGCTACCAAAAAGTTGAACATTTAGTTTATGCTAGCACCTCAAGTATATATGGTGCAAATACTAAAATGCCTTTTTCAGAGCATGATAGCACTAACCATCCATTATCTATTTATGCAGCCTCTAAAAAATCTAATGAGTTAATGGCACATTCTTATAGCTTTCTTTATAAATTACCAACTACTGGCTTAAGATTTTTTACGGTTTATGGGCCGTGGGGTAGACCTGATATGGCTTTATTTAAGTTTACGAAAGCGATTATAGAAGGAGAACCTATTGATGTATTTAATCATGGAAAACATACTAGAGATTTTACTTATGTTGATGATATTGTTGAAGGAGTAATTAAAGTTTTAGATAATCCTGCTAATAATAATACTAAATGGAATGGTGATGATCCAGATCCTGCAAGCAGTAAAGCACCTTGGCGAATTTATAATATAGGCAATAATAAACCAGTGCATTTAATGGATTACATTGATGCTTTAGAAAAAGCATTAGGTAAGAAAGCAAAAATAAATTTTTTACCATTACAACCTGGTGATGTCCCTGATACTCATGCTAATGTAAATAATTTAAAACAAAAATTTAATTACAAACCCTCAACCTCAATTATTGATGGGGTAACTAATTTTATTAATTGGTATAAGTTGTATTATAAAATATGACTAGTATTAATAAGGATATCAAACTAGCAGTTATTGGCTTGGGTTATGTTGGTTTGCCTCTTGCATTAGAATTTGCAAAAAAAAGAGATGTTATCGGGTTTGATTTAAATGAAAAGAGAATAAATGAACTTAAAGATGGATTAGATAAAAATTTAGAATTTAATATAAATGAAATTCAAAGGGCAAAAAAATTAAATTTTACTAATAGTATAGAAGACCTTAAATCTGTTAACTGCTATGTAATTACTGTTCCAACACCTATTGATGAATTTAAAAAACCAAATTTAAATTCATTACTAAGTGCTACTAAAATGATAGGAGGGATAATTAAATATGGTGATTTGGTAATTTATGAGTCAACTGTTTATCCAGGCTGTATAGAGGAAATTTGTGTTCCTATATTAGAGAGCTCTTCTAAATTTAAGTTTAATAAAGATTTTTTTTGTGGATATAGTCCAGAAAGAATCAACCCTGGCGATAAAGAGCATATAATTTCTAAAATTAAGAAGATCACTTCTGGCTCAACTCCAGAAATATCTGATTTAGTTGATGCTTTATATAATGAAATCATAACAGTCGGAACTCACAAAGTATCTAGCATAAAAGTTGCTGAGGCCGCAAAAGTTATTGAAAATACTCAACGTGATCTTAATATAGCCTTTGTAAATGAACTCTCTATTATTTTTAATAAACTAAATATAGATACTAAAGAGGTTTTAGATGCAGCTGAGACTAAATGGAATTTTTTGCCATTTAAGCCGGGTTTAGTAGGAGGACATTGTATTGGTGTAGATCCTTATTATCTTACATATAAATCTGAAAGTATTGGTTATGAGGCTAAAATTATCCTAGCTGGAAGAGAGATAAATGACAACATGGGTAAACATGTAGCTTCAGAATTCAATAAAGAAATGAAAAAAAAAAAAATTCAGATAAATAGATCAAAAATTTTAATAATGGGATTAACCTTTAAGGAAAATTGTGCGGATTTAAGAAATTCAGGAATTAAATCAGTTATAGAAAATTTGAAAAAAAAAAATTGCGATTTAGATCTTTATGATCCCTGGGTAGATAGTAAAGAAGTGAAAAAAATATATGATATTAGCCCTAAAGAAAAACTAGCCAGTAATAATTATGATGGAATTATAATAGCAGTAAAGCACAATATATTCAAAGATATGGGATACAATAAAATTTTAAGTTTATGTAAAAAAAAACATGTAATTTATGATTTAAAATATTTATTTTCTAAGGATCAGGCTACATTAAGACTATAAGTTTTTATAAATTTATTTATTAAAATAATGAAAATTGTTATTCTAGGATATTCCGGTTTAATTGGTCATAGTATTCTGGAAAATTTATTAAAAAATACATCTTTTAATCTGGTTTGTGTAGGTAGAACTATTGAAAATAAATTCTTAAATAATCCGAGAATTAATTATTTTGAGTGGGATTTTGTCACATTTAAAAACTCAAATTTAAATTTTTTAAAAAATGCAAATATAATTATTAATTGTGTTGGTAAAACAAATTATAAATCAGATACACTTGAATATATAAATGTTATTTATTTAAAAAAATTGCTTAAATATTTAAGTAAAAATCAAAAAAAAGTAAGATTTATAAATTTAAGTAGTGTTTCAGTATATGGAGACGCACGTAATTACATTGGACAAAATAAACTTATAAAAGAAAATACAACCTTTAAAACTTATGATGCTTATTCTAGAAGCAAACTAAAAGGAGATAAATTAATAAGAAATATATTTAAAAAAAAATTAAATAAAAATCTTTCATTTACTATTTTAAGAATTTCGAATGTTTTTGGAAAAAATAAAAATTCTAACTTATTTAACTTTGTTTTGTTTTTATTAAAAATTGGTATTTGGATAAAAAGTTCAAATAGTGTGGTGTATAATTTTATTAACGTTAAAGATGTTTCTCAAGCTGTAAAGTTAGTTATTACTAAGTTGGCAGTTTCAAAAAATAAAACATATATTGTTTCTGATGATTTTAAACAATCCGTACTTTATCAAAAATATCAAAAAATCAATCAGAAAAAAGAAATAATTATTAAACTTCCAATTTATATTATTAAATTTTTAATTAATTATCTTCCCCTACCTAGGATAATTTTAAATTTTTTTTTACTTATTTCTTCAGAAGTTTCATATAGTAACAAAAAAATTAAAAGAGAACTTAAATTTAATCCAAAGTACTCATTAAAAAAAGAAATTAAAAAAATTTAATGAATAAAAAACTTAAAATTACTTTAATTTCAAATGCATATAATTTTTTTAATGTATTTATGCTTAATCACATTTATGAATTAAGTAAAAAATATGATTTAACCATATGTTGCAATAACGCTAGTAAGCTAAAAAAAAAAGTTCCTAAGAACGTAAAGCTTTATAATATAAATTATAAAAGAGGTATTAGTATATTTCATGATATATTTACATTTTTATTGACTTTATTTTTTTTATTAAAAAACAGACCTAATCTATCAATCTCATTTACACCCAAGATAGGGTTTATGGTGTCTATAGCTTCATTTTTTTCTCGAACTCCAAATCGTATTCACTGGTATACTGGACAAATTTGGTCTACTAGCACAGGATTTAGAAGGATTTTTTATAAATTTACTGACAAATTAATTAATTTTCTTTCTCATCAAGTGCTTATCGATAGTTTTGCGCAAAGAAATTTTTTAATTGAAGAAAAAATTATAATTAAAAATAGATCAACTGTTTTACACAAAGGATCAGTTGGAGGTGTTGATATATCTAGATTTAAATTTAATTTAAAAGAGAGAATTAAATTAAGAAAAAAATACTTAATTGACAATAAAACATTTGTTTTTTTATATCTTGGGAGGATAAATAAGGATAAGGGTATAATTGAGTTAATAAACGCCTTTAAAGAAATAAAACTTAAAAACGTACTCTTAATTTTTGTTGGTCAGGTAGAGGAACAAAAAATTATTCATTTATTTAAAAAAGATAATAGAATTTTATACTTTAAATTTACAGATAAACCTGAGTTTTGGTTTTCAGTCGCCGATATTCTATGCTTGCCGAGTCATAGAGAAGGTTTTGGAACAGTAGTAATAGAGGCAGCTTCTTGTGGTATTCCCTCTTTATGTTCAAATGTATATGGTTTAAAAAATGCAGTTCTAGAAAGTAAAACTGGTTTTTTTCACAAACCTGGTAGTAAAAAAGATATTAAAAAAAAAATGTTGTATATTCTTAATAATAAAAAACAAGTAAAGAAATATGGTATTGCTGCAAAAAAAAGAGTTATTAAAGAATTTGAACAAGGCCTGGTAACCGAAAAATTTTTGAAATTTATTAATTCAAATATTTTACAAAATGATTGAAAATATTTCCAATAAAATAAATGTTTTGATATATGGAGCTGGTGAGGCTGGTAGGCAATTAAAAATTTCTTTAAAAAAAAATCCAGAATTTGTAGTTCAGGGTTTTTTAGATGATAATAAAAAATTAGAACAAAAAAATCTACTTGGAAAAAAAATTTATCCTTTATCTGATTTGAAAAAATTAATTCAGAAAAAAAAAGTAAGTTTAGTTTTTTTAGCAATGCCTTCAATTGGAAGGAAAAAAAGAAATCAAATAATAAAAAAATTAAGTAAGTACAAATTAATTGTTAAAACATTACCAAGTATAGCTGAAATAATCGATGGTAGAGTTACTATATCTGATATTAAAGATTTAAATATAGATGATTTACTTGACCGTGAACAAGTAAAACCAAATATTAAACTTTTAAATAAAAATATTAATAAAAAGGTTGTTCTCGTAACAGGTGCGGGAGGTTCAATTGGATCAGAACTATGTCGTCAAATTATAAAATTAAAACCAAGTAAATTATTACTTTTAGAATTAAATGAATTTGCACTTTATAATATTTACGAAGAATTAATTGTTTATAATAAAAATCAAAAAATTGTTTCTTTATTAGCTGACTCTCAAGATCAGGCTAAATTAGAGATAATATTCGAAACTTTTAAAGTAAACACAGTATATCATGCCGCTGCATATAAACATGTTCCGTTAGTTGAAGAAAATATTTGTTCTGGTGTAAAAAATAATATTTTTAGTACTTTAGCTATAGCTAAGGCTTCAGTTATAAAAAAAGTAAAAAGTCTTGTTTTGATATCAAGTGATAAAGCAGTTAGATCAACTAACATTATGGGAGCCTCAAAAAGACTTGCTGAACTTTGTGTACAAGGTATTTACCATACTCTTAAAAGTAAAAATATAGATTTTTCAATTGTAAGATTTGGTAATGTATTAGAGTCATCTGGCTCTGTAATTCCAAAATTTAAAAAACAAATAATAGATGGAGGACCTGTTACTTTAACCCATAAAAATGTCACGAGATATTTTATGACTGTAACCGAAGCTGCTCAATTAGTTATACAAGCTGGATCAATGGGCAAACACTCCGAAGTTTTTGTTCTAGACATGGGCAAAAGTATAAAAATATTAAAATTGATACATAAAATGATAAATCTTTTAGGTTTTACAGTAAAAGATAAAAAAAATCCTTCAGGCGAAATTGAAATTAAAATAATTGGTTTACGACCAGGAGAAAAATTATATGAAGAATTATTAATTGGTAAAAACCCTAAAAAAACTTCTCATCCTAAAATAAAAAAAATAAATGATCCATTTATCCCTTACAGTAAACTAGAGAATGAATTGAATATTTTAAAAAGTTTTATTCAAGACAACAAAGTCTCTGAAGTTAAAAAATTATTACAAAGATTACTAAAATCTTTCAAATCAAATTCAAAAATCGTTGATAATATTTACCTAGAGCAAAAACGTTTAAAAAATAAAATTTAGTTTTTTTTGTAATAGTTGTCTCTTAAAACATAAAAAATTACAAAAAAAACAATAAATAAGATCAAGGAACTTATTTCATTAATCAAAATAAAAGAACAATAGCCGATTAAAAATAATAAAATATTTGATGAAAAAATTAAAAAATTTGTGAGAAAAACAGATTTATTTTTCCTCAATATTAAATGATGAAGGTGATCTTGTCCCGCTTTAAAAACACCCTGTTTATTTTTTAATCTAATTATATTAATAGATAAAAATTCATAAACAAATATTACGACTGACCATGCTAGTAAAATAGGATGTACTAAATTTAGTTTAGCAAAATAAATTAGCAAAAAAGATATAATAAATCCTAATAGCAAACTTCCACTATCACCTAAAAATAATTTTGGTAGTTTTAAAAAAGAAAAATTAAAAAATAAAAAAAAAATTATAGGGATTATAATTACAATTAAATAAAATTGGATATTTTGTTCAACTATTAAAAAGTGGGAATTATTTTTTGAGGCTAAAAAATATAAAATACCTAGAACAGAAATTGATGTAAATCCTAATAAACCATCTATTCCATCAAAATAATTAAATGCATTTATTAAAAACAATAAAGAAAATATTGTGAAAGGTATAGAAAAAGATCCAAGATCTAAGTAAAAATATTTGTAGTCACCAATATTATTTAAAATTAAATTTTCAAAAATAATTAAATAAAAAATTGGTAAAATTTGTAAGCTTAACTTACCGCCAGTATTTAAATTATATTTGTCATCAATTGCCCCAACTATTGATACCAAAAACCCTATTGAGAGTATTAAACTTAAAGTTGGATTAAAACTGTCAAATAAAACAATTGCAAATAATAAAATTATGCTAATAGCTATACCACCTGTGTAAGCAGTCTCCTTTATATGAATTTTTCTTTTATTTGGTATGTCTAATAAATTTAGCTTGTAGGAAATATTTGCGCATAAAAATAATATTATAAAGCTTATTAAACAATATATTATTAAAGAAATATTCATAAATAATTCTGATTTTTCAATGATTGTATTAAAATTAAAATTAATTTCTATTTCAATATTAATCTTATTTACATGTTATATAACTTTAATTAATCATATAATTTATAGTAGTTTTTTCAATGATTTTTAATTCTAAAAGAGAAAAATTTATTTTTTATAATTTTCCTGTTTTATTATTTTCTTTATTACCAATATTTTTAATTACTGGTCCCTTTCTAAGTGATTTGGCTATTTCACTTATAAGTTTATTGTTTATTATTTACAGTTTTTCAAAAAAAGATTTTTCTCATTTCAAAAATAAATATTTTTATTTTTTTATAATTTTTTGGATATATTTAATTATTAATACCTTAATAAACAATTTTAATTTAGATAGTTTAAAAATATCTTCTTTTTATTTTAGATATGGTTTTTTTGTTTTTGCAGTAGTTGCTTTTTTGAACTTTGATGACAAATTTATTAAGTATTTTTTTTATTGTATTTTTATTTGTTTTGTTGTTTTGATTTTAGATGGTTTTTATCAATATTTTGTTGGGGAAAATATTTTAGGTTGGAAAAAAACTGTGAGAATATCGAGTTTCTTTGGTGAAGAAAAAATTTTAGGTAGTTATTTGAGTAGATTATGGCCAATTTTTTTTGGTTTATCTATATTTACTATTAATAAAAATAATAATTTTTTTTATCTTTTTATTTTAATTTTTATACTTTCTGAAGTTTTGATTTTTCTAAGCGGAGATAGATCTGCATTTTTCAATATTAATCTTTCAGCTATTTTTATTATTTTGTTTTCTAAAAAATTATTGAAATTAAGACTTTTTACTCTTTTGTGTAGTATAGGATTGCTTGTACTCATAAGTTTTATAAACCCAGCGGCAAAAGAGAGAGTAATTGATCAAACTTTTAAACAAATGAATTTATTAGATCAGAATAAAAAAGATGAAGATAAAGAGGAAGTATATATTTTTTCTCAACAACATACACATCATTATATAACTGCTTATAGGATTTATTTAGATAATAAAGTTTTAGGAGTAGGAGTTAAAAATTTTAGAAAATTTTGTAGCAATGAAAAATATATTGAAAGCCATTTATCTTGTGCATCACATCCTCATAATACATATATTCAAATTTTAAGTGAAACTGGTACTATTGGTTTTTTATTTTTATTAACTAGTTTAATTTATTTTTGTATCTATATACTTAAACATTTAAAATTTAGACTTAAAGGTGAAAATTATTTTACTGACTTTGAAATCTGCATCTTATCAGGTATTGCAATATATCTTTGGCCTTTTATTCCGACTGGAAATGTGTTTAATAACTGGTTAAATATTGCTCTAATATTGAATTTACCCTTTCTAATTTGGAGCAGAAACTTAATAAAGACAAAGAAATTGGACTAAAATATAATTTTTTTGTTCTTTACTAATTAAATTTTTTTCAGTAAAAAACCGTGCCTGGTGATTATTGCGAAAGTGTAATACCCGATCCCATTCCGAACTCGGAAGTCAAGCCTTTCAGCGCCGATGGTA
>MDTG01059943.1_pt1 | contig 12934 bp, 10 predicted proteins | sample 811421 | NCBI WGS metagenome assembly MDTG01 (sample SAMN05326645, study PRJNA326480) | marine metagenome | isolation source: seawater | place: Pacific Ocean: South East | collected 2011
ATCCATATTTCAGTCTTAAATTTTGAATTTCTTCTTATATTTCCTTTTTCATCTGTTGTCAGTGCATTACCTTCAAAAGTTATTTCAAGATCATCGCCAAACCATTCATCAGCTTCTTTTTCTATTCGTTCAGGTGTAAACATTAATAAAACACCACCCATTTGCTCATTAGATTCAGTATCAGAATCTGTATCGTTAAAAGTTGGATAGTGTCTTACTTGTGGTCCTGGATCATCTTCTTCCCATTTTTTTGTCACATCTTCTGGAAATAATTTACGAAATATTTCTATGTCAAGTGTGGCTAATCTTTCTGATATGTTAACAGTTGTTAATGAACCAAATTTTTCTCTAAATTGTGCGTGTAATCTTTGAGTATCTTCGTTAGAAAATTCTCCATCATCAACAACTGCCTTGTATGTGCTCTGTATAAAATTTTCAATATTTGTAGCATCATCATACCCTGTCTTCGAGTTTCCTATAGGTTCTGGCAAAGCATTATCACCAGTATCATACGTAATTTCTTTTGAAAAATTATTCTGTCCTTTTGCGAGTATTGTTGTTGTGCAATCAAATCCACCGTTTTCATTCATTGACCAGTCTATACCTGATACAATGCCAACTATACCTTCCCAATCACCGTATTTTTCTTCTGGCATTGTTGACCACGGATCAGGAGTTTTTGTTCCATCTGGATTTGTTTCTTTTGTAAAAAGATCTGGATTTATTTCAGCTTTTCCGTCATTTATTATTATAAAATTTGGTGGTTCTAATTCTGCTGTAAGTGATTTATCAGCTCTTACCCATCCCCAGTCTAATATGATTCCTGCTCCCATCGATAAGAATGACGTCTTTTGAAATCTTTCTAAGTCTTCCATTGTCCAGCACTGCCATGTAACTGTAGCCGTTCTGGTTGCGCCTCCTTTACTTCCTCCGTCAACATAAGAACATTCTACATTTGAAATACCAGGTGCATTGTTCCCAAACCTACTGACTGTTATGTCTTCGCTTTTTTCAGTATTGTATAAAGAACCAGGACCACCTGTTAGATTATCAGCACCACCGATTTTATTATATTTTAGCTTTGTGTCTATTGACTCGTTAAATAGACCTGTTATAACTTCTATTGTATCTTCACCTACACCAATCATTCTCACATACGGAGACTTTACTTCGACTGATTGTTGTGTTAATTTAAAGTCGTCTGCAACTGTCTCTGGATCACCGTCTACTTGCGAGATCGGACCTAACACTTGTTCCGAAAGCAGAGGTTTTCCGCCTCTGGGAACTGACATCGCTTTTAGCCGCGCGCTTAAGCCAACCTGAATTTTTCTGGCAATATTCTTTTCAAAACCCAATTTTATACTCCCGAATTAAGTGTCTGCAATTGAGAAAGTATGTCTCCTGTTTCGATTGGTATTCTTAATTCTGTTCCGACTTTTGGTGTTGTTATGCTAGGATCTAGACTGTTCGCTCTGCTTATTATCCACCATAAGCCACTATCATTATAAAACTTATATGCTAATAAGTCAAGCCTCTCACCTATTATTACTGTATGAATAATGTCTGTGTCTTTTTCTGGTATTTCTGGATAAAGAGTTGGCCTCTTATAATTTATACCAGTCTTAGAGTCTTTCTTTGAATTAGTAAATTTATATCTATTAAACATTATGTCTGCTGCCCTAAGTCTTTGAATAATTCTGTATAATTGTTTATTGCACCACTAGTATTTTCTTCTTCTGTTCCTACTCTATTCGGATAATTTGTAAATTTAGGTCCGTTTTTATCGTAAGAAGATCCTCTTAACCACGGTAAACCGTAATGTTTACCAGTTGCAACAGGAACATAACCACCAATATGAGAGAATTCTACACCTACATTTATAAGCTTTGTAAATCTTAAGCCAGGATCAGTTTCCCAAGTACTATCTGAAGGAAATGTCACTGTCACACCTGTCAAATAGCCTAACTGTCTGTTAAGAATGTCACCAAGTGTTAGCTGAATAATTGGTCCTGTCTGCCTTAGGTGTGAATCTAAATTAGGATAGCACTGTCCGACAAGATAGTTTACTTTTTCTAATAATACTGGAAATTCTTGTTTTGTTTTTGGATATACTTGAAAATCAAAGCCTATTGTTCTTCCAACACCTTTATAATTTGCAGTCCCTACTGGTCTTCCGACATAAGTATTTTCACTCCATTCAGGTGTTATTGTATCAGTTATGTCTCCTACTATTGCACGAAATGCAATTGCTTTTTTATTGTAAACATCATTAAAAACAAGCGGAATAAAATCTAAATCTTCAGCTGCTTGGTGTATTTCTTTTGCACTTTGTCCCTTACCTTTGTCTTCACCAATTCTTCCACCGTAAGGGATAATATTTACTTTATCAACTGCATCAGTGACGTACTTGTTTCCATCCATTTTTATAGCACCCCTAAATACTTCACCATCCTCTACAGCACCAATACCTACTAGACCTTGTCTTCCTATTGCATAAACTTTTTTCTTATAGTGATCTCTTGCGCCTTTGTTATCTTTAATATACTCATCACCAGCTGGTCCACTTTGTGTTATAAGCCCTTCAGATCTCTCACCTCCCTCACCACCAAGCTCTGCCTTTATAGTTTGGTTTAATTCACTTGCGCTTCTTAACGTATCTTCATATCTTAAAGAATTTGCACCACCAGGGTCAATATCACCATTATCATCTGCGCCTAGTGTCTTGTATGATAGTGCACTTCCACCATCAAATTTATTTATACCGTCAACAGCCTTTGGTATTTTAGACTGAATATCTGTTTCTATATTTTTTCTAGGGTATTGATTTTTATCAACAGAATCATGTGCTTCAGCTAATTTAGATTTTCCTTCGCTAGATTCATATGGGCTTACTTGAAAATCTGTAGGTGCAAATTTTGAGAAGAAGCTGTAAGCTGTACCTTTCTCTAATGTTGTTTTGTGTTCTGCTTTTTCATTATATTTTGCTTCTTCATTATATAACCTATTTCCTGCAGCGGCTAAAAGACTATGTGAATTTACAACATTAATAGAGGGTATTATAGGATACGGATCAGACAGCATAGATGATGCAAGATTATCTACAAAGTTTGTAAGAGAAAAGCCTTGTGTTGAATCTTCAGATTTTTGTCTTAACATAAATTTATTGTATAAATAGCCTAATTTTGGTGTTGTGTTAAGATCATCTGAAGTATACTTTGTTGGATCTATTGTTGTGTCTTTTGATATGCTTGGCAAAGTTGCACCGACTTTTATTAAAGGTGTATTTCCTCCTTTATGCGGATAAGGATCACTATATCTTTGTAGCGGTAGCCCTATTACACCGTGCCTGTAAACTCTATTTCCTGGTATAAAATTACTGTCAAACTGTAATACATTAAATAAGGACATTAAGTTTCCACCTAATACAGTTCCTTTCATTATTGCTTCTGATTGTAATAGCAATTGATTTGTCTTAAAATTACCTAACACTCCTGTTTCAGTCAATAAGTTAATTTGGTCATCAACCATTGCATCTGTAAAACTTCCACCTCTTGTTAGTGATATATGACCTTTTATTTCTGCGTCTGAGTATCTTTCAGGTTGTGAAGATAAAGAAGCTGCACCAAAGTCTTTTAATACAAATGGACTTTGTTGGTAACCGAATGTTGGATTATTTTTTGTAAATGTAAAAGACTTAAACAGCCCTTCTTCGTTTGATAATATTTCGTCGTATGTCTTGACAATTAGACTTTTACTTTTTAGGACTTCTAAATCAGGATTAATCTCTCCCTGTAGACCTGTTATTGTGTATGTGCCTGCCTTGTTTGAAACCTGATAGGACTGTGGTGTGCCTAGATTTCCTACATAATCATCACTCGTAGTTGCGTCGTCTAGAGAATTTGCTTTTGGTGGATCAATAAACTTTGACTCTATTAATTTTTTATCACCCGTAACAGTGGTGCCGTTTGACTCAAATGACTGTGGTTGAGGTGCTGGTGGATAATTAAAGCTTTTAAACTTTGCGGGATCTAGATCTTTTAGTGCCATTATCTTCCAGTCCTTATATTAATGTTGTTAACACCTGTTGCAGTTGAGTTTGTATTTATATCTACTTTTGACATAAGTGATATTAACGTATCTAATTTTTCATTTGTCTGTGCCATCAGGTCACCGTTTGTTGCACCTCCAGCCAATCCTCCTAGCATATTATTCGGAATAACGTGTGATCCCTTGCTAAGTGCAACAAGTTCAGGTCCTTTTTCACCCACCATATAGGTTCCTGACTTTGAAACTGGTCCGCCCTTTGCCATTCCACCACCAAATGCGCCCATATCCCTTGCCATTATTGCAGCATCAATTCCAAAAGATGCAGCTGATCCCGCACCTGGTGCTAGAAGATTTCCAAGATTTGCTGCGCCGCTTGCTATCTCTAATCCTGCACCGACGAAGTCTCCTTTCATTGCTCTCATTCCTGCAAAAGCTATTGCAGGTAATGCGCCCAACACAGGTATCTTTTTAAGTGCTTGACCACCGACTTTTGTCGCTAACCATTTTCCAATTCCGCCAGCCGTCTTCTTTGTTACTTGCTCTGCAGCTTCTTTTTGAAGACCTTTTTCTACACCTTTTGTACCTCCACCTTTTACGACATTCATTACAGTGTCTTTTGCACCTTTTAATATGCTTCCGGTTTTTGAAGCTACAGCAGTTGCCCCTGTAGCGATTGCAGCTTTGCCAGATTTTAGTGCGCCCATTGCAGCTTTACCTGCTTTAGTGCCTCCAAGTTTCTTAAATCCTTTTCCTAACATTTTGCCAAGTGGTCCGTTCATAGCTAATAAACCAGCAATTGTCATCAGAAAAGTTATCATAGTGCCAAATTTATCTGTGTGTATTACAGCTTCTTTTGCTAAATCTTTTGTCGTTTTTAGTGCTTGTTCTTCAACTGATCCCTGTAATTCTTCACCTGAACGGGACATGATTCTGCCAAGATCATCAGCACCCACACCAACTGCGCTTGCAAGTGATTCTCTTTGTAGCCTATCAAGACTTCCAAAATCCATTCCGCCGAGTTCATCTTGTATAGCACTTACCATTCCTTCCATATCATTTTGAAGAGCAGCCTGTCTTGCAAGGTCTAAGTTTATATCCCTATTAAGCAGCACACTTGCTTCAAATTCAGCGTTTAGTGATTCTTCAATATTTAAGAGTCCGTCTGCAATTGAATTCATTGCGCTTAATTCTATTCCAGCTTTACGTGCAAGGACTGCGAGCCTTGCCATTGAATCAGCAGATCCGTCTGTCATTATAGCTAACTGAGCAGCATTCTCAGCCATGTCTGACATTACAGCAGCTGGTGCTACATTATTCATTTCTGCGAATGCCATCACTGAATTTAACTGTGCTGATGCTGCTTCACGTGATAAGTCTGTAACCTCTGACATTGTCTGTGCGAGTTCAGCTACTTGAGATGCTTGAAGTCCGGACTGTAATGCGACTACTGCTTCATTTACACCTATTGATGCGTTTTTCATAACCTCCATATTATCTGCTGCTAGTCCTGCTTCTATCTGTGCTTCTCGTACATTTGCTCCAAGTCCTGTAGCTGCGATTGCTGCACCTCTTGTAAATCCTTGAGAAGCTTTTAAGCTTGCTGCTAATTCTGCTGACCTTGCAGCTGAACCTCCGATACTTTTCTGAACGTCTTTTGTTATTTCACTTACAGCACCAACTAATTTTTTAATGCCTTCTAATATCGTCACAAAAAGCACTAAGGGGCCTGATGTAAGCCTCATATAAATGTCATGTGCTTTTCCTGCCAGTTCGTTCCCTTTTTCTTTTGCATCATTTATTGCTTCTTCTCTGAGCTGCATTCGCTCTAGAGATGTAATTTGTTGCAACTGTAGCTTTACGTGCTCTTGTTCTGTTTTTGTTTGGGCTCCTGCTGTCTTTAACCTAGCAAGTGATTGTTTTGCAGAAGCTCTCATTGATTTTATATCTGCGTCTGCTAATTTAGATCTATCACTAGCAATTGTTAAAATATCAGTCTCTGTCTTAACTACTCCTGCTAAACCTTTTGCGAGATCTCCGCTTCCTTTTCCTTGTGATTTTAGCTGTGCTAAATTATCACTTACTTTTGCAATTAGAGGTCCTGCCTTCTTAGACTGATCAGCAATTTCATCTAAAAATTTTCCAAATTTTTTGTCACTACCTACCTCTTTAAACTGCCCACCTAATTTTTTGGTCTTTTTTTGTAACTCTACTAATGTATCAACTGCTTCTTCAGCCTCTTTATCAAAAGCTTTTATTGATTTTGTTGTCGCATTTATCTCTTTATTGAGACTTTGCATCTCTGCTTTTTCTTCTTTTGTGAGTTTTGTCTTTTTAGACAGAAGCTTATTAAACTTGTCAAAAAGGTCGTTTCTTTTTTCTATTAGATTTATTTCTTCTTTTGAGACTTGAGGCATTATACTACTCTTTAATAATCAAATTTGCTTGCTAATTTTTGTACTCTTGCTTTTTGATCTTTAGGCATCTTATCAATTTGCTGCTTTACAACTTTCATATTTTTCTCTATACCTTTACTAATTGTTGCAAGCTGCTTTTCAATTGCCTTGTCATGGCTTGAAACTGATTGTTGAATCTTTTTTGCCTCTGCGTCTTTACCAGTCACTTTATTAAATATGAATGCACCAATTAGAGCTTTAACAGCATCTCCAGACGTGAATTCAGTTATCTTGATTTTCTTCATGCGAAAACTCCTTAAATTTGTGTATAAGCTTACACATATAATTATCGAGTAATTGAATTATCTTCTACCTTTACTTGCTTTCTTGACCTGCTCGCTCTCTGCTTTCTTGGCATCGACTAACTGGTTCATATAGAATTTTCTAAGATATATTGGCATCTCGTAAAGATCCCCGAATGTGAATGCGCCTTCGCTGTAGTACGATAGCTCAAATATCTGCTTATGTACTATCGGCCTGTATTCGGGATCTACCGGGAAGGCCAGAAGAAATTTGTTGAAATGGGTAGGGCTACTTTTCCTGTCCAATTACACTCATTACAAAGATAGCCTGACTCAAAGTCAACATCTGGCATCATCTTAACATAATTGTCTCTGAAAGCTTTTGAGTCTAGTGCAAAGAATTCATTATTAATAAAACTATTAATCTTTTCTTTGCCTGTCTCACCGTCTACTGACAAGATCTGATACCTTAGTCTTGTTGTAATTTCTGGTGTTACTGCTATTCCAGCTTTTTTAACGCCATCAAGCTCTGCGTCAATTGCCTGTTCGTCTGACTGTGTTAGGATTTTATACTCTATTTTTCTTTTTGAGTTTGGAAGCTCAAATTCAAACTTATTCTCTGCTCCGTATAATTTCTCATCAATCTCTTTGTATTTGAATGTCGTAAGATCAAAAGTTGTTTCTTCTTTTGCACCACAATTAGGACAAGTTACATCACAAACATATTCTTTTCCGTATCCCAATATTCTTGCTGATAACATAACAGCATTCTTATCACCTATTGTGATGTCACCGAAATTAAACTTTGTCTGAACTAGTGATTTTAAAAGTTCATCTATTACCAAACCTTTTTCAATTAGTCCAACTGATGTAAGTATGTCTTCTTCTTTTGCAGTCATATACTTTACTTCAACTTTACCGTCTCTTAATGCATGCCCTTCAGGATAAATTAAACCCTTACTAGGCAAATCGACAATCTCAGTAGGAAACCTACTCTGTTGTTTCTTTGTAGACATTATAACTCCTTAATCTAGTTTCATGTTACATAACTATCTATTTTAGCTTTATTAAAAGAATGCCACAACTTTTAATTTAGCTTTGTGTTAATTTTTAGAACTGTAGTATTGCGTAATCGTATCTTAAAGTCAGTTCAATATCAACTGGATCATTTGTTGCCCAGTCAAGTGTTCCAAAGTTAGCCTCTGAAATGTAAGTTCCTACTAGTTGCCATTCTTCAACTATATCACCTACAGGACCTAAAACATTGAAAGTAATATTTTTCTTATAAAAATCTGAATATCCATCACGCCCAGTTACTGATTCATGTCCAAGTCTTACCCATTCCATAACTGCCTGTGCAGCTGAAGGTACAACTGGATCGTAAAGTGTTATTGCCAGTGATTGCCATTCCCCTTTACCTTTAACATATCTTTTTGTATTAATATGGTCTAGAGTAATGTCCTCAAAGGATATTGTTGGTCGTGCTGCTGTTTTAATTGTATATGCAGGAATTCCCTCTATATACATAATGAACCGATTTTGAACTTTTGGTTCAAATTGCGTGAACATTATATCTGTCGGATCTATCAGCTGTGGCATTCTATTTCTCCATTAAAAGTTTATTCTAATATAATCAGTAATAAATATCACATACTCAGGAAAAATAGCATAAAAGAAAAAGCCCAGATGATTAGTCTGGGCTTTTAATTGAGGTTGTGTTTAACTTTTTAGTTAAAAGTTGCTCCAGTTGGTTGAACTACGAAGTCCAATACGATAAATTCTACAGCCCTTGCAGGTTGTATAAATATCTGTCCAACTAATTGATTTCTATCAATTACATCAGGTGTATTGTTAGAATCATCCATTACAACTCTATAAGCAGTCAAACCTTGATTAGCTTGTACCGAATCTAAGAATGGATTAACGATATTCAAGAATCTTGCTCTTGTCGCTACTGTGTTATTTTCAAACAACAAGTATCTAGAAGAACTAGCAATGAATTTCTTCAATCTAATTAATAGTCTTCGTACATTAATCCTATCCAATGCTGATGGTTTAGCTTGCAGTGTCTTTTGTCCGAAAGCTACAACACCTTGACCAGGAAAACTTGCAATTGGATTAACTCTATTTTCATAAAGTAGATCTCTTTCTGCATGTGTTAGTCGTGTTTTTGCTTCCAATACACCTCTTAAACCACCACGGTTAAGACCAGCAGGTGCAAACCACTCATGTGCAACTCTATCATTTTGTGCAAATACACCAGGCATTACGACTGATGGTGGAACCCAGACAGGTAGATTGACAGTGTCATCTAACATCTTAATCCACGGATAATAAGTTGCTGCGTAGTTTGTATCAAGTGAGCTAACTGCATTTGTTGTTACTGTGATTGTATCACCCCATGCAGATGCATCAAAGATATAAAATGCATCACCTCTATCTTGAACCATCTGTGATGCTATGTTTACAGGATTTGGGTGCAATGTGTAGAGCAATCCAGGTGTAGCTAATAAATTAATATCAAATTCATCCTGGTTACTTACAGATTTAATAGCTCTCTCATAAGCAACTGATCCGCTAGCTGTTGCAGAAGAACAATCAAAACCCTGTTGGTTTGTAGCGGTAATATTTTTACCTGTGTTCTTCTTTATAGCAGGATCAACACCATCGAATCCACCTTGAAGCGGTACAAAGAATTTTCTCTGTCCTACAGCGGATAAAGCGAGTGAGATAGCTTCAGTTCCGTTTGAGAAAGTAGAAGCACCACCAAAGTTTCCTGATGTAGCTTTTGCAGATCCAACCATATCATCTAAACTAAATGATGGGTTGTGATATGCAGCAGCGTCAGATGCCAACGGCGCCAAGAAACTTCTGTTGTCTTCTTTTGAGAAATCAAATCCGTAAAAGATACTAGAATCGAATTGATTTGTCGTTGCACTTACCTGTGTTGTTGTAAACGTATTTTCTGGGAAATGCGTTGAAGCTGCATTCTTAATCGAACACGTCATTGGGAAAAGTGCTGCAGCGTGACCATAAGGTACTAAGGTCTTTGCTAGCGACCCTTCATTTATCTCTGCACTTCCTGTTATAAAAATATATTTGGATAAGTTTGGCCATTCTGCATCTCCATGCATGACAACTTTTCCATCTGAATCAACTGACTGCCATCTCGTTCCGATTCTTCTACAAACAAAGTTTGTGGATCTTGGATCAAGATTAAGATTATCAAATTGTTCTACAACTTCATCATCAGTCGCAGCGTAAGTTTGTTGATCTATTTTTCTAACTTGCAAACTAAACGTACCATAATCAGATCCTGCTACTTCACTTGCATCTTTTACATTTAAGATACCAACTTTAAGCTCTTTGTTCGTTTCAGTTTCACCATCGTGTCTTAAAGCGACCTTAAAAAGATTATTTACAACACCACCTTGCTTTTGACTAGTAATAAAAGGTGATGTAGCACGTGTATAATCTTTAAGAAGATTTAGAGTTGTGTTAGAAGCAGTAACAGATCCAGTTAATTCTGTTGCGCTTAGTGCTGCTAAATATGTTGGGTATTGTTTGTATATGTAGAAAGGTGAGTCCGATCCAGCTGCTTTTCTAGAAATTGGACTATCGCTAAATACATCTTTATAGTATTTGTTGCTTGAAGCATCAAAAGAAGCAGAAGTTTGATAACTACCTGTTACAATATTCCACGCACCTGCTGTACCTTCGATTATTGTTTTAACCAATGGTGTTGCTTGTGCTTGTACTAAGTTATTTGGTGCTAATACTAATCCTAGCTTATGATCTGTTCCTCCGCTTAATTCAACGCCGATTTGAACAACATTAGCTGAATAGCCACCAATTCCTAATACTCTTACAATTGTTACAGTTCCTGCACTTCTTAGATACTCTTTAGCAGTTAATGGGACGTAAAAACGTTCGTCTTGTGACCCAAACATTTCTTCGAATTCTTGGAAATTACTAATTTGTGTTGGTACAAAAGCAGGACCCCTTTTTGTAGGTCCTATTAATGCAGCTCCAATATCAGCTATTCCTTGAGGAAGAAACGACAGATCTTTTTCACGAGTAAATACACCCGGTGAGACTATTCTCTCTGCCATTGAATTTCTCCAGTTAAGTGTTAACAGTGTATAGATTTAAAAATAAATATACACTAAAATAGCGAAAATGTTATTTTCGCAGGGTATATATTTTTAAGTTAAGCTTCTTCTGCTGGAGCTTCTTCAGGTTGTGGTTGTGGTGTAAACACTCCTGTTTCAGGATTTAAAGATCCCGGACCGTACTTCTCATTTAATTCTTGAGCAGTAGCAGTCTCTTTTTCATTTAATTCTTGAAGTTCAGTCATTAGAGATTCTTCTAATTCTGCAAGACGATCAGCATTTCTATCATGTGCGATTTGTTGCATTTTTAAACCACCCATCTTGACTTGCATATCGTTGTATCCTGTTTGAACTTCTTGAAGAGATTTTAACTCATCTTCAGTGAATTTAATTTCATCAGCCATTGTATAACTCCTTAGATAATTTTGATTGATTTATTTTTATAACAAGTTCATTAATATATATTTAACAAAATTGCAAAAAGTTAGTTTTTTTACCACGGAAGTCCACTTTTTTATTAAAGTTCTACTACTTTATATTTTCGTCTTGTATCATCAGAACCAGATAAATTATACATTTTCATATATGCGTCTTCTTCATGCTCAAATTCCCATACTTGATCAGCTGACCCAGATAGCTTTGCAACAAAAACATTTCTCATTGCCCATGTTGGATCTGATGAAGAAGAAGGTGCAGGATATAACTGCTTGACTACTCTGAATTTGCTCACACAGATGATCCTGACTCTTGTTGATACCTATTCTGATATGAAGAATGACTTACAACTTGATGAACAAACTCATCTTTACTTGCAGATATCGCTGAAATAGAAGCATCATCCATTAATTTTGGAACCCATTCGTCTTTCATTCTTTTATAACAATTAGAAATCTTTCCTGTCAGAGCTCCTTCTACCCAATTGTCCATGGGATTGTTTTGGTTATTTATGTCCCATAGGTCATTTTTTAAAATTAACATATCTGTGTCAGATATTGATTGTGATATTGATGTTGCCATTTTTTACTCCTAATATTAAATAATTATTTTATGCCACTAAATAGCCCCAAAAAATTGAGTGAGCTGTTGTAGAATTACCAATAATATCTGTTTGTGATGTACCACCTGAAGAAAATCCATTGATCTCAGCTGTGTCATTTGCATCCATATCTACCAACGCACTATAGTTTATTGTGTTATATAGGCTTGTGTCTGATGACCATTTATCAGGTTCAAAAAAGCATGTATAATTCCTATTTGATGTTACTATTCTAAAATTATAATACGTTGCTGCAGTATCAATACTCTGAAGTCTTAAAGAAAAACCTAACATATATTTTCCAGCAACTGGTGCTGTAAATACATTTGTACTGTTATTGTAATCTGAATTCTGATCAAAACTCTCAGTGTTAAAATCCATAGTTGTCGGACTAGAAGAGCTATTCGATATATTACTATCAGTAGCAGAATTTCTTGCCAAGAATGCCACTGTGTATGGCATCATTACATGTCCAGCAGAGTCTATATTTATCCTGCTATATCCTTGTGTTCCTAAATGTAAATTTCCAGAATTAGAATTCAAAGCTGCTTTACCGCCTATATTTTCTATGAATAGTGAATTACCGTTTCCTATATAATTAAACTCTGCAATCTTTTGTGTGAATGGAGACTCACCAGCTGCATTAACTTTTAATCCAGCTCCAAGAGTATAAACATGTAGTTTAGTGTCAGGAGTTGCTGTTCCTATGCCGACATTGCCATCTGCTCTAAAAATAACCTTTTGATTACTTGCTTGGTCACGAATACTTAAAATTGCTTCACCTGAATCAGCCCCAGCCCTTATCAATACTCCTTGACCATTATCAGCATCTGTGTTGTGAAACAATGCTGCAAAATCACCATCTACTGAACAACTAACGTGTAAAGGATATGCTGGATTTGTTGTGCCAATTCCAAAACCTGTTGAATTTAATACTGCTCTAGCAGTACCTCCTGTTATAAGTCTCATATTGTCACTTAAATCACTTCTCCAACCTGTATTTGGATCATTTAACATAGCGAAACTTGGTGTCCCATCAGTTCC
>MDTG01169891.1_pt1 | contig 12934 bp, 2 predicted proteins | sample 811421 | NCBI WGS metagenome assembly MDTG01 (sample SAMN05326645, study PRJNA326480) | marine metagenome | isolation source: seawater | place: Pacific Ocean: South East | collected 2011
CAGTTGCCTTAGACGCATTTCCATTATGTAATTTGCGTCTTGTATTGCCTCCAGATAATCCACCCTCAGATTATCGTTTATCCCATTAAAACGGTAGCGAGTCCATCCATCGATCCGACTTATTTCGCCTCTTATTTGCTGCAACTCTGCAAGCTCATCTGCCGGCAATGCGTCTTCGACTTCGAACATAAGGGGTAAGTCCTTACTTATCGTTTCATCGTTAAGTATTTCCTTGTTAAGGTATAAAGTCAGTGTCTCTCCATCCGGACCTTTGTCGTTGTTGTCGCGGAGGTGTTTTAGGATGGTAGACAAGTCGTAGATCTTACCGTCACTGGCTCGAACAGGATTCTCTATGACCTTGTGTGTGAGAGGGCACATATGCTTCTGTTTGACCGTGGACACACTATCAAACAAAGCAAGTTCGCCCAACAACTGATCAGTATGCGCGCTCTCTGTTTTGCCTCCGTTGCGAAACCGTTTATTCCACGTCTTCGCCCTTCTTGTGTCCGGTTGGAAGACCGGACGAATCACACCATGTGACAGCGAACCTTTCAATTTTATATTGGTACACATCGGGGGTAGCGTGCCTGTATGTGCTTGAAGCTTTATATTTGTTCCCAGCATGTCACATATTTTAGCGAGATCCTCCTTCGCCTTCGCCGCCGCCTCCGCATTCTTCGCCGACGGGTTGTTCATGTCCGCGTCCATCGTATCACCTTTCTTGATCGACGTATACGGGTGTAGGCTTTTGCTTTCAACTGGGTCCACGTCGACAAACGCGTCACCCCCTTTAGTTTTGATTTTCGTTATCTCCACTCCTCCATTCGTACCTGCACTAATCTTCCCCGTCCCCAAAAATTCTCCCGTATATTGGTCATATAAACCGTAATCGGTTCCGAGTTCGAACGTCTTTGTGTACTGATCATTATCGCCAGCGAATACGTTCTTCATACCAATGTTTTTTCCATTTTCGTCCTTAACGTTCTGGACCATCACAACGTTTCGTTCCGTGGGTGGATCGCCGATTTTAACCGTTCGCTGCTTTTTCGGCGTACATTTTTTGGACGAGAACCATCCCGTACACTTATAGTCGGGATTACTGCTCTTTTCGAGCTGGAAATTTCCGTCCGGATCACGTGTATAGTCAGGATGCTTAACGTAGCCAATCTTGTGCAGGTTCTCTTCGCCCATCGACTCAGCGGTAAACTTGCGAAGTTTTGTTCCGTCCGGTGAAGCATGCTCTGACAATATGTTGCTTATCGTGGGTATATCATCTGGATGCAGATCGGATAGGTCGTACCCGAAACCGTCTTTCTTGGACCCAATGGCGTTCCACGTCGCTTCTTTGTTCGGGTTTATGTAGTTGTCGCGATTCTGGACCGTGACCTCCATCGCCGTTCGTGCTTTTTCATTTGTAGCTTTTGTCGCGTCTTCAATATGTTTTCTTTGTATGTTTGTTCTCACTAACGGACAACTGTTGGGGAGGCGTCGCCTTCTGCTTCCGACGAGGCGTCGCCTTAACATGACGCCGGTGGATACGCCGGTGGATCTTTTACAAGCTGACGGCACGCCGTCAGCCACTAACTTTTCGGCCGCTTCGACCTTTTTTGCCTTTTTTACCTGTTTGACTGCGTCCACCAATTCGTCCACCTCACCGACCGAGATGGTCTTCTTAACGTTATCCATGACCCAAGAGTCTATGTTGTCTCCTTTTTTATATTTTATGCCTCCGATAGAACCCGATGACTGAAACTTCCCGTCTGGTGACTTCTTCCTCAAAAACACGGCCATTTTGGCTTTGTTGTTCGTAAACATGTCGTCAGTAACACCGTCTACTGGAAAGTAAGGCGCGTTCAAGTTTTTACTGACCGGCGCCACCGACTCCAAAGAATGGCCATCCTTGTCCGTAATGCCCCAAAGATCACGGTGACGCCGAACTGAGCTGTATTCTACTTTGACATCTACAGACCAGAACTCGTAACCTTCGGCGTCGAGCATGCTATGTCGTTTATTACCATGACCGAACCCAAACAATCCCATCTTACCTGTTAGGGCCTCGCTGCCCCCACCGTTTCTGGTGGCTGTCTCGACCAATACTTGGCCGGTATCTGCGTCTAAAATTCGGCCCGGTTGGAGTCTCTGCATTCGCAACTTCGGCGGCTCGGGAGGTTTCTTGTTAAATATCTCGCGATATTCCTTCTTTACTGGCTCCACAATGTGTCTTTGGACCCAACCTTGTTTTGTTGAAAATGGATTGTGGTCGACTTCGTCCCCCGTAGGCTCAAAGCGTACTCTACGTTTTTTGCCTTGAAACATCATGTAGTCACCGCGATCCAACCGCGCTATATCAGAGACTGCAGGGTCGCTGCCAATTGTACGTAAACTGACGGCAGGTCTACGTACGTAAGGGGCTGAGGCAACCTCTTGTACTGCATCCATGTGGCCATCGAAATTACCACGTACCTTTCCCGTGTTAGGGTCCTTGAGTTCGAACATGGTTGATATGGCAGGACAAGATCCTTTCTTTTTATGACACTTGCCGGATAGCGCATATTCCGAGATAACTTGACCAGTATCTTTATCCACCCATTTTCCGGTACATTTGTCCCTAACTGGGTCGCAAGGAACTTTGTTTCCGGCTGTATTCACAATTTCGTTTCCGTTTGCATCCGTAAGGATATCCGGTTCAAAACGCAGAGGTTTCCTCTTGATTTCTGGCACACCTGTTGCTGAGAGTTGGTAGGGGAGATTCATTTCGACCAGTTCTGGCGAACGTGACCAGAACGTCTTTTCTATAATTTTCCCCGTATCCTTATCCACACCCGTGCGTCCTTCCACAATTTCCGCCCATGCGTCCTTTCTTTTTTTTATCAGATCCTGGCGCGGATTCTTTCCTCCTGTAAGTGAAGTTGGTAGACCCGTTTCTGATGACGGGGCTCTCCAACCTGTCTCTACCCTGTCCCCGCCTGGATTGAACCGCATGTCTACGAAACTTGCCGTATCCTTCTGAAAATCGCGATTCCATCCCATGTTCATTGTGGCTGTACCTATAATCTCTCGTTTACCATTGACGAACACACCGACGCATGGAACTGGACACTTGCAACCTCTTGTACCGAGAATACCAATGCGACCTCCTTTGTTGTCGCACGGGCCTTCGAATTTGGCTTTTTCACCGTTAATCTCAATTTTGGACTCCATAGGGTCCACAAGTCGACCACCTTTACCGAAGTCGGTATCTGGATAATCCTTTAATTCGAAGTCAACTATGTCACGCGCTCGACCTTGAAAGTGTAGCAAATCGCTGTCCGCGACCGGGTAAAACATGGCTTGGCCCGGTGTGTTCGACGACGCTTTAACAATATCAGCATGTGTCTTGCACAACGCCACATTTGTCAATTCTCGTTCATACTGTGAAATTCCCCAACCGTTACGTCCAATATTTACGTCCTTCTGAACTGCCCTGCCCAACACCATATCATTATCATAATAGTCTACCAAGCTACCGGGACACGGTTTGGGTGGTTTACAGGCTGGGTTGTCCGGTTTGAACTTAACATTGTGCGTTCGCGGTGTGTCCGAGCCGGGAAACGGTGGCAACTCGTACGTCTCTATGTCTTTGTCCAAATAATGTGAATTGCCTCCTTTGCATTTGCTACCAAAATGACCACATGCGTGCCAGTCTGGGTTGCTTGCGGGCGGCAAAACGATGGCGTCGTTATCCGGGTGTCTCTTCAAACGATGTTGATTAAGAGAAAAGTCGTGTATATGTTTATGCATGTGACCGTTGCCGATCCACGCACCGGTCTCCACGTTAAATACATCAACCCGACCATATTTGTCGGGGCCACTGTAGCGTACCATTGTTTCTCGGCCGTCTATCTTCAACACACGGACATCAACATCGTCCAAGCTTTCCGACGGCGACTTTATCTTTCGTGTCACGTCCTCCAACACCGTGTCGCCCGTATATCTGTCTACCATAGTGCCTTCGCCTTTATATTCTTCTGTTTGGAAATTGCCTTTGCCCTCCTCTTTCCACTTCCATACTTTTGTTTTTTTCTCATATCCAAAATCTACTTGTTCGGACTTACGAAAGAGTTGGTTGCTGAATGTGGGGGGTTCCCCTTGTCCATGTCTTGTTCTGATCGCGGTCCCAATTACGAGTCCGTTGTTATCTTTGAATTCTACGAACTCTTCGGTCATGGCGAAATCTCGCTTATATACAGATGCATCGCTTTTCTTCACTTTCCGGCTGCTTACCTCCACTTCCCGGCCGTTTATCTTGATAAGATCGTATTCGTCATAAACCATCTCGAATTCGTCGGGGTCCTCGTCGAGGACCCGCTTGACCTTTCCTTTTTTTCGACCAGCGTATTCTATTGTATTGATCCGGTCGTTGGGTTTGAACACCATGTTGCGTGTCCGCGCGTTGCCCTCTGCATCCGTGTATGTGTACGTACGAAGGTCTGGGTCTAACATTTGGTCGCAATCGATTTCACAATCCGGGCGTACTTTGACATAATCGCTGTTCCCATTGTGGCGCAACGCCTGGCTGGGATCCGTGTCTAATTCGACTTGATCCCCTACAATTTTGTGCGGTGGGATACCCCGTGCGCGACGAGCTTGCCTGTTCAATGATAATCTCTCGCGTGCAGATGCCTGGGCCTTTTCTATTTGCGACGCCAAGGCAATCTCCCCATCAAGCGACTTCTTCAATACAGACAGATAATCGGCACGTTCGTCGGCGGTCATTGCGTCCAAAGGACGGTTAAAATCTCGCATTTGCTGTTCAAGATTCGCCTTTCGCTGTTCAATAACTCGTAGTTGCTGTGCACTACGAGCCTCTATGAGCCTTGCGCGTCGGGCACTTGGGTCAAATGAAACCGCTGTCGTGGGTTTTTGCCCCGGTCGTGGCGTTAGATCAACCGCGATGGCGGGCTCACCACGGTTCAACCTACCATCATCCAATGCCGGTAGATCAGCCGCGGAACCCTGATTCAACCGTGGCGGTAGATCAGCACGGAAGGCGGATTTTGGATCACCCTGATTCAACCGTGGCGGTAGATCAAAGGCGGATTTTGGATCACCCTGATGAGGCACCAAATTATTGTTTAATGTCCTCGCCTTCTCTAATTGCTTAGCGGAAGCTTGCCTAAATTGAGACTTTTCCCTCATAGCTCGCTTCCTTTCTGACCATGAGCACGTCTTCGTCAAAGAAGGCAAACGGCGCGCACCAAGGCGGCGGCGCCCACAGCCGCCGCCGTTGCCGATCTCCTCTGCTAACTTTTTGTTTTCGGCTTCAACCTGCTCGATTTTAGCTTTGCGCTTTTGATGTTTTTGGTTCGCATCAAATTTCAACCAACTATCAGTGGTTGCGGACGCCTTATTCAACTGGTCCAGTTCTAATTGTTCGGCAGGGCTCATTAGATTGTCGAATTCTATTTGCTCTTCCGCAGTGAGACCCTCGGTTCCCTTTTGTTTAATCCGCAGTTCGGCGTATCGCCTATTGTCCGTATGGTGCTTTTTTTTCTGGTTTAGTTGGGCGCGTCGGTCTCCAAACTCACCCGCATACCAAGCGTCGTTTATGTCGTTCTCCTGTTTGTGGAGGGCTCCGTACTCTTCAAAGTTATTGTTCATCTTGGCCAGTTCGTCATGCTCGGCAGGGGTTAGAACTGGATTGTCTAATTCTAATTGCTCGTCAGGGGTAATTAGATTGTCGAATTCTATTTGCTCTTGCGCAGTGAGACCCTCGGTTCGTTGTTGTTTAAACTGCAGTTCGGCGCGTCGCCTATTGTCAACTGTTTTCTTGTTTAGTTCGTCGCGTCGCCTAATTTTCTCGTTTAGTTCGTTATATCGTGGCATGAATTCGTTGATTTCATGGTCGAGGTCGTCGAGTCTTATTGAATCTTTTTGTCGTTGAGATAAGCTGGCTTCAAAGTCAGATTGAATCTGCTCTAGCCTATTGAGCTGTGTTTGTTGAACATCGCTCAATGGCTTTCTCGCTTTGAGATCTGATATGTCGGCCATTCGCTCACGTCTCAATAGGAGTTCTTGTTCCGTGAGCGTATCGAACTTGTTCTGATTGATTTTAAGTCGTGTATTTAATTTTTTTTTGGCAGCTCCGATGTCAGCTGACATTTGATTTTTAATCTTTGCCTTTGTGTTTCCCAATACACGTTCGTTCAAGGCGGCATCGTTAGCATAGGCCATGGCCACAAGATCGCCGGGTTTACGTCCATTCAGATCATTCGCTTGCATATTATATTTGGCGGATGCCTTTTTCAATTGAGCGGGAGTCGGGTCTGGCAGTGTGATGTATTGTAATTGCTTATTGCCTTTATTGTCGAGTAAAAAGTTGCCATTTGAGTCTGTGATATACTTCTCTAATTGCTCCCTGCCATTATTGTCGAGTATCAAGTTGCCATTTGAGTCTCTGATATAGCGAGGTTCATACTTCTCTAATATCTTATTGCCTTTGTCGTACATCAAGTTGCCATCTGAGTCTCGGACATGTATATAAGGGTTATCCATGTTCACTTTTTCCGTCCTGCCAAATTTCAGCTTTTCCAGTTCCGAAATTTCACGGCGATTCGCGCCATTCGCGTCTGCCTGCCAGATTTTGTTATCGATAGCGGCGTTCCAATCTTTCTTAAAGAAGGCAGCGTTTTCCGCGTATGCTTTTGATAACTCATCTTCTTGAGTGGCTGATAACGCCGGCTTGTCTTTTATATTATTCCATTCTGTAACTGCTTTTTCACCTTTGTCCCGGAGTTCGGCTTTTCGGTTCTTTTGTTTGAGTGTTAATATGTCTTTGTTTTCCAACATTCTCAACTCTGTCAACTCTCCATCAGTGAAACCATAATTCGGCGGTCCGAGTTCGGCGTATTTCCTGAGTGTTTCTTCGTGTTCGGTTATGGTGTCGAGATTTTTGCTCTCTTGAATCTTGTCCGTGTCAACGGCCTCTGCGAGCTGTTTTTTCCGCCTTTTAGCCGCATCCTGACCTTTTTCGACCGCATCTGCAGCGACATCGTCTACCTCGGACTTTTTCAGTAGTTGTTCCAGACTGCCTATGTCAGCTACGATTTCCCGCACCGTCTTGCCTTCGTACTTTTGGAAAGCTTCCGGGAGCCGGTCACTTGACATAGGTGTGTTCAGTTCACCGCGCTTAAACGAATCCATTATTGCCGCATGTAGTTCTTGACGGTCGGACAGCGTAGACACTCGCGTCTGTTCTCCTGAGATGGTTTGCAGCTTACGCTTTTCCGCCGCCTTCTTTTTACGGGCAGCGTTGAACTCGGCGTCGAAGCGTGCATCCTCGTACGTCACCTTGGGTCCCCTTCCCGGGTCCCTCGAACGTTCCAGGAATTCGGGACCAACCTCCCGCATCTGCGTCCACCGTAGCTTACCATCCTTGTCGGGCCGCCACCCTCCCAGGTCTTCAAAGTCCATATGGACCCAAAATTCTGCGTCGACGCTGCCCCCCCCAATAAGGCCACCCGGTTTAAGGTCAGGTTTGTGCCCCATATCGATGGGGCTATCGTAGTTGGGATCCGGCTTTTTATGGTACCCTCTTACATGAGTCAAAGCGTGCGATTCTTCCATGTTAAGTCCGGGTAAACCACCGTGTCCCATCAAGTACTTTTTGCGTGCACGCGTTACGACCCCGTAGCTTTCGCTGCGTAGCTGCGATTCCACTTTGGCGTTTGTCAGTCGGTAATTCAAGTCGTTCAGATAACGCTGTTTTGCAGGTGTGAAATGAGCAGGGCCAGCCTGCGCTGCGGCGGCCATTGCGTCTTGCAACTCCTTAAAGATAATATCGGCAGTGACGTCTCGCGCTACTTGTACGTGATGTACGTCTCCGACCACTGTGCCAGCGGCGCTGATGTCTTTTGTTATGGTTTCTCGGTAGAGATTACCAGGTCTTCCGTCTGGAACATTCCATCGACGACGTGACAGGAGCAGATGCGCTCTGTCTGGTTCAGCCAATATCCGATCAGGGTTGTTGAGAAATGTAATCTCTTCATCGGTCAAAGGATCCGTACCGCATTTAGCGAATGTGAAAGGTGGCTTACACGTTTTGCGGGGCCAGGGCTTGGGTGGATCCCATACAGCCTCCGACCCCGGCGACCCCAGGGGTTTGCCTTTGGAGTCTTGAAGTGTCACTGGTACACCGGTTTTTTTCCAGTCCTCGGCCGAACGGTAAGTCAAAGCTCGAAGCTTTTCTGCGTCCATTTTCCGGAGGTCCAAGGCCCTTCTCATCTCCGCTGTGTCAAGTTGCACTTGTCGCCCTCCTTTGTTACCTATGGCTGTGCCGTCCGCTTTAAACCCTGCAATCACGGCGTTCCTCCTCCTCCTCTGTTTTTTCTTTAACTTAATCACATTTACGGACGACTTTAAGGACGACTGTGACGACTTTAAGGACGACTGTATTGATCCGGCCAAATCTTTCCTCTTGGATACTTTCCCCTTCAATCTATTGAACATATCTTTGGTTTTTTGTTTTGCGTACGCCGCGGTCTTGGTGGCGGCCTTCTGAGAAGATTGTACCAAGTCCATAAAGAGTGACGCCACTGCACCCGCCTTCTTTTTTCCCGACCCCTGCCCGAGCGACGGATATGGTTGCGAGAATAAGATGCATATAAAGATGACCAAACAGAGAGTGCGGCGAATCATAAACATTGGGTACGCGAGTATGTTTATACACGGTTTTCGTAAATGAAGAAAACATACGGTCAACATATGTTGAATCCCACTTGCAGTTGAATCCCACTGGCAGTGGAATTCATCATATATAACACACCGTCCGTTCGTAAATGCAGTTGTGGTTCGTCGTCCTTTGCAGCCTTTTTTGTGGTTCGTCGTCTTTTGACCTCGACATTGTGAAACGCAAGAACGCAATCGTACGGGTGTCAAGTCGCGACTGCGCCTTGTGCAAACACACGCGTTCGGAATGGATTCGTTTTAAAAAGCGGTACGACGCGGAGGACGTCGTGTTGGACGAAGTCTTTTGCGAAGACGACGTCTCTGTGTGCGAGACACTGAATGTACATTCGTATCCGTCGCTCGTTTTTAATTTCGGCAACGGCTGGATCCACTTTAACCACCAGCTCAACAATAAAAATACATACGACATGCTGGCCAAACAGGTACCGACGTTGTGTCGTTTTCCGGACGACATTGCCGGCTGTGACCACGAGACCATCGAATGGACACACAAGACGGCAGAGCATGGAGAGTTTGACTTTGACAAAGAGCTCGAAAAGGCTGTGCATCAAATCAAAAAGTTCACCAAAGGCATCCAAAAGTTCATACACAGAAAGAAAATCATTCATGAGAAACAGATGTTTTTAAAGAGTATGCAGGAAGAATTATAGTAGTTAACACATATGTGGATGTACATGTATAGATCTATGTTTCAGGTCATCCGTATGTTGACGTTTCAACACAATGCCACCGCCCGCCACCGTGACGATGAGTACAATATGACAGTACGCCTCTACGGGCGCCAGGCCGACGGCAAGTCCGTGTCTGTCACCGTGTCCGACATGGTTGCGTACGGATTCGTGCGCTGTGTGCCTGACATTGTGTTTAGGCGGCGTGTCCTCAGCCTGGTACAATGGCACCTCTCCATACAGCGCAGTGAGCAAGCCGCCAAAAAGTTCAAACGAGAAAACGACGCGCAGATGCCCGCCGCCGACGCGTACCGGCAATGGCGCACCTGGTGGTTTCCCAAGTGTGTTGTGTCCTCTGAGGACATTCAGTTTGACGAATGCCGCGGTCACAACATTCGCCACGTACGGCCAGGGCCCGGCCCGACGTGCTGCCGGTTCCAAGTACGACGATACGACATCTGGCGCAGCCTCTTGCAGTTGTTCAAACACCCACACAAAGTGTACAACGACATTTGCGTGTTTCGACGCACCATGAGCCACCTTGCCACAACAAAGGCACCGATACCTCAACCGCCCGAGTCGGTCGAAGCGCACCTCGACGACGCCGACCTGTACGAGACCATGTTCAAACCCGAAGTCGTCTGGATGGTCGACCACCAATTGCCCGCCTGCTCCTGGATGACCGTGCGCGCGGCCGATATTCCAGCCACCAAAACCACCTTTTGCGACCTCGAATACACGTGCGGCTGTGACGACGTAACACCGTGTTCGACACCGCCTGTGCCAATGGCGCCGTTCCGCGTCTTATCCTACGACATCGAGGCGCTGCCCTTTGAGAACCACGACAGTGGCGAATGCGAATTCCCACAACCCGAACGTGACCCCATCATCACCATTGGCGTGTGCGCCTTTGACATGCAAACACACGACATGCGTCAAACCGTGTTCATGCTCGAAAAGGCGGGACAGGCACAGTGCAGCGCCCTGCCCGCGCTGACACCGGAACAACAAACAGACGCATTCGACCCGTCGACAACCACCGTCTGTTCGTTCATCGACGAATTGGAGATGCTGAAAGCGTTTGCCAAACTCATCAAAAAATACGACCCCGACGTCATCACCGGGTACAACGTGCTATGTTTTGACAACGTCTACCTCATTCAGCGTATTCGAGCGCTGTGCGGCTGCAACGACGATTTTTGTTCCCATTGCGCGGATGCGCGGACCTTTTCCAGAATCGCCCGGCCAACGACCCTCCGAAAACGATACACGTTCTCCAAACAACGCGGCGGCCGAGAATCTTGGGACGCCTGGTTGGAAGGCCGCGATTGGATGGACGTCATGCGCGTGGTCATGACAGACCACAAACTACGCTCGTTCAAATTGGACAATGTGTGCGAGGAACTGCTCGGCACCAAGAAAATCGCCATCGACTACGACGACATGCCCAAATATCAAAAGACGCCAGAAGGACGGGTGTTTATGGCACAGTATTGTGTCAAAGACGCCTGGTTGCCCTGCCAAATCATCGTCAAACGGTGCAAGCTGGTCAACGCCTTGCAGATGGCGCAGGTTACCGGCGTCCCACTGACCGACATTCTAAACCGTGGCCAGCAGGTTCGCACGCTATTGTTGATGCTTCAATACGTCAAGGCGCGCTGTCGCCGTGATTCAGACCATCCCAGATGGTTTCTACCCGACGAGTCGGCAAACAAGCCGCCACCCACTGGAGGCTTCGAAGGTGCCGTAGTGATTCGGCCCTTGCCCGGCTTTTACAAAACACCAGTGGTCACCTTGGATTTTGCCAGCTTGTATCCCAGCATCATGCGCGCCTACAACATGTGTTTCTCGACGCTGATTCCCACCATGCGCGAAGCGCGTCAATTGGGCCTTGCCTGGACGCCAGAGACGCACGACATCAAAGACCCCGAGAGTCCAGGGTACCCGGAAATGCGCCCGGTGCGCTCCTTCAACTATCCCGAAGGCGGACGCTTCGACTACGTGACCAACGACAACGACGTGTGCTTTGTCACCACAAAGAAGCGTCAGGGGATTCTTCCCGAAATCCTCGAGGCACTCTTGTCGGAGCGCAAGCGGGTCAAGAAGATGCGCAAACAGTACTCGGAGAAATCCATGGACTATGCCGTCTTGGACGGTCGGCAATTGGCACTCAAGGTGTGTGCCAACTCGGTATACGGATTTACGGGTGCCGGCATGGGCTACTTGGGCGAAAAGCGCATTGCGTCGTCCGTCACGCGTGTCGGACGCGGCATGGCCAATCATACCAAATTCATGTGCGAGGACAGATACAAAGAACATGGCCTGCAAATCGTATACGGCGACACGGATTCTGTCTTTGCAAACATTCCTCCGTCCATGTGCGATACCAACTGCTCCCAAGAAGAATTGATTCGAAAAGTCGACCAACTCGGCACGGAAATGGGCGAGTTTTGTACCAAAGCGTTTTTGCCGCCCAACGACCTCGAGTACGAGAAATTCTATTATCCCATTCTGCTCAAGGGCAAGAAAAGGTACGCCGGGCACAAGTTCGAGCCCGGACTCGCGCCCAAACTTGACGTGAAGGGGTTTGAATGCGTGCGACGCGATTTCGCCCCCATCGTCAGCTTGACACAAAAGCGCGTACTCGTCAAGTTGTGCAAAGAGCGTGATGTGGAGGGGGCCATTCAACTGGCGCGCGAGGTCGTCCTGCAACTGCTGCACAACAACGTGCCTCTTGAACACTTGATAATGTCCAAGCAGTTGACGCGGCGTCCACAGGACTACAAAAATCCCGCACCGCACACGCACCTCGCGCAACGTTTACAGGCGACGCAGCCGGCACACATTGCGCCGAAAACCGGTGACCGTATCGACTACCTCATCCGGCCGGGCTTCAAAGGGGAAAAAACATATCTGCGCTCTGTATCCCCCGAAGACGTGCGCGAAGGTCGCGCGTCCGTCGACACGCGGTGGTATTTGAGTAACCAATTGCAAAAACCCCTGCAGCGCATTTTCGAGATGCTCATGGACAATTCGTCGGACATATTCAGAGTCGATTCTGTGTCACAGACGCACGCCATGTCCAACGACGTGATGCGGGGGTTTGTCCAGCGGACCACGACCGACACGCGGACACGTTCGGCGGTGCGGATTCATCAACGACCGCGTAAAAAGCAAAAGACCAAGACCATGGACATTCGTGCATTTTTCAAGTGAATGAGATGATAGTATATGAATAACTGTGTATGTGTTAATGTTAAGTTTCTGGTTGCTATATCGCGGGGTGTTGCCCCAACCGCGTACGCCGACTCCACGCCGTGAGATATCATTTGAGGATTGGATGTACGGTGTCCACCTCATGCCAGTGACACGCCGTCGGGACCCATCGGAAAAAAAAATCTGACCGACCTCCATTTTCCTAAATGGTTTAGAAACCAAAGCCTACATGGTTTAGAAACCGAAGCCGGGAAAAAAAATCTGACCGACGTCCATTTTCCTAAATGGTTTAGAAACCGAAGCCGGAAAAAAAAGCTGACGGA
>MDTG01217258.1_pt1 | contig 12934 bp, 11 predicted proteins | sample 811421 | NCBI WGS metagenome assembly MDTG01 (sample SAMN05326645, study PRJNA326480) | marine metagenome | isolation source: seawater | place: Pacific Ocean: South East | collected 2011
TACATCTTGATTATATTGTCAACTAAGAATGAAAATTAACACAATAAATAAAAAAGAAATAGAAAAATTTTCTAAAATGGCAGATGAGTGGTGGGATCCGCATGGGAAATTTAAGCCTTTACATAAGTTTAATCCCATAAGAATTCAATATATTAAAGAAAAATCTATAGAGCATTTTAATATTAAAAATAATGAACTCCCACTAAAAAATTTAAATATTTTAGACATTGGTTGCGGAGGAGGACTTCTATCTGAACCTATGTATAAATTAGGTGGTACTGTTACTGGAATAGATGCTTCTCTAAAAAATATTGAGATTGCAAAATTGCACGCGCAAAAACAAAATCTTAAAATAAATTATATATGTGCCTCTCCAGAAAATTTAAATATAGAAAATAAATTTGACATAATATTAAATATGGAAATTGTCGAGCATGTTGAAGATATAAATATATTTGTAAAAAAAAGTTCAGAATTTTTAAAAAAAAACGGAATAATGTTCATAGCAACTTTAAATAAAACATTAAAATCATATATTTTTGCAATTTTAGGTGCAGAATATATCCTCAGATGGCTTCCAATAGGTACACATGAGTGGTCAAAATTTGTAGAACCAAAAAAACTAATAGAAATTTGTAAAGATAACTCCTTAGAGATACAAAATGAGAATGGGATGACTTATAATCCTTTTATGGATGAATGGAGAGTAAGTAAGGATCAATCAGTAAATTATATAGTTCAATTAAAAAAAGTTTAATTTTCTTTATCTTCAATCCAGGGAATTGTCTCTGTTTCGATACCTTCGTCTCTTAAATTTTTTACATCCTCTATTGAGGCTTTTCCATAAATACCTTTTGATTTTTTTTTGTTGTAATGTATCGATCTTGCTTCGTATGCAAAATTATTTCCTACATACTCAAAATTTGTTTTAATAAAATTTTGGTACTCTTTTAATTTTTTTTTGAGTAGTTTTGTTTTTTTACTATCATCATTAAGACGAATATTTTTAGATCTATTAATGACTTGAGGAGACATCAGTGATTTTTCAACATTGAGTGATTTGCATTTTTCACAATTAAGAAGTTTTAATTTTTTAAGTCTGTCAAACTCATTTGAGGAGCTAAACCAACTATCAAATATATTTTTACACTTTTTACATTTTAGATTGTATTTAATCATTTGTATTTAATAATATGTTTTCAAATATTTTCAATATCTTAACTTCTATAATCTGAGTTTATTTCTATATATTTTTTGGTTAAATCCATCGTGTAAGCTGTGAAATTTTTAGATCCCATATTTAAACTTATATTAATTTCTATACTTGAGCCTTTCATATAGTCTTTTGCGTTTTCCTCACTATAGGTTTCTAATAATTCTCCCTTTTCAATAATTTTTATTTCCCCAAAACTAATAGATAGTTTTGATATATTAATAGGAACTTTGGTTTTTCCAACAGCCATAATTATTCTTCCCCAATTTGGATCTTCTCCTGCTAAAGCAGTTTTTACTAGTGGGGAGTTTGCGACAGAAAAAGCAATTTTTTTTGCATCACTTTCATTTTTTGTCTTATTAACATTAATTGTTACAAATTTAGATGCTCCTTCACCATCAGCCGTGACTCTCATTGCTAAATTAAGCAATACTTCATGAAGACTTTTCTCAAATTCTTTTATTCTTTCGTCATTAATATTTTTTACGATTATATTATTAGCTTTTCCTGTTGCAAAAATTGATACCATATCGTTGGTACTTGTATCTCCGTCACAACTTATTGCATTAAAAGTAGTATCTATATTTCTTTTTAATAATTTATTTAGAACTTTTGATGATATTTTTGCATCTGTAAAAATATATCCTAATGTAGTAGCCATATTTGGATGTATCATTCCAGAGCCTTTTGCAATTCCATAAATTTTTATTGAGGTATTTCCAATTTTGCATTCTTCCATCGCTAATTTGGGAACAAGGTCTGTAGTCATAATTCCTAATGCAGCCTTGGTCCAAATATACTTATTTTGGGAATACTTTATTTTTTCTAAAAGTTCAGGTAATGAATTCTTTATTTTAACCGTTGGAAATTTTTCTCCTATTGTTCCTGTGCAACCAAATATAATATCTTTTGGTTTGATTTTTTCTGGTTTCTCATCATCTTTTTTTTTGTTTTGTAGTTAATTGGAATGATAGTTCATCAGCAATCTCTTTTAACCCTAAAAAACCTTTTTTACCTGTAAATGCATTTGCATTCCTAGTGTTAATTAAAAGAGCCTTAATTTTTTTATTATTAATAGATTTATTCCACTTAATATTTTCAGATACCAAAGTAGACTGAGTATAAACCGATGCGTAATTGGCACCGTCCCTAAAATAAAAAAGTACTAGATCATCTCTTGGAGGGTTATAAAGCTTTGCAGAAGTTGTCGATATAGCTACTCCATCAACATGTTCGAGGTCTTGAAAGTCGCTTAATTTAGACTTTTTACTTTCAGATACGAATAAATTTGAAAAATTTAATACCATGCTATTTAAAATAAATAAATTATACTTATATTATTAGTTAAATTAAAAATACACCAAAATTTAAAAGAATGTTAAATCCTCTAAAATTTTTAACAAAATTTATTAAATCTAGCAACCAGAAGCAGTTAGAAAAACTTCAAATTATAGTTAATAAAATCAATAACCTAGAGAATGAAATATCTGTGTTATCGGATGATCAATTTCCAAATAAAACCATTGAACTAAAAAAAAGACTTAAAGATGGGGAGAGTATTAATGAAATACTACCTTTCGCTTTTGCGCTTGTTAGAGAGGCATCGAAAAGGACTAGAAATGAAAGACACTTTGATGTTCAAATTATGGGGGGCATCGTTTTACATAACGGCGGTATCGCTGAAATGAAAACAGGTGAAGGAAAAACAATTACCATTGCCCTAGCTGCGTATTTAAATTCATTACGAGGTGATGGAGTTCATATAGTTACAGTGAATGATTATCTAGCAAAAAGAGATTGTAATAATATGGGTGAGATTTATAAATTTTTAGGTGTTTCATCAGGTTTTATAAATAATGATCAAAATGATGATGAAAGAAAACGTAATTACGAATGTGATATTACCTACGCAACTAATAGCGAACTTGGTTTTGATTATTTAAGAGATAATATGAAGTTTTCCTCATCTGAATTAGTTCAAAGAACACATAAATTTGCAATAGTAGATGAAATTGATTCATGTTTAATAGATGAAGCTAGAACCCCGTTAGTTATCTCAGGTGCTGTTGAGGATAAAACAAATCAATACTTGGCAATAGATAAACTTGTAAAACAATTAGAAAAAAATGATTTTGAAATTGATGAAAAAGATAAAAATATATACTTAACTAATGATGGGATATCTAATGTTGAAAAAATATTTAATTCAGCTGGAATTTTAAAAAATAATAATTTTTATGATCCTGAAAATCTGTCATTAGTTCATCATGTTAACCAGGCATTAAGAGCGAATTATCTATATGAAAAAGGAAGAGATTATTTAGTTACAGATGGCTTTTTAAAAATAATTGATGAACTTACTGGAAGAATTCTAGAAGGAAGAAGGTATGGAGATGGTCTACATCAAGCTTTAGAAGCAAAAGAAAAAATTGATGTTCAAAATGAAAACCAAACTCTGGCTTCAATAACTTATCAAAATTATTTTAAATTATACGATAAGATTTCTGGATGTACTGGAACAGCTCTAACAGAAGCTGAGGAATTTCACGAAATTTATAAATTATCTGTCACAACTATTCCAACAAATAAGAAAATGATTAGAAAAGACTGGAATGATCAAATTTTTAGGACTGAAAGTGAAAAAAACGATGCTATAATTAAAAAAATCTCAGATTGTTTCGATATCGGTCAGCCTGTGCTTGTTTTTACATCTAGTATAAATAAATCAGAGCAGTACTCAAAATTATTAGATAAAGCAAAAATTCCGCATACAGTTTTAAATGCAAAAAATCATGAAAAAGAAGCTGATATAATCGCCAATGCGGGTAAATTAAAATCTGTTATAATAACAACTAGTATTTCTGGACGAGGTGTTGATATCCAACTTGGTGGCAAAAAAAATAATTCAGATAACATAAAAGAAGATGCACAAAAGCAAAAAATTAAATCTTTAGGTGGATTATTTGTAATTGGAACTGAAAGAATGGAGTCAAGACGAGTAGATAACCAAGCAAGAGGAAGAGCTGGTAGACAAGGTGATGAAGGTAATTCGATTTTTTATGTAAGTTTAGACGATGATTTAATGAGAATATTTGGATCAGAATCTATGAACAAAATGCTTGAAAAACTTGGACTAAAGGATGGAGAAAGTATAGATCATCCTTGGATAAACAAAGCTTTAGAGAGAGCTCAACAAAAAGTTGAGGCTAGAAATTTTGATATAAGAAAAACACTTTTAAAATTTGATAATGTTCTTAATGATCAAAGACAGGTTATATTTAATCAAAGAAAAAATATTATTAATTCAGATAACACAGCTGAATATTCAGAAAACTTTCTAGATGAAATTCTTGATCACTATTCTGTTAAAAAAAGAAACCACTCCGAACTTAAAAATAATAAAGAATTTGAAATTCAATTAAAATCCTTATTAGGAAAAAGTTTTAATGATGACGAATATAAAAAATTACTTAATAGCAATGAAACAGATTTTAAAAATTTAATAAAAGAAAAATTCAATAAAAAAAAAGATGAAAGAAAAAACTTAGCTGGGGAGCAACAGTCTAATGATATAGAAAAAAGAATATTGCTTCAATCCATAGATATAAATTGGAAACTCCATATACAATATCTAGAACAACTCAGACAGGTAATTGGCCTACGATCGTATGGACAGAGAGATCCTTTGATTGAATATAAAAAAGAGGCTTTTACATTGTTTGAAAATTTACTTAATAAATTAAAATCTGATTTAATTACAATTTTGTTAAATTTAACAGTTATAGAAAAACCAATTGAAAAAACAAATGATAAAAATCAAGTTCAGATAAATCCTAAATATCATGGAAAAAAAATGAGTAGAAATGAACCATGTTTTTGTGGGTCAAAAAAGAAATATAAGTTTTGTTGTGGAAGACTCTAATAATTGTATATTAAAAATATTATTGCTGAAATAAACACAATTATTCCTGATATAAAATAAAGTTTTAATCTTTTTATTTTATTTAAAAAATTAAAAAATATATTTGTTTCTATTGACATACTATCTTGTGTTTTAGAATTTGTTATAAAACCTTTGCTCCTACCTATTTTTAAGAATTTTTCTTTTCTTCTATTAAAAATTTCATCTCTACTTAGTGGTAAAAATTCTTCGAGGTTTTTTTCAATCGATAGTTTAACTTTTTGTAAAATTAAGTTTTTATCTCTATGTGCACCACCTACTGGCTCTTCAATAATTTCGTCTATTACATTTAAATTTAATAAGTCTTTAGAAGAAAGCTTCATTGCTGTCGCAGCTTCAAGAGTTTTTTTTGGATCTCTCCATAGAATAGTTGCACATCCTTCTGGTGATATAACTGAGTAGATAGCATTCTCTAACATCACAACTTTGCTTGAAGATGCCAATGCAATTGCTCCTCCAGATCCACCCTCTCCTATAATAATTGATATCGTAGGAACTTTTAATTCCATACTACATTCTATAGATCTAGCGATAGCTTCAGCTTGACCCCGTTCCTCAGCTCCAACACCTGGGTAAGCACCAGGTGTATCCACAAAAATTATTATTGGTATATTAAATTTGTCAGCAAGCCTCATTAATCTTATAGATTTTCTATATCCTTCAGGTCTCATCATTCCAAAATTACGTTCAATTCTACTATTTAAGTCTTCACCTTTTTCTTGGCCAATTATTAAGACTGACTGATTATTGAATTTCGCAAAGCCAGTAATTACAGAATTATCTTCGCTATAAAGTCTATCACCTGACATTGATATAAAATCCTCAAATAAGTTATCAATGAAAAATTTTGACCTTGGTCTATCCTCATGCCTGGCAACTAAAGTTTTTTGCCACGGGTTAAGATTAGAATATATTTTTTTCAACTTATCATCAATTTCGGTCTGTAACTTTGAAATTTTATTTGTATCAACTTCTGATAATCCTTCATTGTTATATGGGTCTTTTAGATTATCCAGCTCTTTTTCAAGGTCTTTTATGTCTAATTCAAAATTTAGATAATTTTTCATATATTAAAGTGTTTATAAACTAAAAATAGGCAATAAAATGGTAAAAAATAAAAATTATGAAAAAAAAAGAGATATACACAAAAATATTTGATTTATCAGTATCTAACGTATTGCTAAACTTTATAAATAAGGAGCTTTTACCCGATACAGGAATATCTAAAAACCAATTTTGGAAAGGATTTAGTAGCGTAGTTCATGAATTAAATCCAAAAAATAAAAAATTAATCGAGATAAGAGAGAAATTACAAAAATCAATAGACTCATACTATCTTGAGAGAAAAGGTAAAAAAATTAACCAAAAAAAATACAAAAATTTTCTCAAAAAAATAGGATATTTAAAAAAAAGTGGTGCTAATTTTAAGATACAAACACAAAATGTTGATAATGAGATTACTAGTGTGTGCGGTCCACAGCTTGTTTGTCCTGTGTCAAATGCGAGATTTTTATTAAACGCCGCAAACGCGAGATGGGTAAGTTTATATGACAGTCTATACGGCACAAATATTATACCTGAAACAAAAGGTGCATTAAAGGGAAATACTTATAACCCAATTAGAGGAAAAAAGGTTATTGAATACGCAAGAGGAATTTTAGATAAGTTTATTCCACTTAGAAACGGAAGCTGGAAAGATTTGGACAATATACCAACTGTAATTAATGGTAAATTAAGCATTGATATTAAAAACAAAAACCAGTTTGTAGGGTATAAAAAAAAAAACGGTAAATTAAGTTCGCTACTGTTATTAAATAATAATCTCCATATAGATATATTGTTTGATCATGGTGGAGATTTAGAAATAAATAACCCGGAGGGTAATCAAGATCCATTAAAAATTCACGATATTTTTTTAGAGTCAGCAATTTCTACAATTTGTGATCATGAAGACAGTGTAGCTGCTGTTGATGCAGAAGATAAAGTATTAGGTTATAGAAATTGGCTTAAATTAATGAAAGGAAATTTAAGCTCAACATTTAATAAAAATGGCAAACTAATTAACAGAAAATTAAATAGTGATAGAGAATATTTGTCTCCAATAGGAAAAAATATTAGGTTGCATGGTAGATCATTATTATTAAATAGGAATGTTGGACATTTGATGACTAATCCTGCCATTCTGTTAAAAGATGGATCTGAGTGTCCTGAAGGAATTTTAGATGCATTTGTAACCTCAGCTGCTTGTATTCATGATTTTAAGAAAAAGGGAAACTCAAGATGTGGCTCAATTTATATTGTAAAGCCAAAAATGCATGGACCCGAAGAATGTAGTTTTACAAATCTTATTTTTGAAAAAGTTGAAAAAATATTAAAATTAAAAAAAAATCAAATACTATGTGGAATAATGGATGAGGAAAGAAGGACATCCGTCAATTTAAAAGAGTGTATAAGAATTTTGAAAAAAAGAGTTTTTTTTATAAACACTGGTTTTCTTGACAGAACTGGGGATGAAATACATACGTCAATGGAGATTGGTCCAATGGTTTTAAAAGGAGAAATGAAGTCTACAAAATGGATTTCGGCCTATGAAAATAATAATGTTGATGTAGGCCTTGCATGTGGATTTTCCGGTAGAGCACAAATTGGTAAAGGTATGTGGGCAATGCCAGATTTACTTGGAGAAATGTTAAAGCAGAAAATATCTCACCCTTTATCAGGGGCAAATTGTGCGTGGGTACCTTCACCAACTGCGGCAGCTATACATGTGCTGCATTATCATGAGATAGATGTATTTTCTAAGCATCAAGAAATTAAAAAAAGAAATGCTGCTAAATTAGATGATCTTCTAACAATCCCAGTGGATTTTAATCCTAAATGGTCGAAAGAAGAAATAGAAAATGAATTAAAAAACAATGCTCAGGGAATACTTGGCTATGTTGTTAGATGGATAGACCAGTCAGTAGGATGTTCAAAAGTACCTGACATTAATGGAATTGGTTTAATGGAAGATAGAGCGACATGTAGAATAAGTAGTCAACATATTGCGAATTGGTTACATCACGGTATCTGTAGCAAAAAGCAAGTACTAGAAATAATGAAAAAAATGGCAAAAGTAGTTGATTATCAAAACTTAAAGGACCGAAGCATGAAAGGACAAGACCCCTACCAGCCTATGGCTGGTAATTTTGATAGCTCTATCGCTTTCAAAGCTGCTTGTGATTTAGTTTTTCATGGAAAATTTCAACCCTCTGGATATACTGAACCACTACTTCATTTTAATAGGTTAATGAAAAAATCAATTTGAATTTGATTAAAGCCCGGTTCTATTCTTAAAAGCAGAGAAAAGAGTACCATCATCTAAATTTTCAATTTCTCCGCCTACTGGTAATCCCTGAGCAAGTTTGGATATTTTCACATTAGAATTTTTTAAACTATCTTGAATGTAGTAAGCTGTGGTTTGGCCTTCGACTGTTGCACTAGTAGCTATAATAACTTCCTCAATGTTTTCATTTTTCACTCTTTTAACTAGAGAATTAATAAGTAAATCTTCCTTGCTATTGCCACTAGAGCTTATAGTCCCACCTAATATATGAAAATAACCGTCAAAAATACTTGAACTTTCAATACTCCATTGATCAGCAATGTTCTCTACAACACAGATTTTTTTTGATTTTTTGACGCCTTGGTCGCAATTTTTACAAATATTGTTAGATCTAAGAGAGCCACATGAATTACACCTGTAAATATTTTTGTATACATCTACAAGAACTTTTGCCATTGGTTTTAATAATTCTTCTCTGCTATTAATTATTTTTAAAATAATTCTTTTTGCTGATTTTGGCCCTAAGCCAGGTAGTTTTGAGATTATTTTTATCAACTCATCTATTTCAGGAATATTTTGCATAAAATTTTCTTATACGGGCCATTTAAAGCCAGGAATGCCAAAACCACCTGTTGCTTTTGAAATTTCCTCAGAAGTTTTAATTTTAAGTTTTTCCTTCGCATTATTATGTGCAGCAACAATTAGGTCTTCTATGATAGTTTTTTCTTCTTTCAATGTGTCTACTGAAATTTCAATATTTATCATTTCGCCCTCCCCATTTAAAATTACTTTTACAGACTCTGAACCGGAGATACCCTCAACTTTAATATTTTTAATTTTATCCTGACTTTCTTTCATTTTTTTTTCAATTTCTTTGGCCTTGTCTAAAATTTTTGAAAAATCTGCCATACTTAAATATCCTCCTTAACTGCAATTAATTCTGCATCAGGAAAGGCTTCAATTACTTTTTTATAAGTTAAACTTTCTTTTGCACTAACTAATTTTTTTTCGTCTTTATCTTTTTTAACATCTTTTTTTGACAATTGACCCAATTTTTTTGAAAGTGAGATTATCCATCTTTCATTAGTCCAGTCAAAAAGTTTTGCTGATAAATTTTTGATAAAATTTTTATCTAAATTTTCATTAAAAGAAATTTCAATTCTTTTATCTTCAAAGCTTACAAGATTAAAATTCGTCTCAAGCTCATATTTTAATTTAATTTCTTTGTGAATTTCACATATTTTTATAAGATCATCTAGATTTTTAATTTGAAATTTACTAGTAATATTCTTTTCAACTTTAATATTTTTTTCTTCCTGCTGAAGATTTTTAATTTGATTAACAGTTGTTTTTTTTGTTACATCAATTTTTTTATTATCGAAAATTTTTTTGTCTTCTCTTTTTTTAGGTAAACTATAATTGTCTTGAGTATCATCTTTCAAATCTTTTAAATACAAAAGTCTAATTAAAAACATTTCTATTGATAAATTTTGATTGCTAACAATTTCTATTTCTTGAATTACATTAATTGTGAATTGCCAAAATAATATCAATACTTCATCGTCAACTTTGCTGACCAATTTTTTTATATCCTCAAATTGTTCATCGTTTAAAGTAAAGTTTGTACTTTCAATTTTAAGAGAATTTATATTTTTAAAAAAGTAGAGTATTTCCAAAAAGTCATTGAGGAAAACTTTTGGTTCAATTCCTTGATCATATATTGACCTAAACATGTTGATAACTTTTTCCTCATCTCCTTCAAAGATATATTTAAAAAGATTTATTAATTTTGATTTATCAAAATATCCAAAGAGATTTTGAGCATCTTTAAGACTGAGCTCTTCATTTTTATTATTTGATATTATTGCTTTATCTAGTAAAGATAATGCATCTCTAACTGATCCCTCAGATATTTTTACAATTAATTTTATAGCCTCGTCAGAAATTTTTCCATTTTCAATTTCTTTTATTTTTTTAATGAATTCGAATAACTCTTTAGACTTTATCCGTGCTAGATCAAACCTTTGACATCTTGAAACTACAGTAATTGGAATCTTTTTTATTTCTGTTGTTGCAAAAATAAATTTTAAGCTTCCTCCTGAATTATATTCAGGTGGTTCCTCTAAAGTTTTTAGAAGGGCATTAAAGGCTTGTTTGCTCAACATATGAACTTCATCAATAATAAAAATTTTATATTTTGCTATAGAAGGTCCATACCTTGAAAATTCTATTAACTCTCTTACATCATCTACACCTGTTTTGCTGGCTGCATCCATTTCTAAAACATCTATATGATTTGAGTCTGAAATGGCTTGACAATTTTCGCATAAATCCTTCTTACATAAGTCGCTTATGCCATTTTTACAATTTAACGCTTTTGCAACTAATCTGGCTATGGTTGTTTTTCCAACACCTCTAATCCCAGTAAAGAGGTAAGCATTTGGAATTTTATTCTCTGTTATAGAATTTGAAATAGTTTCCTTAATCACATCCTGCCCAATCAAATCGTCAAAGACAACAGGTCTATATTTAAGCGATAATACTTTTAAATTTGTTTTCATTTTTTAGGAGACTAGAACCTGAAAAACTGTCTTTACGACTGCTTCCGTTAAGATCTGGTCGGGTTCAAGCAGTATTCACCTCTAGCCTCCATAAACTATTATATCAGTAATATTTTTTATTCCACAACTAGATATGAAAAAAAATTAAATATTTCTAAATGAGCTAGCCTTATAAACCCCTAATATATTTAAACTAACTGTATGAAAACCAAGTTCTTCTAATGATTTTTGTACTCCTGGATCTTCAATATGGCCAACAATATCGCATAAAAATAAATATTGTTCAAAACTACTTTGTTCAGAAAAACTCTCTAATTTACTTAAGCTTACGTTGTTAGTAGCAAAACCTCCTAGACACTTATAGAGTGCAGCAGGCTTATCCTTAACTTTAAAAATACAACTTGTAATATATTTACCTTTATCAAATTCTGGGTGTTCAGCTTCTTTGCCCATTATTAAAAAACGCGTAACATTTTTTTTATCATCCTCAATATTACTTTTTAAGATTTTAAGATTATAAATCTTGGCAGCAAGCGTAGACGCTATAGCAGCCTCATTTTTTTTTAAATGATCACTAATAAATTTTGCACTTCCGGCAGTATCTGCAGCTATGATTGGTTCTAATTTATTTTCATTTATAATTCTTTGACATTGAGATATTGCTTGCGAATGTGATCTTACACTTTTGATATCTTTTAATTCCACCTCTGGGATGCACATTAAATTGTGTGATACTTTATGGAAATGTTCGGCATAAATTTGAAGCTTATATTTGTTCATTAGATATTGTATATCTGCAACGCGTCCAGCTATTGAATTTTCAACTGGAATAATTGTTTTCAATGAATTGTCATTTAAACATCTTTTGAAACATTCCTCAAAAGTTTTACATGAAATAGTATCCGCATTTGGGTACACTTCAAGCGCGGCTAGTTGAGAGTAAGCGCCTTTGCTGCCTTGATACAAAATTTTCATATTAATTCTTATATTCCATTATTTTTTTTAATTCTATATAATCTTCCTCTGTATCTACACCAATAACTTTAGATGATGCATAAGTAACATGTACATCAATTTCATTATCTATTGCTCTTAGTTGTTCTAATCTATATTTTTTCTCATTTTCGGACTGATTTAATTTGGTAAATTTTTCTAATGTTTTTATATCGAATTGATATATGCCTATATGGTGGTAAATATTCGTTTTTTTAGGATTAATAAGTCTTGAAAAATTTTTAGCTTTTGAATATTTTTCCACCTCTAAATTACTCTCCGTTTGAACTTTCACAACATTTTCCTCATTTAGTAATTTTTCTTTATCAATTTTTGAAGCTAGAGTATTAATTCTACAATTATGCTTTTTTGACATTAAATCTAAATTAATAATATCCTCAATATTTATTAATGGCTCATCTCCTTGTAAATTAATTATGTATTCAACATTTTTTAAATTAAGTATTTTAAATGCTTCCCAAATTCTATCCGTACCAGTTTTAGGTTTATTTGAAGTAAGTATTGCTTTTCCATTATTTTTTTCTACTTGGTCTACAATTTCTTTGTCTTCAGTAGCTACGTAAACATCGCCAATATTTGTCTCTTGGGCCTTTCTAACAACATGTGATATTATTGGAAGACCATTCACTTTAAGTAGTGGTTTCCCTGGTAGTCGCTGAGCCGACATTCTAGAAGGAATTAAAATTATTGTATCAGACATTTATGTTTTTATGCGTCCAACAGACGCAAATTTTTTATAAATTTTTACTAAGCAATTTTAAAAATATCATGTTATATGTAAAAATACTTATATAAATCAATGGATTCTTTTGAATTAAACAAAATTATAGGCGCTATTTTACTGGTTGCTTTATTAGTAA
>MDTG01246617.1_pt1 | contig 12934 bp, 9 predicted proteins | sample 811421 | NCBI WGS metagenome assembly MDTG01 (sample SAMN05326645, study PRJNA326480) | marine metagenome | isolation source: seawater | place: Pacific Ocean: South East | collected 2011
CCCCGGGATCGACGCACGGCCGTACGGTTCGGGACACCTTTTCGAAACGAGGGGTAAAGGGCACCGGACGGGCTCCGATGCCGCCGGGGGCCTGAACATTCGAAAAGGTGTCCCGAACCGAACGTCCGCGCCCCACCCGCATCGCCCGAACCACCTCCACGAAACCCAAGGACGCGGCCGGGGCGCATGCAACGACACGTGCGATCCGACCTACCTGAATCCTCTGCCGGCACGATTCCCGAGGGACGTCGTTGCGGGTGTCGGGGAGACACTCTCGGTGCATTCTGGAAGCGAGGCTCGACGGTCGCCAGGCGGGGGCCGGTGCCGCCCGGGAGCCTGATCACTCGACGTTTGAGAACGCGGGCTGGTGACGCGGCCCGGGCACGGCAGGGTTCATTCCCGGGATCGACGCACGGCCGTACGGTTCGGGACACCTTTTCGAAACGAGGCGTAAAGGTCACCGGACGGGCTCCGATGCCGCCGGGGGCCTGAACATTCGAAAAGGTGTCCTGAACCGAACGTCCGCGCCCCACCCACATCGCCCGAACCACCCCTACCAACCCAAGGACGCGGCCGGGGCGCATGCAACGACACATGCGATCCGACGTACCTGAATCCTCTGCCGGCACGGTTCCCGAAGGACGTCGTTGCGGGTGTCGGGGAGACACTTTCGGCGCATTAAGGCCTCCCGACTACAAACGAGCCCGTCGACGACAAGTCCGCCCGCGCGCCGAAAGTGTCTCCCCGACGGCCGCCTGCCACAACGCCAGGCCGCTCAATACCCGACCCGCGCAACTGCCAGGATCGAGAGCCCTGTGGTACCGTTTGCGCCCCGCGCCGCCCGGAGCCCCAGCATGGCCGACAATCCGTCCACGATGTTCGCGTTCGCCATCGGCATCGCTGCCCGCAACGCCCGCGGCGAGCCCCTCGACTGCTACTTTCCCGCGCCCCTGAAGGACCTCGAGCCCGCCGTCGCGGAGCTGGTCCGGGGCCACTTTCCGGCCGGCACGTCGGCCACCGACGGCGCCGGGGCCGGCAGATTCGCCGAGGCGCTGGATGGCGCCGCCGGCGACGGCGTGGCCGCGCTGGCGGCCGCCTGCCGGCGTCTGGCGGCGGCGGACCGGCCGCTCAGCGTCGTGCGCCTCGACGAGGACGGCCCCATCGCCAGCACCGAAGAGGCGTACCTGAAGCTGCATCTGCTGTCGCACCGCCTCGCCCTGCCCAACAGCCTGAACCTCGACGGCATCTTCGCCAGCCTGCCCAACGTGGCGTGGACCAGCCGGGGACCCGTGGACATCGCCGAACTGCCAGAGACGCTGGTGGCGGCCCGGCTGGCCGGCGAGCACCTCGAAGTGACCGGGGTCGACAAGTTCCCGCGCATGACCAATTACGTGGTGCCCACCGGCGTGCGCATCGCCGACGCCAGCCGGATCCGGCTCGGCGCCTATCTCGGCGAAGGCACCACGGTGATGCACGAAGGCTTCGTCAACTTCAACGCCGGCGCGCTGGGCCCGAACATGATCGAGGGCCGCATCTCCCAGGGCGTCGTGGTGGAGGCCAACAGCGACCTGGGCGGCGGTTCGAGCACCATGGGCACGCTGTCGGGCGGCGGCGGCATCCGCATCACCATCGGCAGCCATTGCCTGATCGGCGCCAACGCCGGCACCGGGATACCCCTCGGCGACCGCTGCACCATCGAGGCCGGGCTGTACATCACCGCCGGCACCCCGCTGGAGGTGGTCGACGAGCACGGCGAGGTGGTGCGCACAGTGAAGGCCCGGGAGCTGGCCGGCGCCTCCGATCTGCTGTTCGTCCGCGACGGCCGCACCGGGCGGGTCCAGTGCCGCACCAACCGGCGGGCCATCGAGCTGAACGAAGCGCTGCACGCCCACAACTGAACCATGACCGCGGGTACCGACAGCGCCGTCCTGGATCTGTGCGTCGAGCTCGTGCGGCGGGCCAGCGTGACGCCCGACGATGCTGGCTGCCAGGCGCTGCTCGGCGCTCGCCTCGAGGCCCTGGGCTTCGACTGCCGGGCCATGCCCTTCGGGTCGGTGGACAACCTCTGGGCGGTGCGCGGCCGGGCCGGCCCGCTGGTGGTCTTCGCCGGCCACACCGACGTGGTGCCCACCGGGCCCGAGTCGGCGTGGTCGTCGCCGCCCTTCGAGCCGACCCTGCGGGACGGGTTCCTGTACGGCCGCGGAACGGCGGACATGAAGGGCAGCCTGGCCGCCATGATCGTCGCCACGGAACGGTTTCTGGCGGACCACCCGGACCCCGCCGGCCGCATCGGCTTCCTGATCACCAGCGACGAGGAAGGCCCCGCCGTGGACGGCACCCGGGCGGTGATGGGCGCCCTCACGGATGCCGGCGAATCCATCGACTACTGCGTGGTCGGCGAGCCCTCCTCCGGCGCGGCGCTCGGCGACACCGTGCGGATCGGCCGGCGCGGCTCCCTCAACGGCCGGCTGACCGTGCTCGGCGTACAGGGCCACGTCGCCTACCCCCACCTGGCGGACAATCCGATTCACCGCCTCGCGCCGGCCCTCGCGGAGCTCGCCGCGACGAGCTGGGACGACGGCAATGCCCATTTCCCGCCCACCAGCTTCCAGGCGTCGAACATCGCCGCCGGCACCGGCGCCGGCAACGTCGTTCCCGGCGAGCTGGTCCTGGACTTCAACTTCCGCTTCTCCACCGAGCAGACAGCCGACGGCCTGCAGCAACGGGTCGAGGCGATCCTGGCCCGCCACGGGCTGCGCTACGAGCTGACCTGGACCCTGTCCGGCGAGCCGTTCCTGACCGGCCCGGGCCGGCTCATCGACGCGACCTGCGAGGCCATCGAGGCGGTCGCCGGGCTGCGCCCCGAGCTGTCGACCTCCGGCGGCACCTCCGACGGCCGGTTCATCGCCCCCGCCGGCGCCGAGGTGGTCGAGCTGGGACCGGGCAACGCCACGATCCACAAGATCGACGAGCGCGTCGCCGTGGCCGAGCTGGAGCCGCTGGCGGAGATCTACCGGGGCATCCTGGAACGCCTGCTGGTGCCGGGGCCGTGATCCGCTACGTCGTCGTCGGCCTGCTGCTGTTCCTCGGGTTCGCCGTCGCCTTCGCCCCGGCCAGCCTCGTCGGCACCGCCCTGCCGGAGCGGTCCGGCGTTCAGCTGCTGACCCCGTCCGGCACCGTGTGGCGGGGACAGGCGGAGCTGCTCGCCGGCGGCCAGCCGGCGGGGGCGCTGACCTGGCGATTCCGGCCTGTCACGATTCTGCAAGGAACGCTCGGCTACGATGTGACCCTGGACGGGCCGGAACACGGGCTCGCCGGCAGGGTCGCGGCCGGACCCGGCGCGCTGTCGCTGCGGCTCGACGGCCAGGCCGAGGCGACCTTCGTCAATCGCTGGCTGGGGCCCTACGACATCGCCATCTCGGGGCCGCTGACGGTCGCGGGCCTGGAGGCGACCGTGCCCTACCGGGCGCCCGCCGAGGGACGCACCGCCGGCACCGTGGAATGGGCCGGCGGCATGGTGCGCTATCGCCTGGGCCGCCGCGTGCACGACGGCAGCCTGCCGCCGCTGGTGGCCTACCTGGGCGAGGGGCTGGAGGCGGTGGTCTACCCTCAGGGTGGCCAGACGCCGCTGCTCACGGCCCGGCTGCTGCCGAGCGGGTTCGCCAGGATCGGCGTCACCGCCCTGTTCACCCGACTGGCCGGAAATCCGTGGCCCGGTTCCCACGCCGACCATGAAGTAGTGCTAGAGGTTGAAGAACAACTCTTTTAACATCAGGCCCTTAGGTCTTTCTCATGAGTCCCGATCCAGTGCCTGTGTCAGCTAGGCGTCTCCCCGAATGTCTGCCGTGACCGAGGTCGCCGCCCGGCTCGCCCTGCCGGCGCGCTGGCTCGTCGTCGCCGGCATCGCCTATACGCTCGCCACCAGCGTGCTGTACGTGCTGTCGCCGCCGGTCACCGGCACGTCCAGCGCCGCGCCGGCCCCGCGCAGCGCGCCGCAGCGCCCGGCCCCCGACATCAACGCGGTGGTCGCCCGCGACCTGTTCGGCAGCGCCGCGGCGGTAGCCGAGGAAACCCCGACGGACACGCCCACTGTGCAGACCCGGCTGCCCCTGGAACTGCTGGCCGTGTTCGTCGCGGACCAGCCCGACCAGTCGGCCGCGATCATTTCCCAGCGCGGCCGCCCGGGCCTGCTCTACGGCATCGGCGACGATCTGCCCGGCGGCGCGAGCCTCGCCGAGGTGCACGACGATCAGGTGGTGCTGCGCCGGGCGGGGGTGCGCGAGTCGCTGCGCTTCCCCGAGCTGTCCGAGATTCTCGCCGCCCGCGCCCGCAGCCCGATGCCGGAACCCCTGGAGGAGCCGGTGGAGCAGCCGGTGGACGAAGCCTTCGCGTCCGGCGACGAGCCCCAGGAGGAATTCGCCGCCGGCGACGGGACGCCGGACAGCGTGGAGGAGCTTGTCGAGAACTATCGCGACCAGCTCGACGACGATCCCGCCGGAACCCTGGAGCAGCTCGGCGTCGAGCCGGTGTCCGAGGGCGCCGCGGAGGGCTACCGGGTCGGCGACCTTGCCCAGTCCCCCTACCTCAGTCAAACTGGCCTGCAGTCGGGGGACGTCATCTTATCTGTCAACGGCAGACCCGTCGGCGATCTCGACCAGGATCGTCTGGAGCTCGACAACGTGCTGGCTCAGGGATCGGCCCGATTGGAAGTACAGCGGGGGACTCGGCGGTTCTTCGTAACCGCGACGCTTCAATAATGATGAAAACGAGAGCCGCAATCCTGGCCGCCTGCCTGGCCCTGTCCGCTGCCCTGCTGGTTCAGCCCGTCTGGTCACAACCGGCCCAGGGCACCGCCGCCCAGACCTGGAAGATCAACATCAAGAACGCCGACCTGAACGAGTTCGTCGTGCAGGTCGCCGAGATCACCGGCCGCACCTTCGTCGTCGACCCCCGCATCAAGGGCAACGTCACGGTGATCTCCAGCACCCCCATGACGGCGGATGCGGTGTACGAGCTGTTCCTGTCGGTGCTGCGGGTCCACAACTGGACGGCGGTGCCGTCCGGCGGCGTGATCCGCATTCAGCAGATGCAGACGGCGAAGCAGAGCCCGGGCGTCTCCGGAACCCTGAGCCAGCTTCCGCCGGAGGAACTCGTCACCCGGGTGGTGGCGGCCCAGAACGTGGAGTCCGCCGAGCTGGTGAAGATCCTGCGCCCGCTCATTCCCCAGTACGGGCACATCGCCGCCGTGGCCAACCCCAACGTGGTGATCATCAGCGACCACGCGGACAACATCGCGCGGCTGATGGAACTGGTCCAGACCATCGACGTGGCGGACGAGGAAGACGTGGTCGTGGTGCCCCTCGAGCATGCCTTCGTCGGCAACATCGTGGCCATGCTCGAGCGGGTCGCGCCGGACCAGCTCGGCCGCAGCGCCGCCGGCCCCCAGCGCATCCAGGTGATCGCCAACGAGCGCAACAACTCCCTGGTGCTGCGCGGCAAGCCCCGCCCGATCGCCGAGATCCTGAAGCTGGTCGACAAGCTCGATCAGCCCGCCACGGCCACCAGCGGCGCCCAGGTCATCTACCTCAAGTACGCCGACGCCGCCAAGGTCGCCGAGATGCTCGAGGGGCTGGTGGGCGAGAACCGCGGCGGCGGCGAGGAGGCCGGCGCCGCCGCCATGGACACCCTGATCCGGGCCGACGAATCCCTCAACGCCATCATCGTCCGGGCCGACCCGAGCGTGATGCGCGAGATCCAGGACATTCTCGACGGCCTCGACATCCGCCGCACCCAGGTCCTGATCGAGGCCGCCATCGTCGAGGTGTCGGTCTCCAACTCACGGCGCATCGGCGTGGAGGTCGCGGCGGCGGACGAGAGCGGCGAGACCACGCCCCTGATCACCACCAGCCTGGACGGCGTCATCTCCTCGCTGCTCGGCGGCCTGATCGGCGAAGATGGCGACATCGACGTGCTGTCGGGGCTCGCGGCGATCTCCGAAACCGGCACGCCGACCCTGGCCGCCGCCCGGATCAACGCCGGCGACGTTTCCTTCGGCGCCGTGGTGCAGGCGCTGGCGTCCAGCTCGGACGCCAACCTCCTGTCGGCGCCGAGCATCCTCACCCTGGACAACCAGGAGGCGAAGATCGTCGTCGGCAACGAAGTGCCGTTCCGGACGGGCAGCTTCACCACCACCGGCGAAGGCGCCGACAATCCCTTCACCACCATCAACCGGGAAGACGTGGGCCTGCAGCTCACGGTGACCCCACACATCCACGACCAGGAAGCGGTCAGCCTGGAGGTGGCCCTGGAGATCACCAACGTGGTCGACAGCCCCATCGGCTCCAGCGCCTTCTCCGACGTGGTGACCTCCAAGCGCACGGTGGAGAACACCATTCTGGCGGACGACCGTCAGACCATCGTGCTGGGCGGGCTGATCCAGGACGACATCAACGATTCCGTCCGCAAGGTACCGCTGCTCGGCGACGTGCCGGTGCTGGGCCACCTGTTCCGCTCCACCAGTAAGAACCGCACCAAACGGAATCTGCTGGTCTTCCTCCGGCCCACCGTGATCCGCGACAAGCAGGAGGCAGACCAGGTGACGAACCGAAAGTACGACGACGTCTGGAGCGTCGAGATCCGTTCAGGCGGCCAGGACCTGGCGCCCGAAGAGCTGTTCGAAGGCCGCAACTGACCGGGTCCACGCCGGGCCCCGCATGGATCGACTGAAGCGCCTGCTCTACGCCCTCAATCGACGCCTCATCGGCGCCATCGCCCGACCGCGCAAGGCCGGCCTGGAACCCGAGCAGCTGCTGGCCTGTGCGGGCGCAGGGTCGGAGGATGCGCCCCCGCCCCTGCTGTACGTGCTGGAGACCCGCTCGCTGTCGGACCTGGTGGTGCTCGACCTGGTGACCGACGAACTCGGCCTGCCCGGCCCGCTCGCCCCGATCGATCTCGACGGCCTGCACCAGGCGCGCCGGTTCTTCTTCCTGAACCGCGCCTCCCACGGCTGGTTCCGGCGCAACACCATGTCGAGCTACTCCGAGCGCATGGTGACGCTGATCGAGGCCGTGGCGCGGGCCGACGGCGACCTGCCCGGCGCCATCGTGCCGGTCGGCATCTACTGGGGCCGCGCGCCGATCCGCGAGGGCTCGGTGTTCCGCCTGCTGCTGTCCGAGAACTGGGCCGTCACCTCCCGCCTGAAGCGCCTGGTCAACCTGATCTTCTCCCGCAAGGACATCGTCGTTCACTTCGGCCCGCCGCTGACCCTGGCCGAACTCGGCGGCGGTCAGAGCGACGGCCAGCGCCTGGTGCGCCGCACCGCACGGCTGCTGCGGGTCCGGCTGCGCAACCAGCGGGTGGCCACCATGGGCCCGGACCTGTCGCATCAGCGCACGGTCGCCGGTCAGATCCTGCGCAGCCGGGCGGTCCGCTCGCTGATCGAGGCCGAGTCCGATCCGAAGGCACGCGCCCGGCTGGAGAAACGGGCGCGACGCTACGCCGCCGAGATCGCCTCCAACCTGTCCTACCCGACCATCCGCATTCTCGAGCGCCTGCTGACCTGGTTCTGGAACCGGATCTACCAGGGCGTGAACTTCCATGGGCGGGAGCAGCTCATCGAGGCCGCCGAGAGCCACACGCTGATCTACGTGCCGTCCCACCGGAGCCATCTGGACTACCTGCTGCTGTCCTATCTGCTGTTCCAGCACGGCCTGATGATTCCGCACATCGCGGCCGGGGATAACCTCAATCTGCCGGTTCTCGGCGCCGTGCTGCGGCGCGGCGGCGCGTTCTTCATGCGGCGCAGCTTCCGCGACGATCCGCTGTACGCCGCGGTGTTCTCCGAGTACCTCTACCAGGTCTACCGCCGCGGCCACAGCGTCGAGTTTTTTCCCGAGGGCGGCAGAACGCGCACCGGCCGTCTGCTGCCGGCGCGCATCGGCCTGCTGAAGATGACCCTGGAGCACCACTGGCGTGGCGTGCCCAGGCCGCTGGCGCTGGTGCCCGTTTATCTGGGCTACGAGAAGCTGGTGGAGGCCGGCAGCTACCTCGACGAGCTGAAGGGCGCCCAGAAGCAGCGGGAGTCCCTGGCCGACGTGTTCCGCAGCCTGCGGCTGGTGCGCCAGAACTTCGGCACCGTCGACGTCAAGGTGGGCCGGCCGCTGGTGCTGTCGGACTGGCTGAGCGCGCACGGCGCCGGCAGCGACAGCGACGCCGGCGAGGTCGCGGTGGCCCTGGGCGCGGAGGTCATGACGCGGATCAACGCCGCGGCAGCGGTCAATCCGATCAACCTGGTCGCCCTGGTCGTCCTCTGCATGCCCCGCCTCGCCATCGGCGAGCGCACCCTGCTGGCCCAGCTCGACTGCTATCTGGACCTGCTGAAGGCGGCCGCCGACCAGCACGCCTACGCCCTGCCGGATGCGTCACCACGGCAGATGGTCGAGCACGTGGAGTCACTCGGCATGCTGGAGCGGGAGTCGGGGCCGACCGGCGACGTGCTCGGTCTCGGCCCGTTCACCGCGATCCTGATGACCTGGTACCGGAACAACGTGGTCCACGTGCTGGCGATGCCCTCGCTCATCGCCTGCCTCGTCAGGGAGCGGCGCCGGCCCGCCCGGCGCGGCGCCCTCGAACGCATGGCGGCCACGGTGTTTCCCTACATCGCCGACGAGCTCCAGTCGCCCGAGTCCGCCGGCGCCGTGTCCGACTGGCTGGAACATCTGGTGAGCGCGGGGCTGCTGGTGCGCACGCCGGACGACACCTTCGCTGCCCCGCCCGCGGGCTCTCCCGAGCATTTCCGCCTGCGCCTGCTGGCGCGGCTGATCATGCCCACGCTGGAGCGGCTGTACATCGTCGTCGGCGTGCTGTTCCAGGCCGGCCAGGGCGCCCACTCCAGGGAGTCCCTGCAGGAGCGCAGCCATCGCATCGCCCAGAAGATGTCCCGGCTGTACGGTCTGAACGCGCCGGAGTTCTTCGACGCACGGCTGTTCAACCGCTTCGTGGACGCACTGGTCGACAACGGCGTGGTGCAGGAGGGCGACGACGGCAGGCTGACCTGGGCGCCGGTGGTCGAGGACGTGATGAAGGCGTCCGAAGGCGTGATCGATCCCGATTTCCGCTACGCGGTGCGCCAGGAAGACTAGTCCCCGACGTCACCCGCCGGCCGGCCCGGACGCGCCGTCCCGCCCGCCGTCCGCCTGGCCGCCGGCCAGCCCTCGATAGACGTCGTAGCGGACGGTGCGGCCGTCGATCCGCCAGTCCGGCGACGCCACCGCCGGGTCGCGGCGCCGACGCTTGAGCACGACCCGTTGCCGCGCCCGTGAACAGGCCAGCGCCAGCCAGTCCTCCAGCGGCCGGGGGTCGCACTCGGCCAACTCCGCCAGCCACTGCATGCGCTTGCCCGGCAGCGACGTCTTGCTGCGCTCGGGAAACATGGGGTCGAGATAGACCACGTCCGGCTCGGCCGTCCGCAGCACCTCGAACCCATCGCCGCAGACCAGCTCCGCCGGAAGCCCGCAGCGCCGCGCCAGGTCCGCCTGCAGCGCCGACAGCGCTGGCAGCCGCTCCACCAGCGTCACCGGACATCCCCGCCCCGCCAGCACCAGGCCATCCACGCCCCATCCGGCCATGGCGTCGAGCACGGTCGGGGTTTTGCCGGCGGCGACGCCGCAGGCCCGCGCCAGGTCCCCGCCCTGTGCCGCACGGCGGGACAGTTCCCCGACGGACACGAAGGCGCCGCGCCGATCCCCGGCCCGGCGGAGTTCGAGATGCTCGTCATCGGCCCAGAGATGGAACCCGGGCGCATCCCGGGGCGGCGCTTCGGCGACGATGATCCGGAACTGCCCGGCGAGGGCCTCGACGCGGCCGCGCGCCGCGGGCAGGCAATACAGGGTGTCGACCGCCGGCGCGGCGCCGCGACCGCTCACGACCCGGCGGCGGGACGCCAGGGAGAGTCGCCCTGAACGTAGACCGGAAAGGCTTCCGCCGGCGGTACCGCCTCGCCGGCGCGCCAGGCCGCCAGACCCAGTTCGCCGACGATCCGTGCTGGAACGGCGACATCGTCGGCGAAGGCGCGATCCGGCGGCCACCACGGCGGCCGGTCACCGACTCCGGGCAGGTCCGCGGGCAGTCCGTCCGGCGCCATGTCACCCTGATGCAGCCGGTCCGCCAGCAGGCGTTCGGGCAGGGTGTCGGCAGCGACCTGCCAGGCCGCCAGGTAGTAGGCATCCCGTCTGGAGCGGGTCACCGTCACCACGGCGCCGGCCGCGCCGGGGTCGTGCTGCCGCTGCCAGGCCAGCGCCATGGCCCGGGAGGAGGACACCGGGCAGACCACCGCCCCGGCGCCGTACGCGACGCCCTGGGCGACGGAAGCCGCCAGGCGCACGCCGGTGAACGAGCCGGGGCCGGCGCCGAACGCCACCAGATCGAGCGCACGGCGATCCACGCCGGCGGCGGACACCAGCCCGTCCAGCATGCCCAGCACCACCTGATTGTGCAGGCGTTCGACGTTGTGTGTATCCTCGAACCAGCGCCCGCCGGCGAGCAGCGCCAGCGAGCAGAGTGGTCCGGAAGTTTCCACGGCGAGCACGGTTTCCATGCGCGCCATGGTAGCCGACGCCGTGGCCACGGAGTAGCTGAGCCGCCCGAGGCGCGCGGCGCCAGCCGATCGCAACATTCTCAGCAGGCCGGATCCGACGCGTGACCGAACCCCGACTGGACCTCGACGTGGCGCTGGCCGCCATGCTCGACGACTGCCGCCCCGTCACCGCCAGCGAGCGCGTTGCAGTGGCCGATGCGCTCGGACGGGTCGCCGCAGGATCCGTGACGGCGCCAAGATCGCTGCCGCCGTTCCCCGCATCCGCCATGGACGGCTACGCCCTGCGCAGCCATGACCTGTCCGGCGATCCGCCGTACCGGCTGGACGTGGCGGGCACCAGCCTCGCCGGGCACCCGTTCGACGGCACCGTGCCCGGGGGCAGCGCCGTTCGGCTGTTCACCGGTGCGCCGGTGCCGGACGGCCTGGACGCGGTGGTGATCCAGGAAGACTGCGACGCGGACGGCGACCGCGTGGTGATCCGCACCCGGGTGCACCCCGGAGATCACGTGCGGCCCGTCGGTCACGACCTAATGGCCGGCGGACAGGTGATTGCGGACGGCCGCCGGCTCACGCCCTTCGACGTCGGCTGGCTGACCGCGTGCGGCCTCGACGCGGTCGAGGTGAGGGCGCGGCCCCGGGTGGGTCTGTTCTCGACCGGCGACGAGCTGCTCGAGCCGGGGATGCCGCAGGGTCCCGGCCAGATCTACGACGCCAACCGCGCCACGCTGCGGGCCCTGCTCGCTTCGCTGCCGGTGACCATCGAGGACTTCGGCGTCGTCCCCGACGACCGCGAGGCGATCGGCCGCACCCTGGCGGCAGCGCGGGACGCCTGCGACGTCGTCGTCACCAGCGGCGGCGTGTCCGTCGGCGACGCCGACTGGGTACGGGACGAAGTGGAGCGCCTGGGCACGCTGAAGTTCTGGCGCCTGAACCTGAAGCCGGGCAAGCCGCTGGCCTACGGCCGGCTCGGCGACGCGGCGTTCTTCGGGCTGCCCGGCAATCCGGTGTCGACCATCGTCACCGCGCTGCTGCTGCTGAAACCCGTGCTGGAACGCCTGTGCGGAGCCTGGCCGTCGCCACCGCTGCGCCTGCCGGCCCGGCTCACCCACGACCTGGACCACGCGCCGGGGCGCGAGGAATACCAGCGCGGAACGCTGCTGCGATCGGACGGCGGATGGCAGGTCGAAACGACCGGCGATCAGAGTTCGAACCGGCTGGCGAGCTTCGCGGCGGCGGACTGCCTGGTCCGGGTCCCCAAGGACAGCGGCCGCCTGCCGGCTGGTACCGAGGTCGAGACCCTGCCCTTCCACGGGCTGCTCTGAGAATCGTGGACACCGCTGCGGGCCCTGGTGGCGCAGACGCTCCCGGCCCAGGCGCGGCGGCGATCAGCCGTCGTCGGCCGTCGTGCCGGCGGCTCGGCGCCCGCGCCGCTGCACGCGCCGCTTCTTTGGACGACCGCTGCTGCGCCGCCCCTGTGACAGCGCCGCGATCCGTCGTGCGGCCGCGGCCTCGCGCTTTCTGCGGCGCCGGTCCTCGGACCGCTTGAGCATGTCGTGCTTGCGCACCCGGAAGGCTTCGACGGCCATCTCGAGCTGCGCTTCCAGCTCCACGTCCGCGGCCAGGTTCTCCGCCATGAGCTGATCTTCGACGAGCTGAATCCGCTGGGCGAGGCGCGCCTGTGATTCGGCTTGCCGGAACGAGTCCTTGGCGGCCCGGTATCCGGCACGCGCCGAAGCGACGCGCTCACGGACCTGCTTGACGTGGGCTCGGGCCCTCCGGGCGGCGCTGCGATCGACTTCGTCACCGGTGGCGGTGGCGCGCCGTCTGGCGGAGCGGGCCAACGCCGTTGCCGCTGTGAGGGCTTTCTGCTCGGCATTGAGCGTCGCGCCGGCGCGACGCGCCCGATGCTCGGCATCGGCGACGGTCGGCAGGGTGGCCACACTGGCCGGAGCGACGGATGAAGTGCGGGGGCGTCCAACCCGCCCCTTGGAAGTGGAACGGCCCGCTGCCTGGCGTCCTGCCGGGCCGCGAACCTTCGAGTCACGAACCGCGCCGCCGGAAGCGGCGCGAGCTACGGCCTTGGAGCCTGAGGCGGCGCTGGCCCGCGCCGCCTCAGCTCGTTGCTTTTTTGCGGGGGATCTCCTCTTGGCCGGGGCCTTCTTCCGGGCAGGCGCCTTCTTCTTGGCCGGAGCTTTCTTCTTGGCCGGAGCCTTCTTCCTGGCCGGCGCCTTCTTCTTGGCCGGAGCCTTCTTCTTGGCCGGGGCCTTCTTCTTGGCCGGGGCCTTCTTCTTGGCCGGGGCCTTCTTCTTGGCCGGGGCCTTCTTCTTGGCGGGCTTCTTC